>Ga0256830_1000837_pt1 | contig 22796 bp, 21 predicted proteins | sample 128326metaG_FD_190537 | JGI IMG/M metagenome (GOLD analysis project Ga0256830, IMG submission 190537) | Hydrothermal vent microbial communities from Lau Basin, Pacific Ocean - 128-326 | ecosystem: Environmental > Aquatic > Marine > Hydrothermal vents | place: Pacific Ocean: Lau Basin | collected... | reverse complement strand
GCCACGGGGGCGAGCGACAACCTCATGGAACGGGCGGCGGACGTCATCATCAAGGAGCAGGGCAAGCTGGTGCTGGTGGTACGCGAGACGCCCCTGTCGGCCATTCACCTGGAGAACATGCTCAAGCTGGCGCGCCTCGGCGTGGTGATCCTGCCGGCCAATCCCGGCTTCTATTACCGTCCCCGGGGGGTGGACGACCTGGTGGACTTCGTCGTCGCGCGGGTTCTCGATCAACTGGGCGTCGCCCACCAACTCCTGCCGCGCTGGGGCGAGGACGGGGAACCGGGCTGAGGCCGGGAGGCGCGGTGGTTTGCATTCCGGGCGGCGAGCGGCTAAATAATAGACAGAACAACTCGCATGCCGCGCCGCAAGCCGTCTGATCGCGTCGAGCCTGTTACCCCCACTGACTGGATAGCCTGGAATCGCCGTGCCGGACACCCCCAAAGCCACGCAGACCATCCCCCTCTTTCCCCTCAACGCGGTGCTGTTCCCGGAAGGCCCCCTGCCGCTGCGCATCTTCGAGCCGCGCTATCTGGACATGGTCAGCGACTGCCTGCGCAGGGATACCGGCATCGGCGTCATCCTCATCGCGGAAGGCAGCGAGACCGGCCCGCCGGCACAGACCCACCAGGTGGGCACCCTGTGCCACATCAGCTACTGGAACCGCCGCAGCGACGGCCTGCTGGGCGTGACCATGATGGGGGATCAGCGCTTCCGCGTGCTGGATCAACGGCTCAGCCCGGGGGGATGGCTGGAAGGCGAGGTGGAAATGCTGCCCAACGAACCGGCCCAGAGCCTGCCGGACGAGTTCAATCCGCTGGCGGAGTTGCTGGAACGCATCATCGGACAGCTGGACCCGCCCTTCACCACCATGAAGAAACGCCTGGAGGACGCCTGCTGGGTGAGCGCGCGTCTCACCGAGTTGCTGCCGCTGGATCTGCGTCGCAAGCAGGCCCTGCTGGAGCTGGACAATCCCCTGCAACGCCTCGCGGTGATCAACGAATCCCTGCACGAACTGGAGATGCGCTGATCCGCTTCTTTCCCCTGCCATCGCCGCCATTCGGCGTATTGGCATTCCCCGGAATGATTTAGTAGGGTCTTGCCTGTCGCATGGTGGCGACGATTTCCGGGGAAGCGGGGGAGATGAAACAGGGATTACAGCACGCGTGGCGCGACAGTCTGCGCAACTGGCTGATTCACCAGTGGGCCGGCGGGGGCTATCCCACTTTCCTGTCGTTGACCGCCGTGGTCGTGACGCTCTGCGTACTGGCCTTCGCCGGGCTGTTCTACGCGCAGTCCCTGCCGGGCACGGCTTTCTGGCCCTGTATCGAGCGCGCCTTCATCTCCTTCGTGACGCTGGAAGGGGTCGATGGACAGTGTGTCGGCGGCCGGCCGGTGGTGGACGGCCTGCTGGAAATGATCCTGCTGTTCCTCGCGCTGTTTTTCTTCGCCGCCGTGGTGGCCTATTTCACCGCCCTGGTGGTGCGACCCAAGCGCCTGCTGCACTTCAAGTCCGTGCTGAACGTGGTGCGCGACGCGCGCGGCTGTCACGGGCTGGTATGCAGCGTCTATGCCGCGCCGGTGACCATCACGGGTCTGGGCATTCGCATCATCGCGCGCGTGCGGGTGAATGCCACAACGATTCGCAATGTCGTCATGCGGGACCATCCCCCGAACCAGCCCCTTGCCGAGCCCTATATTCCCCTGCGCCTGCGCGCCGATCTCGAACAGCAAGGTTTTCGCATCGTCGGGGTGACCGAAGACCATTTCGTCAGTCGCGTCATCTACCACGATGAACGAAAGGCGCGCGAGCTTCCGGTGGAGGAGTTCTACGTCGTCATCACCGGTGTGATGGGGGACGTGGATCAGTCGGTTTACGGAGAGCGTCGTTACGTGGTGGCGGAAAGACAGGTCTATTTCGGCAGCTACAGCTCGGTGGAGCCGGACTACGCCCACGCGCGTTGCCAGTCGGGCTGGCGGAAATGCCGTCCGCCCGCCTCCCTGCGCGAAGCCTTCGAGGCCAATGCCGAACCCCTGAGCAAGGTGGAGAGCGCCTGCTACGTGTTCGGCTATGGCTCCCTGGTGGATCCCGCCTCCTTTGCGCGCACCCTGCGGCGCGAGGACTGGAGCGCGGAGGATTTCCCCCTCGCCCGACTGAAGGGTTACCGGCGCATCTGGCGCGTGGCCATGGACAACCGCGAGGCCATCCCGGGTTACAAGCAATACTTCGCCCCCGGCGAGGACACCCCGCCGGAAGTCTATGTCGCCTACCTCGATATCGAACGCGAGGGTGAGGGCGAGATGGTCGGGGTACTGGCGCGTGTCAGCGAGGAGGAACTGTCCCGCCTGAAGGCGCGTGAACGCAACTACGTCCTGCACGAGATCAGCGATGCCCTGCTGGACGCCCCCTGCGGCGGCAGGGTGTTCACCTTCGTCGGCAGCGAAGCGGGACGGGAGCGTTTCTCGCGGGGCCTGTCCACGGGCACGGCCGTCATCAGCCGATCCTACCTGCGGGCAGTGGAGGACGCCTTCCGCCGTCGGGGCGCGACGGCCTGGGAGAACTACCGGCAGAGCACGCAAAGCCCCGCCGACGCGGGCCTGCGGATCCTCGATCTGCAACGGCGCCGCGTGCCGCCGGGGGACGGCTGAGGCGCGTCCCCGTCTGTCATCATACGCGCCGTTTTTCCCAGAACTGGGCGGACAATACCTTCATGGCCTCGGCCTCGCGGATCATGACATCGCTCGCGCCCCGCGAGGTGTTGATGCCGTCGAGGCTCATCTCGGAGGTCTGCTGGATGTTGACGACATTCTGGTTGACCTCGCGGGCCACGGCGTTTTGCTGTTCCACCGCGGTGGCGATCTGCGCCGCCATGTCGTTGATGTTGGCGACGGCCTGGCGAATGGCTTCCAGGGAATCCACCGCCTCGCGGCCGCGTTCCACGCTGTGGCCGGCCTGTTCGCTGCTGCGGCCCATGACTTCCACGGCACGGTTGGTGCCCTGTTGCAGTTGCTCGATCATCTCCTGGATCTCGCGCGTCGAGTCGTGGGTGCGGTTGGCCAGCGTGCGTACTTCGTCGGCCACCACGGCAAAGCCCCGGCCCTGCTCGCCGGCGCGCGCGGCCTCGATGGCCGCGTTGAGGGCCAGCAGGTTGGTCTGTTCGGCGATGTCGCTGATGACGTTGACTACGGAGCTGATGCGCTCGCTGTTCTTGCTCAGATCCATGATCACCGTGCGCGCCTGTTCCACTTCCTCGGCGAGGCGGTGAATGGCGTCCATGGTGCGGTCCACCACGGCGCGACTGGTGTTGACCTCCTCGTTGGCGCGGTTCGCCGACTCGGCGGTGAGTTGCGCGTTGTTGGCCACTTCCTGGATGCTGGCCGACATCTCGGTGACCGCCGTGGCCACCTGCTCGGTCTCGCTGTGCTGGCTGTTGATGCTCACCTGGTTCAGCTCGATGGAGGCGTTCAGTTTGTCGGCGTAGCCGGATATCTTGCCGGAGCTGTCGGCGATGCGCCCGACGATGCCGCCGGTCTCCTTTTCCAGGTATTCCAGGGCCAGCAGAACCTGCCCGACTTCGCTCTGGCTGCCGACATAGACCTCACGGGCGATGGGGTTGTCGAAAATATCGCGGGCGCGCCGGAACACGCGGCACAGGGGGCGCAGTTCGCGATAGATGAATGCCCCCGCGATGAGCGCGCCGGGCAGGAGGGCGAGGAGCGCGCTGGCCACATCCAGTCGGCCGCTGAGCACGGGCCAGGCCAGCGTGGCGCCGAGCGCCAGCGCGAAGGTCAGAACGAGTTTGGTCTGAAAGGGGAGCGCGCGGCGTTTCAGTCCGCGCGGCACGCGGCCCTCGTTGAGCCTTGCATAGAGGGCCTTTGCGCGGGCGATCTGCTCCGGGGTGGCCTTGCTGCGCACCGACTGGTATTCCACGATTTCGCCGTCACGCATGATGGGCGTGACATAGGCGCTGACCCAGTAGTGATCGCCGTTCTTGCAGCGGTTCTTGACGATCCCCATCCAGGATTCGCCGCGCTTGATGGTCTGCCAGAGATCCTCGAAGGCCGCGGGCGGCATGTCGGGATGGCGCACGATGTTGTGCGCCTTGCCAATCAGCTCGTCGCGCTCGAAACCGCTGATGGCGATGAAGTCGTCATTCACGTAGGTGATGCGACCCTTTGGATCGGTGGTGGAGAGGATGTTCGCCTCGTCGGCAACAGGGACTTCCGTGTCGGTCACAGGCAGGTTTTTCTTCATTCTGACTACTCCCATGAACTGACGGGTTGGTACTTCCGATGTTGTCGGCAGAATGTCGGGTTTCTTTAAGTGTCGGCGAGCGGCCTCCGGGCCGCCAGCCATACACCTGATGCGTCAGGGGGTATCTTTGACCGGGAGCACCAGCAGCAGGTCGGACGTGGCCGGGAACAGGCGAATGTTGCGCCCGGGATGGGCAAGCGCGGCACGCAAGCGTGCCAGCGGCGTGGCGAAATCGGGCGCGGTGCGCAGCAGGTTGAGGCCCGCCACCCGTCCCCGTTCCAGGGTCGAAACAGTGCCGAACCACAGGGGGAGGCGTCGGGCCTCCCGCGCGATGACGAAGCGCGAACGCCACAGGCGGATCACGTCCAGGTGATCGGCGTCGCCGTTCGGCGGACGCACCAGGCGCAGGTCTTCATAGCGCCCGGCGTGCACCTGCGGCAGCACCGGCAGGGCGTCGGCAGCGGCATCGGGATTGAACCACTGCAACAGTCGCCGCGGGTCGGTGGCGGGCGCCCTTTGCCAGCCGGCCTGCTCCAGCATGCCGATGATGTCATCGGCGGATCCCGCCCATTGCAGGTTGAAGGGATGGTTGCCCGCGTGGCGCAGGTCGTCGCGCCAGCGGGGCAGGCGACGCCAGGCCCCCGCCCGCCAGTCCGCCGACGCCATTTCCTCCGTGGTGACGGCGCTCGGCGCCGGCGCGGGTTCGGGGAAGAAGGCCTGCGCGGCGAGCACGGCGAGAAACAGGAAGAAGGCCGCCGCCGGCACGTGCGTCGGCCGGTGGCGCACGTCGGGGGTATGGCGGCGATAGCCGATACCCAGCAGGGCGAACCACACGGTGCTCATGAGGATGGCGCTGAGGCTGTAGGCCAGCCAGTCCAGACCGAGGTAGAGGCGGGCGAAGACCATGCTTGCCACCAGCAGGAGGGTGGCGCTGTAGAGGCTCAGGCGCCAGCGGGGCGCCAGCTCGCCGCCCAGCACGATGGCGGTGAAGCCATAGACGCTCACGGCGAGGCCCAGGCTGCTGATGGGAAAGGTCTCGGTGCCGGCGGGTCCGCGCATGGACAGGGCGAACAGGCTCTTGAGCAACACCAGGGTTAGCACCGGAAGCAGCAGCGAGGCGAGCAGGTGTCCCACCGCCTTCCAGCGGCGATGGGCGGCGAACCAGCCGCACAGGCCGGTGACGAACAGCGTCACCACCAGGGGATCGGCGAGACGCGCGAAGAAGCCCGCCACCGTGTCCGCCACGGGATTGTGCAGGCCGGAGAGTTGCGAGGCCAGCAGGTGACTCAATGAGCCGGGGGAGGGTTCTCCCCAGAGCTGGTGCATGAGGAGGACGAAGGCCAGCGTGGCCGCCACCAGCAGCAGCGCCAGCAGGGAGAGGGAACGGGTCTCGGGGTGGCGGGGATCGATGACCGCCGCCGACAGGTGGCCCAGGCGGGGATGGCGGTTGCTCCAGTTGAGCAGACGCGACATGAGCGCGTCCAGGTGCGGCAGGGTGTGGCGATAGACGAAGCGTAGCAGGACGATCAACAGGTAGAGCGCCAGCAGCGTGCCGAGAAAGACCACCGCCAGCCGCCCGGCCACTTCCGAGGCCAGTTCCAGCGATACGCCGAGGATGATCCCCGGCGCGAGATACAGGGGCGCCCAGGCCAGCGCGGAGAGGACGTTGGCCAGCAGGAAGCGGCGCAGGGGCATGCGCAGCATGCCGGCGACGGTGGGGATGATGGCGCGCAGGGGGCCGACGAAGCGCCCGAGGACGACGCTCTTGCCGCCGTGTTTCTCGAAAAAAACGATGCCGCGTTGCAGCAGTTCGGGATGGCGCGACAGGGGCCAGCAACGGGTGAGGCCGTCCTTGAAACGGTAGCCCAGCCAGAAACTCAGCAGGTCACCGGCGATGGCGCCGGCCACCGCCCAGGCCACGGTGGGCCAGAAGGCCATGTAGTCCAGCGTGATGGCGGCGCCGAAGGCCACCATCATGATGGCGCCCGGCACCAGCACGCCCACCACCGCCAGGGATTCGAGGAAGGCGACGACAAAGACGAACAGGCCGGTCCAGGCGGGGTGCGCCGCGACCCAGGCCAGCGCCTCGTGGAAACTGCCCTCGTTCATGGGGGCAGTATACTGAAATTCCGCGACACCACCGCCGCCATCAGTCCCCGCGTTCCATCGCCGTTACCATGGAGGCGTACTGCGGCGACCCGCCCTCAGGCGATGGCGGCGAAGGCGCGTTCCGCCGCCGCCAGGGTGGCCTCGATATCGGCCTCGGTGTGGGCGGCGGAGACGAAGCCCGCCTCGTAGGCCGAGGGCGCGAGGTAGACGCCGGCCTCGAGCATGGCGTGGAAGAACTTCTGGAAGCGTGTCACGTCGCAGGCGCTCACCTGGGCGAAGTTGCTCACCTGCTCGTCCTCGGTGAAGAAGAAACCGAACATGGCGCCCACCTGGTTGGTGCTCAGGGGCACGCCGGCGGCGCGGGCGCGCTCGCGCAGGCCCGTGGTGAGTTGCGTGGTGCGCGCGCCAAGGGCCTCGTAGAAGCCGGGCTGGCTGATGAGTTCGAGATTGGCCAGTCCCGCCGCCATGGCCACCGGGTTGCCCGACAGGGTGCCCGCCTGATAGACCGGGCCCAGCGGCGCGATGTGTTCCATGATGTCGCGGCGGCCGCCGAAGGCGCCCACCGGCATGCCGCCGCCGATGACCTTGCCCAGCGTGGTGAGATCGGGTTTCACGCCGTAGACCGCCTGCGCCCCGCCCAGCGCCACGCGAAAGCCGGTCATGACCTCGTCGAAGATCAGCACGCTGCCGTACTCGTCGCAGATCGCGCGCAGGCCCTCGAGGAAACCGGGCACCGGCGGCACGCAGTTCATGTTGCCCGCCACCGGCTCGACGATGATGCAGGCGATGTCCCCGCCGGCCTCGGCGAAGGCGGCGCGCACCTGATCGATGTCGTTATAGGCCAGGGTGATGGTGTGTTGCGCCAGCCCGGTGGGGACGCCCGGCGAGGTGGGCACGCCCAGGGTCAGCGCCCCCGAGCCGGCCTTGACCAGCAGCGAATCGGCGTGACCGTGGTAGCAGCCCTCGAACTTGACGATCTTGTCGCGGCCGGTGAAACCGCGCGCGAGGCGAATGGCGCTCATGGTGGCCTCGGTGCCCGAGTTGACCATGCGCACCATCTCCAGCGAGGGCATGATGGCGCAGACGCGTTCGGCCATTTCCACTTCCAGCGCCGTGGGCGCGCCGAAGCTCAGGCCCTTCGCGGCGGTTTCCTGTACCGCGCGCACCACCGCGGGGTGGCTGTGGCCGACGATCATCGGACCCCAGGAGGCCACGTAGTCGATGTATTTCCTGCCGTCCTCGTCGAACAGGCAGGCGCCCTCGGCGCGGGTGAAGAACACCGGCTCGCCGCCGACCCCCCTGAAGGCGCGCACCGGGGAATTGACGCCGCCGGGGATGTGTTGCTGGGCGGCGACGAAGAGATCGTGGGATCGGCTCATGGAGACTCCTTGGCGTAATTCGGTTTGTATTCGGTGGTGCGGAACAGTTCGGCACAGGCGCGCGCGGCGGCTTCGCTGTCGGGCCGGCCGAAAATGCCCTCGATGACCGCCAGCATGTGAGCGCCGGCGGCGATCAGTTGCGCGCCATTTTCCGGGGTAATGCCGCCGATGGCAACAATGGGGAGGGCAAGGCGTCGGCGCGCCTCGCCGAGCAGGGCGACGGGCGCCGGCGGGGCCTCGGGCTTGCTGCGCGAGGCAAAGAATCGCCCGAAGGCCACGTAGTCGGCACCGGCTGCGGCGGCCTGCTCCGCCAGAGCCAGGCTGGCGTGGCAGGTGACGCCGATGACGGCCGCGGGGCCGAGCCGCGCGCGCGCCGCGGCCGGCGGCATGTCGTCCTGGCCCAGGTGGACCCCGTGGGCGCCGATGGCCGCGGCCAGTTCCACGTCGTCGTTGACGAGCAGCAGGGCGTCGTGGGCGCGGCACAGGGCGAGGAGGGCGGCGGCCTGCTCGCGCCGCCACGCGGGCTCGCCGTGCTTGTCGCGGAACTGGATCACGCGCGCGCCGCCGCGCAGGGCCGCCGCCACGGCCGGGGCGAGGTCGGTGTCGGCGGCGGGGGTGATGGCGTAGAGTCCCGCGAGACGGGGATCAGTCATCGCCGCGCGCCCAGAACAGGCGGTTGGGCAGGCGCTGGCCGGCACCGGCGGTATAGGCGTGTTGCAGGGTCTCCCAGGTGTATTCCTGGGCCTCGTGCAGGGCGGTGAAGGGCTCGAGGCCGTGGGCCAGCAGCCCCGCGACGGCGGCCGACAGGGTACAGCCGGAACCGTGGTAGTCGTCGGGCAGGCGCTGCCAGGTCCATTCCTCCAGCCGGCGGTGACCGCTGTAGAGGGTGTTGTGCACCTCGGGGGTGGGCTCGTGGCCGCCGGTGATGAGCACGTACTCGCAACCCAGCGACTGGAGTTCCTCGGCGCAGGCATCGAGGCTGTCCGCCTCCGGCGCCAGCCGGCGCGCCTCCTCGCTGTTGGGGGTGATGATGGTGGTCACCGGCAGGATGAGGCTGCGGATGGCATCCAGCAGGGCGTCGTCGGACAGGGAACCGCCGCCCCCCGCGGCCAGCACCGGGTCGAAGACCACCGGCAGCTCGGGGTGCTCCATGAGCAGGGAGTGGAGCACCTCGGCGGCGGCGACCTCGCCGAGCATGCCGATCTTCACCGCGCGCACGGGCATGTCGGCCAGGATGGCGCGCGCCTGCTCCACCAGCAGCATGCTGTCCACGCACTCGTAGCGGTAGGCCCGCCGGCTGTCCTGTACCGTCAGCGCCGTGGCGATGGGACACAGGTGACAGCCCATGCTGGCCACGGCTTCCACGTCGGCCACCAGGCCGGCGCCGCCGCTGGGATCCAGACCGGCGAAGGCCAGCACGGCGGGAATGGCGGCTTCGCCGTTCATGCGAGTACTGTCCTCTCTGCTTTCATGATTGAAAGTGTACCACTCCCGGCGCCCGCCGCCGCTTGTCGGCGCGGGGGCGTTCCTGCGACAATCGGCGCGCTCAGGAAACAACCCGGCCCTGCAGGAGACCTCATGGCGTACAAGACCTATATGTGTGTAGTGTGTGGCTTTATCTACAGCGAAGAAAAAGGCCTGCCCGAGGAAGGCATCGCCCCCGGCACCCGCTGGGAAGACATCCCGGAGAACTGGAAATGCCCGGAATGCGGCGCGGGGAAAGGGGACTTCGACATGGTTGAGGTGTAGTTCGGTTTTCACCGGCCCGGTCCGGGGTGATCGCCCGATCCGAGAGTGAAAGTTTCTGTTTTCTGTTTTTAAGGTGTTTTTCGGTCCCACCGGGGCCGAGGTACTTTTCTTTGCTTGTCCAAAGAAAAGTACCCAAAAGAAAGGACACCCCCGACGCCGCGCTGCCTGCGGCAGTGCCCTCGCGTGCCGGGGTGTTCCGGGATTGGCAGACGGGCCGTCCCTGGCCCGCTGCCAATTCGCCGCTTCCCTGCGGCGACCCCATGCTGCCGCATGGGGCTTTATCCGTTCACACCCCCTCCCGCTCGGCGCGGCGTAAGGGGATGAAAACCCCCGCACCCCGTACACTCGTGTCTCGCTTTTTGGTGGTTCCCGTCCGAGAACGAGAGATCCGCCCCTTCCCGGCAAATCCGCCGCCGGGGGCGGCGAAAAAACTCCTTGAAAAACACCTTAACCCGCCGGCGAATAGCCGTGTCCCTCGGGATGGGCGAGGCGGGCGAGCCAGGCGGTTTTCGCCGACTGTTCCAGCGAGCAGGTCCACTTGTAGGCGAGGTCGAGACTCTCGGCCTGGGCATAGACGCCGTGGCCGCGTACCACGGCGATGCGGTAGTCGGCGAGCAGTTCGGCCACCGCCAGCGGGGCCTCGCGCAGGTAGTCCTGGTGGGAGATGTTGGCCACCGGCACGGTGGGGAAGTAGTAGTGGCCCTCGAAGTCCTCGGGGACGAATTCCCGCCCGTCCATGGTCAGCGCCACGGTGTAGGGGCAGTGGCTGTGCAGGACGGCGCGGGCGTCGGGATTCTTCTGATAGACCATGACGTGCAGCGGCGCGTCCAGGGAGGCCCCGCCGCCGATGTGGCCGTGGACGTCGCAGCGCACCAGGTCGCCGGGTTGCAGGGTGTCGGCGGCGGCGCCGGTGGGGGTGACCCAGACCACGTCGCCCTCGCGGATGGAGGCGTTGCCGCTGTGGGAGTCGTTGAGTCCGTAGCGCCGCAGCCACTGGTAGTGGCGCACCAGATCGTCGCGTGCATTCATCAGTGCTGTTTCCCCCGGCCGTGCGGTCGATTCTTGTTGTTGTCCGCATTGTAGTCGGGCGGGCGGGAGGGCGCACGGGCCACGGGCGGCGAGGGGGCGGCGGCCGGCGGCGGGATACGCTAGAATGTGACCCATGCACGATCCCGACATCAACCGTTGCGTGGAACAGCTCTGCGAGCAGGGCTGCCAGTCGGTGCGTCAGGCCATTCGTCATCTCAGCGCCGGCGAGGCCCCGGCGGCCACCCGCCGCCTGAGCCCCGAGCAGCGCCGGGAAGTCCTGCGCGAGCTGCGCACCATCATGTCCATCTACGACCAGCGCGAGTCCGACTGCGACTGAGCGCCTGCGCGTCCGCCCTCACCAGCTCACGGTGAGCGCCAGCCGGCTGTAGGCGATGGTCGAACCGTCGCTGAGCCGGGTTTCCCCCACTTCCCCGTAGAGGCCCACCTCGTCGCTCAGGTTCAGGGTGATGTTGAGCGAGGGCGTCTTCGCGTCGCTGAGGGTGACCGCCGAGGTGCTGACGTCGTAGTTGAGGCCCAGGGCGCCCCAGCTGGTATAGCGGCTGAGGGATATCCCGTGCCAGCGCTCCGGCAGGGTGCTGGAGGAGGTCAGCGCCTGCTCGCTGAAAATGCGCGCGGCGACGCGCGTGTTGAGCCGGCTGAGATCCCTGTCGTAGCTGTAGGCGCCGGCGCGCAGTCCCAGCGACCAGTCGTCCCAGCCGTACCAGGTGGCGCTGGCCTCGAAGCCCCGAGCCTGGGTCTCGGCATCGAAGGGGGTGCCCATGGGCGGGTTGACCCGCAGGGTGATGTCCTTGAGCAGGGGCGAGGCGCGCAGGGTCCAGTTCTCGAGGTTGTAGCCGAGATCCAGGCGCAGCGTCGAGGTTTCCATGACGCCCTCGGCCTTCCAGCTGTCGAGCCGCAGGGCCGGCACGAAGGTCTGATCCAGCGGTGCCGATATGCCGAAGGCGCTGCTGGTGGGGGAGACGCTGGCGCCGCCGTCGTTGTAGTCGGTACGGCCGCCGCCGATATCCAGGCGTACGCCGTTGTCCAGGGTGATGCCCAGCTCGGCGTAGGTGGTGTCGATGCCCGCGTCGTCCTGGCTGGTCTCCAGCCACAGGTCGAAATCGGCCGCCGGGGCGAGTCCGGGGCCCGCCAGCGCGGTGGTGACGAGCAAAAGGTTCAGGGCGCGGCGGCAGGTGGGCCGCTTCTCAATCATGATCAAGCTTGTGCCTCCAGTTCTTGTGGCCCGCGCGCCGGGCGCCGCGGGCGTTTTTTTTCTCCCGGTACGGGCCGCGTCCGGGACAAGGATATCCGGAACAACGCCCCCGGGGACATTGGGTTGACAGGCCAGTACGAAAAGGTGGCCCGTGGCGCCCACCCGGCTCACGTTCCCGGCCCTGTCGGTGTGGCGGAGACCGCCGGGCGGGAATACGGCCCTTCCGTCGCCGCGCCGTTTCCCGCAGGGGTGCCATGTTGCCCCGGTCGCGGTAAGATTGGCATACGCCGGAAAACAATACCAAATAGAAGTATCTTTTCTTGAAACTGCCTGCATTCGCGCCATATCTGTCGCTCGGCCTGGCCCTGCTGTTCCTCCCCCTGCCGGGGAACGCCGCGGCGCCGGGGGGGACCCTGTTGCCGGAGGAGGCCTTCTACGGCGACCTGCCGGTGTTGCTGACGGCCTCGCGCCTGCCCCAGGATCGGGAAGATGCGCCGGTGGCGGTGACCCTCATCGACCGTGAGATGATCGAGGCCTCCGGCTTTACCGAGGTGGCCGAACTCATGCGCCTGGTGCCGGGCATGATAGTGGGTTTCGACCGCGGCCATACCCCGGTGGCGGGTTATCTGATGCTGGAGTCCTTTCTGTCCCGCCGCATGCAGGTGCTGGTGGACGGGCGTTCCATCTATACGCCCACCCTCGGCGGGCCGGTCTGGTCCATGTTGCCCCTCAATATCGACGACATCGAGCGCATCGAGGTCATCCGCGGTCCCAATGGCGCCAGCTACGGCTCCAACTCCTTCCTCGGGGTGATCAATATCATCACCCGCGCGCCGGGACTCGACAGCGGCTGGGATGCGCGCATGAGCCTGGGCGACGACAGCATGCAGGAGTACAGCCTGCGCACCGGCGGCAGCGAGGGTAACGCGGACTATCGTTTCGCCGCCTGGACGCAGAAAAACAGCGGTTTCGTCAACCGCTACGACGGCAAGGATATCCGGTTCTTCAATGGCCGCGTCGATTATCGCCCCAACCACCGCGACCTGCTGACCGCGGACCTCGGTTACAGCGAGGGCGAGTACCAGCAGGACGAGCCGCTGGATCCCAGTACACCGCCGCACCTGCGTCACCTGCGCAGCAACTACCAGCTGTTCCGCTGGCAGCGCGTCATCGGCGAGGACCAGGAGATTTACGTTCAGGCCTACCACAACCTCGACGATCATATCGAGGACTTCGCGCTGAAGGTCGGTCCGCCCTTGAACATGACGATCCCCTATGACCAGAACTATCGCGCGCAACGCTATGACATCGAATTCCAGCATACCCTGACATCAGGCACAGGCATCAACCTTGCGTGGGGCGGCAGCCTGCGCCGCGATGAAGTCACCACAGAACGCTATGTGCTCAACTCTCCCATCAAGGTGCGTACCCGGCGCGCCTTCGTCAATGCCTCCTGGGACCTCGGCGAGGCCGGTCTCATCAACGGCGGGCTGATGTACGAAGACAACGACATCGTCACCCGGGATGAACTCTCGGCATTGTTGTCCTGGAACTACCACCTGCAGCCGGATACCACCCTGCGCCTGCTGCTCACTTCGGCAACGCGAACCCCGGTGGCCATTGAACAGTATCCGGACTGGAAGGTATCGGTGCCGGGCGTGAGTCCGCCCGATGAACAGCTGCTCTACAAGCGTTTCAATATCCAGTCCGAGGAACTGCTTGCCGCCGGCGTGGGACTCGTCGGCCAGGCCCTGGACGGGCGTCTGGCCTACGACCTGAGTTACACGCGTTATGATCTGAAAGGGCTCATCGGTACTGAACACGATCCCGCTTTTCCGGATCTCGGTGTGGAACCCGGCGCAGACTATGTCCTCAACATTGGTGATGCGGCCCTGCACAGTCTGGAAGTTTCGCTGCAATACCGCTTCCGGAACCATGCACGCCTGATCCTGGGTTATGCCAATGCCGAGCTGGATCCGGCAAGCAGTGCCGTTACCCGGGCCTTCGGCAAGTCCGTGCCGGACCAGTTGCTCAACCTGTTGATCATCTATCCGGTCAGTTCCCGCTTTACCGCCAGCGCCGGCTACTATCTCATCGACGATGTCGGTCGGCTGGCCCGGAATGTCGTTCTCGACCAGATCAACAAGCTGGACGTACGCCTGGCCTACCGCTTTCATCTGCATGGCCATGCCGCCGAGCTGATCTTCACCGGCCAGAACCTGGGTGCCGACTACGATGGCCTGTCCTACGACAATCGTGTCGATGAGCGCCTTTTCGTGACACTCAAGCTGCGGCTCTGAGGCAGTTTCCCTCTCCTGTTGAATCGGCGCACCGTATCCGCTGTCAGGCGGGCGGGACGGCAAGGAGCGTTTCGCGCCAGTCGGGGTTGGACGCATCCTTGCGGATGCGCACGCTGCGGCCCACTTCGTTTTCGTACCAGTTGAGGTGGGCAAGGTTGGGCTCGTGTTCGTAACACCACCAGCTGCCATCGGCGTCCTGCGCCAGCCAGCGTGCCCAGGCCGGCAACAGCGCCAGCAGGTCGGCCGGGATCTCATGCGCGGAAGGCAGACCCATGAACATGAACTCCGTGGATCGTTCAGCGTCGCCGGCGGCCATGCTGTCCATGGCGCCGGTGCCGCCGCTGCTTGTAGAGGCGGATGAGCCACAGCAGGATGCCGCTGATGGCGAGGAAGGCGAACAGGAGGGCGGCGGCGTCCATCACCAGTACCCCCTGCGTGCCGAACAGGCGGCCGCTGTGCAGGTCGAGGGTGACGCGCTCCCAGTTCACCTGTTCGCTGCGATAGCCATCGCCGATCCGCGCGGCGAGTGTCTCCGGCAGCGCCGCCGGGGTGCTCCAGCGCACCCCGGCGCAATCGTCACGCCACCAGCGGGTGAACTCGCGGTCGGTGGCATGGATGCCGTCGTCCGTCCGGATACAGAAGGTATCGTCCGGCGTGATCCCCAGGCGGGCGAGGGCCGCGGGCAGGCCATGGCTGGGGTCGAGGCGCTCGATGAACTCGCCATCGGTGGTATAGAGCAGCATGGCATCGCGCAGGGCGATCACCAGCAGATCGGGGCTGCGCAGGGCACCGACCAGGCGGCCTTGTCCATCCGTGCCGGTGTCCACGGCCTCGCCATCGAGGAACAGCCGCCCGTCGGCCTCGGTGATCCAGAAGGGCGCGGCGTGGAAGCTGCGCAAGCGCCGCGGGGGCTCGATGCCGTACCAGTCCAGCAGCCAGCCGGCGCGCACGGGCGTCTCGTCCAGGCGCAGTTCCTCGGTGTGGTTGAGCATGATGCCGGTGACCGACAGCAACAGGACGAACAACGCGGCGGTCAGTCCCAGGTAGCGGTGCCAGTTGTACAGCGAGCGCAGCTTGATGCGCCGATGGCGCTTGCGGTGTGTCATGGCGTGGCCTGCTCCCGCCGTTTCACCTGTCCGTCGAGGAACAGGGCAAGGCGCGCGAGTTTCTTCAGCGCGCGTACCGACAGGGTGGCGCCGGTGATGCCATCGATATTGCGATCCAGCCGGTTCTCGTCGTCCAGCTGCGCGTCACGGAACTGGGCCGTGAAGGCCGGGCGCTGTACTTCCCAGCCCCGGCTTTCCCGAAACACCAGCACCTTTACCTGCTCGATGCGCCCGTCGCGCACCACCAGTCCCACGGTAATGGGTTGTTCCTTGCCGATTTCCTCGAGGATCCAGGCGGTGCGTTCGGGGGCGCCGGCATCCTGCCAGTAGCGCACGCGCAGGCCGCGCGGGCGGTGGCCCAGGATGGCCTCCGCCCGGCTACGTACCGCGCCGGTGAGCCACAGGGTCTTCGGCGCGGGTGGCGTACCGGCAAAGACCTCGGCGAGAAAGTCGCGGGGCGTCTGAAAGATCTGTTCCGCGAGGGCCACGGTGGTCGCCAGCAGGAGCAGGATCCCGGCTATAACAGTGTGTCTCATGTCATCTCGGCAAAATTGCCGCAGGGCGGACAGGCCAGTGCCTGCCCGCCCTGCGGGTTGCGGGTGCGCGGGCTCCGGATCAGAACTGGTAGCCCACGCCCAGGTTGAGGCCGTCCCATTCACTGGCGCCGGCCGGGGCGCTTTGATCCTGGTAGTCCAGCTTGATCACCACGTCCGGATGCGGCCAGTAGCTCAGGCCGATGTCGATCTGGCCGTACTCCGAGTCGGCATTGTCGCCGGCGGCATTGTCCCACTGGCTGATGCGGGTGAAAACCCCGACTTCCGGCGTGACCTTGTAGGACGGCTCCACGTACCAGCCGGTCTGCTCGTTGGCCCCGACGGCGGCCGGGCCGCTGCCTTCCAGATCCCAGGTGGCATAGACCGCGCGCAGGGCGAAGGGGCCGGACTGCCAGGCCGCGTGGGCCTCGACGAGGGTGGCCGCGCCGGCATTGGGATCCTGCCCCTGGGTGACGTTGGTCTGGCGCTGCAGGGTCGCGCCCAGTTCCAGGCCGGGGACGCCGGTCCACTTGATGCGCAGGTTGTAGGCCGGATCATCGAACATGGCCTCGCGTACCGCCTGGCGGCCGCCGCGCACGGCATAGTTGGCCGAGGTGATCTTGAGGCCGGAGAACACGGCGAGATCGTAGCTCCAGCCCTCGCCGAGGCGACCGCTCAGACTGACGCCGCCTTCGCGCCAGGTGGTGGGCAGGATGTACTTGTCCACGTTGGGACGCTCCACGCCGTAGAAGGTCGGCGGCTCATGGGTCTCGTTGATGAAGCCCACCGGCACCAGCAGGACGCCGGCGCGGGCCTGCATGGTCGGGCTGAGATCGAACTCCAGGTAGGCCTGCTCGATGGCCACTTCGCCGCCGCTGCCGGTGACCTGGGCATGCTCCACTTCCAGTTCCGACCAGAAGCGAATGGTCTTGCTGAACTCGTGGCCCATGAAAATGATGAAACGGTGGAAGTCGATCTCGCGCTGGTTGCCGCCGGCGGGACCCTGGTTTTCCAGCATGTTGAGGTGCATCTCGCCGTAGGCGCCGACGGTGGTGCGGCCGCTGCGCCCGTGGTGGAAGGGACTGTGATCGGCGCCCAGGGCATCCCGCGCGGCGGGGGCGGCGGTGCCGCCGCCGGCGGAGAGGGCTTCGAGCATCTCCGCCGTGGCGTCGAGGCGCTCCATGATGATGCGGTTCTGCTCGCGCAGGGCCTCGATCTCGCGCTGCGGATCCGCGGCGTTGTCGGCCTGGCCGAGGGCGGGGGCGAGCAGCAGCAGGGCGCTCAGGGTTCCCAGGGTGTACTTCATGGTTTGGCTCCTCAGAATCATTGTGGCTGTGAAAAATCTGGGAGGCATTCTACCCAAACGAAAACTTAATGCAAATCATTCTCATTTGCATTTTCATGGGTCTGTAGGAGCCAATAAAAACAATGTGTTAGAGGGGTGCGGGGATGCTCCCCGGGCGGGTTCGTGCCTTGCGGGGTGTCTCGGGGGCTGATCTGATGCCGGGATCCCCGCCTTCACGGGAATGACGGCGCAATACGCGGCGCCATTGCGCCCGGCAGGGCGAGGGGCGAGCCGACGGACAGGACAAGGGGGTGTCATTCCGGCGCCGCCATGTGGAACATGGCAAAGACCCGGAATCCAGTAAAGCGGTCCCCGCCAGTCCTTCGTGAACCACAGAGAACACGGAGGGCACAAAGAAAACTGGGCGTCATTCCGGCGCAGCCATGTGGAACATGGCGGAGACCCGGAATCCAGTGGTTCGGTCTGTCGCAGGGATCCGTGCGTTCGCGGGAATGACGGTGGGATATGTCAAATCCTGGCCCTCGCCACTCGCACCTCGAACCTCGAAACTGTTACTAAAAGGGTTTCAACTCGACGAGGAAGATCACCCCGACGAGGATCAACACCGGAAACTCGTTGTACCAGCGGTAGAAGACATGACCGTGGCGGTTGCGCCCGTGTTTGAAGTCCGCCATCAGCTTGCCGCAGTGGACGTGGTAGGCGATGAGTACCGCCACCAGCGCCAGCTTGGCATGCAGCCAGCCGCCGGTGATCCCCCAGGCCAGCCACAGCCACAGGCCGAAGACGAGGGTGAGCACCGCGCCGGGGGTCATGATGCCGTAGAACAGCTTGCGCTCCATGATCTTGAAGCGCTCGCGGCCGGCCTCGTCCTCGGTCATGGCATGATAGACGAACAGGCGCGGCAGGTAGAACAGGCCGGCGAACCAGGTGACCATGAAGATGATGTGCAGGGACTTGATCCAGAGCATGTCAGCGTGCCTCCACGGGCGGGACGGGGGATTCGGCCAGAATGGCATCCAGGGTCTCGCGCAGTGCATCGAAGTCGAGGCGCCCCTGGCTGTGGACGCGGATCATGCCGCGACCGTCGATGACAAAAGTGGTGGGCGTGCCGCGGATACCGCCGAAGGCATGGGCGATATCGGCGCTGAGATCCAGTGCCATGGGATAGGCCAGCCCTGCCGCCTGCACCAGTTGCATGGCATTGACGGGCGAATCATAGAAGGCCACCACGCCGATGACTTCCACGCCGCGCTCGCGGTAATCGCGCCACAGTTGTTGCATCTGCGGGAACTCGTGCACGCAGACCGTGCAGGTGGAGGCCCAGAAATTGAGCACCACCACGCGGGGGCGCAGCTGGGACAGCTGCAACTGACGCCCGTCGGTGAGCGAAAGGGCGACGTCGGGGGCTGGCGAGGGCTTGCCGGGCCACCAGATGAGTGCGGCCGTGACGCCCCAGAAGAGCAGCAGCAGGACGACGATGAAGGCGGTTCGACTGGTGTTGATGAGCGCCATGTCCGTTACCCTTACCCTGTCTTGCCGGTGTTCTGCAAATAGGCCTCGGCCAGCGCGCCGTAGATGGGTTTCGGGCACACCAGTTGAGAGACCAGACGCGCGATGATGGCGGTGGCCATGAGCGGCAGCATCATGGAGGAACTGTCGGTCATTTCCATGACGATGACGAAGGCGGTGATGGGCGTCTGCACCACGCCGGTGAAATAGCCCACCATGCCCAGCATGACGATGGCCGCCGAACCGATGCCGAGTACGGCGCCGATGTCGGCGCCGAGACCCGCGCCCACCGACAGCGAAGGCGCGAAGATCCCGCCGGGGATGCCGCTGAGATAGGACACCACGGTGGCGAACATCTTGTAGAAGGGATAGGCCCAGTCAGCCTCGCCGCTGCCGGTGACGAGACGGTGGGCCTGTTCGTAGCCGGTGCCGAAGGTGGCCCCCTGGGCGAGGTAGCCGGTGGCGCTGACCAGCAGGCCGCAGGCGAAGGCCAGCGTCACCGGGTGGCGGCGGGCGAATCCCGCCAGGCGTCGCGTGCCGTGGATCAGCGCCGAGGCGAACAGGCCGCCGAGCAGGCCGCCGATGATGCCGCAGGCGAGGATCCCCTGCCAGGCCTGTGACACCGGCAGGGTCTCGGTGCTGCGCCCGAAATAGGTGTAGTCACCGAGGATCATGACGGCGGTGATCCCCGCGAGGATCACGGCGATGAGCAGGGTGGAACTGCTGCGCGACTCGAAGGAACGCCCCATTTCCTCGATGGCGAAGATGATCCCGGCGAGCGGCGTGTTGAAGGCCGCCGAGATCCCCGCCGCGCCGCCGGCGAGGATCAGGGCGCGGATCATGTGGCGGTCGTGGAAGCGGTGGAAGTGATGCAGGGAATGCATGATGGAGGCGCCCACGTGCACCGTCGGGCCCTCGCGGCCGATGGAGGCGCCCGAGAACAGGCCCATGCAGGTGAGCAGGATCTTGCCGGCGGCCAGGCGCAGGGACAGCACCGCATTGCGTGCGGTGCCGGTGTGCATCTTCAACGCGGCAATGGCCTGCGGGATGCCGCTGCCCTCGGTGCCGAGGAAGACCTTGCGCGTCAGCCAGGCGATGAGCGCGAGCCCCAGCGGCGGCAGCGCCAGCGCCAGCAGCGGCTGTTCGAGGTAGAGCTGGTGATGGGTCTGGTCCGCCAGCCGGGCGACGAGGGCGAAGAGGGCCGCGGCCAGGCCCACGCCCATGGCCGCCAGCCAGAAGATGGCGCGGATCTTCCACTGGTGGGGCGAGAGAATGCGGCGAAAGGCAGATCTCAGGTGCGCGGGCAACATGCCGCCGGATTCTAGCAGTAAAGCAGGGGCGAGGGGCGAGGGGAACAGTTTGTGCCGCCCACCTTTGCCGGGTGGCCGAGGGACTGGCGGTGCGATCACCAGGAGGAAGCCGGCCCAGGTTACTTGGTCAGGATCAACTTGTCCTGGCGAGTGATCCGTAAACGGTACACATGGCCCGCGTGTTCAATCAACAGCTCGCGTTGTCCGCGAAACAGGATATGACTGGGATATCGGTTGTTTCCTGCCTCACCGGGTTCTGCCTGGGTGACCGTGGTTTATCCAGACTTCATTGTCATTACCATTTTTAGCGCACAACATACTGTTTTACAGGGAAATCTTGTCTGTCGATCGTTTCCAGGTCATGTTCCCACGAGGGAAAACAATACCAGCCTGCGGATAAACGTCAATGCGAGTGAGAATGAGTTGTATTTACTTTTCGATTTTCCGGGGCCATAATTTCCCTCAGCCAGCCACATGAACACGTGCCGTAACCTATGGTCCGACGTGCTCCAGATAGCCAGCCAGTCCATCCATCCCTGTGTCAGCTTTTTCCAGAACGACGGACTGAACCGCAGGAACCCAAACCGGCACCCGCGATCCCGGATGCGTCGATGTCCGAAGGGCGCGCCGAGAGTACGCCACCCCCGTCTCCGGAACCCCGTCCGGCACCACTGGATGCGGCTTCTGTTGCGCGACATGAACAGTTGCTGGTTGCCTGGCTGGAACGACACAAGCGATATCCCCGGCGGGCGAAGCGCCTGCGTATCGAAGGCGAAGGCATGCTGTATATTCGCATCGATCGCACAGGCCAAACCCGGAAAGTGACCCTGGCTCGGAGTACGGGGGATCGGTTGCTCGACAAAGCCGCGCCTGAAATGGCACAGCAAGCAAATCCCTTTCCACCTTTTCCTGAAAAGGCCCGCGACGGGAACTGGAGTTTTATGTGCCGGTTGAATATGTTCTACGCTGATCGCCCCGGAGAAAGACAGGCGACTAATGCAATCCGTTGTTTCAGGCGATCGGGGATTAGGAACACGTGTTCAGGGAAAAGCCATGACATAAGAATGCCGTGAAAGAAAGTTTCAGGATCGATAAACCCAACTCACCAGTAACTTGAGGCCACGATGAAAAAAAACAGTTATTCTGCTTTGGTTAAATTACATGCAGTAGTAGCGGCTTTCGTTTTGCCGGCAGCCGTTTTGTTTCTTGTGACAGGTGCCCTGTATACCTGGGGCATAAAAGGCGGTTATCACACGACCACGTATGAGCTGCGTCTCCAGGAACCGGTCAAAATGGAGCTTGCGGAGCTTGTTGCTTTGGCAAAGAAAGAGCTGAAAAAAAGGAATGTAGCGCATCCAACGGGCACGGCAAAAATAAAGAAAATTGGATCCTCGTACAAGCTTGAATGGACGGGGTCCAACATGGATGTGGTTCTGGAGCCTTCTTCCCGCCCCCTGGTTGCAAAGCTACAGGTAAAGGATACTGACTGGCATCGTCAGTTTGTGCAATTGCACAAGGCAAAAGGTGGGACACCGTTCAAGGTATATGCGGCAGTGTTTTCTATTGCCTTGTTGGCGCTGCTTATTTCTGGTTTTGTCATGGTATGGCACGTCACGGAGTTGCGCAGGCTGACATTGTTGTCGCTGGTGTTGGGTGCGGCTGCGTTCGTTGCAATGGTAGTAACCAGCTGATTGCGCTGTTCGGAGAAAATTCTACTTTTGAATGCAGCGATTTTTCGTCGGGGTTGCCCTGCCGCCTGTCCGTAAAAGCCGTCATGGTGAGAGACGAACAGCCGCTACGACCCGCTTATCCTCTCACGTGTTTAGATCCTGATATATGCCCAGCCGTCTTCCTTGCGTTCGATGATCTGCTTGAGCGCCGAGGTAACCACCTGGGCCTCCGGTACCAGCTTGACATCGATACCCTTCTCCAGCTTCAGGCGCTTGATGGTCTTGGCGCAGGCGAGGAAGCGCAGGCTGTCGTACTGTGCCTGCAGGGCATGGATGCGCCGGGCAAAGGGCGAGGCGTCGGAGCGCAGCAGCTTGAGGCCCTTGCCGTTGGTGAGCAGTTCCACCACCACGCTGCGTCCCGCCTTGCGGTGGTTCTCCAGCAGGCGCTCGGTTTCATCGAGCACGGTGTTGAGGCGGTACTCATCATCGGTGGTGACATGCAATACCACGCGCCATTGTTCCCCGGGGGCCAGCTGGCGGCCCTGCTCGATGGCCTCGGCCAGCTCGGAGAGCGGCGGCGGGCTCAACATGTCGTGCGACATCCACCCGGCAATGCTGCCAAGCAGGATCAATACGCTGGCCACCAGCGCCAGGCGCGGGGTGCTGGACGTCCTGGGGCCGGACCGGCCTGGTGGCGCTTCCACTTCGAGATAGGCAAGCTGCACCATGTCACGCACCTTGCGTAGCTGGCACACGCGCCGGCTCAGGCTTTCGTCTTTGCGCAGGGCTTCGAGTAACAGGCTGCGCTCGGCTTCGTCCAGCTGGCCGTCGATAAAGGCACTGAGAAACTCGTCGGAAAAGACCTGTTCGTGTTTCATTTCACTCTCCTGAGCTGCGGCGACACGGTGTTCGCCTGCGGCTTGATCTCCAGCAAATCCGTCGCCAGGCGCTTGCGCGCGCGGCACAGGCGGCTCATCACCGTGCCGATGGGGATCTCCAGGATCTCGGCAACCTCGGCGTAGCTGAAACCTTCGAGGTCCACCAGGGTGACCACCTGCCGTTGCGCCTCAGGCAACTGCGACACGGCGGCGCGCACGTGCTTGACGATGTGCTGCTGCGCATGGTTGTCCTCGGGAGTGACATTGTCGATGAGCACCATGTTGTCCAGATCCTCGGTGGGTCGCAGGCGGCGGAAGTGATCGCGCCAGCAGTTGGTGAGGATCCCGAACAGCCACCTGTCCAGTGCTCGCGCGTCGCGCAGCTGCTTGCTGTTGCGCAGCGCCTTGATGAGTGTCTCCTGGGTCAGGTCATCGGCCAGCGCCGCATCG
>Ga0256830_1000836_pt1 | contig 22805 bp, 27 predicted proteins | sample 128326metaG_FD_190537 | JGI IMG/M metagenome (GOLD analysis project Ga0256830, IMG submission 190537) | Hydrothermal vent microbial communities from Lau Basin, Pacific Ocean - 128-326 | ecosystem: Environmental > Aquatic > Marine > Hydrothermal vents | place: Pacific Ocean: Lau Basin | collected... | reverse complement strand
GTTATCACCTCAGAACATGCTGAGGTTCTGGTGCAAAAAGATTTAGTAAAATGCCCCTTTCCACAGGAAATGATACTGCTGACAATCCCTTCCCGCACCATTTATGAGAGTCGTCTCATCATTGTTTTCTGCGAAAATATAGATTTCACTGGTTTTCGAGGTTGGCAAATCATCCTGCAGTCTGGTCCATGGAATGGGGCCGCCGAGACTTGAACTCGGGTCACGGGCTCCCAAAGCCCGAAGGATAACCAGGCTACCCTACGGCCCCTGGCTCGAGCAAAACAGTTGGGTTTAAAAAATCTGCGATAAACTTAGTTTTGTATGAAAAATGGTAAGCTGATTCACGATTCAGTTCACGGAACAATTCAGCTCGATGAATGGATGATCAGAATAGTTGATACTCCGCAGTTTCAGAGGCTCAGAAGAATAAAGCAGCTTGGTTTTGCAGATCTTGTATACCCCGGTGCCCACCACACAAGATTTGAGCACAGCATTGGCTCAATGCATGTTGCAAGGCATCTCACCTCAGACGAGATTGTGCTTGCATCGTCATTACTGCATGATATTGGCCACACCCCATTCAGCCATTCCGGAGAGAGGATAATTCAGAAGTATCTGAGAAAGAGGCATGAAGATGTGGAATACATCATAAGGAATTCCAGCGTAGGTGATGTTTTGCAGGATCTGGGACTTGAAATTAAAAAAGTTGTCAGGGCAGTTAAATCACCACCGGTCAGCAGTGTGATTGACGTGGACAGGATCGACTATCTGCTGAGGGATTCTCATCACACTGGAGTTGCCTACGGAGTCGTGGACTTTGACAGACTCATTGAGAAGATCAGATTTGATGGAGAAAGGGTTTTTGTGGAGCATGGAGGGGTGAGGGCTGTGGAAAGCTTTTTGATTTCAAGATACATGATGTATTCAGCAGTCTATCATCACCACGTCTGCAGAATAGCAAGAAAGATGTTCGAGAAGGCAGTTGAGTTCTTGATTGAGAAAGGGGAAATTGAGGCCAAAGATCTTCTGAAAATGGACGATTACGATGTTATTGCACTCTTGAGAAAATCTGATGACTTTCCGGGCGAGATTGCTCTCAGACTGGATCAGAGAAGACTTTTCAAAAGGGCAGTTTATGCTGGGAGAGATGAGATTGGGAGGAGTGTTGAGAGAGTTAATACCGAGAAGGCCGAGAGGGAAATAGCAGAAATGGCCGGAATTGAATCTGAAAACGTAATTGTTGATGTGCCAAAAGAAGAGAGCACTGAATACACCATTCCGGTTCTTGTTGACAGCGAATTCATACCTATGGAGAGAATCTCACCTCTCGTAAGTTCCCTCAGACAGGCCCAGATGTCTAACTGGAGACTTGGGGTTTACTGTCCCTTGGAGTACGTTGAAAAGGTCAGAAAAGCATCAATCGATTACTTCGGCATAAATCTTTCGGAGCAGAAAAGGTTAGGAGATCTTCTTGAGCTCTGAGATCACGGCTCTCTTCATCACCTGAACAGGAGCATTATTGCCTGTGAATATCTCAAAAGCCTTGGCTCCCTGATAAACGAGCATATCCACACCGCTTACGATCCTGCAACCGTAACTGGCGGCTTTTCTGATCAGCACTGTTTCAGGGGGATTGTAAACCATGTCAAAGACGGCAGGTCTTTTCTGCAGAACCTTTTCAGGAACCGGAAGTTTTTCGGGAAAGCCCCTCATGCCTAAGGGTGTTGCATTCACAATAAGGTCGAACTCCATCGTTTCAACCCTTTTTTCTCGGATGAATTCAACACCGAATCTCTCTGCAATATCCATCCCTCTTTCAGCTGTTCTGTTGGTGATAAACACGTCATTGCTGTCTCTCAAGGCATAAACACATGCCCTTGCCGCCCCTCCTGCCCCGACAACAAGCACCTTCATACCATCTGTGCCAACACCCGATTCCTGTAGAGCTCCGGTAACCCCATCAACATCCGTGTTGTGACAGATCCCTTTTCTCAAATCAACAGTATTGGCAGCTCCGATCTCCATAACCTCTTTTCCATTTCTGAACAATTCAGTAATCCTCTCCTTGTACGGGATTGTCACGTTTATACCCCTGAATCCAATGGCTTTAATACCATCAATAGCAACCTGAAAATTTTCGGGCTTGACCTCAAGTGGAATGTAAACTCCATCGTATCCAGTTTTTCTGAATGCCGCATTGTGCATTGCCGGACTCATGGAATGCTTTACCGGATATCCAATAACTCCAAAAATCTCCGTCATTTGAGATTCCTTATCTTGTCAACAATCTTTAAGATTCTGGACTCAAATCTGTAGAACTTTGCAGAGAAATCAGCTTTTCTGAACGTCATGGAGGAATCCGGACTTAATTTTACCGATGTAATTCCATCAGCTACTGCAACAGCAGCTCTGTCTCCTCTAACCCTCACCTTGAGTGTTCTTTCTGGGGAGAAAACCCAGGGATTTGATCCGGTTCTGAAGGGAGAGATCAGGGTGAGGGTGACTGCCTGAAGGTCAGGGTCAACTATGGCGCCACCGGCAGACAGGGCATAGGCTGTTGAGCCTGTTGGTGTTGATACTATCACTCCATCAGACCTGATTGAGTCCAGAAAAATACCGTCAACATGAATTTCAAGCTCTATAAGCCTTGCAGGGCTTGCAGAGAGAATTGCAATCTCATTGAGGGCGTAAATCTCGTCATTCTCTGTCTTTCCAGAAATTCTCATGACCTCCTCAACATCAGTCTCCCCTCTCAGTGCTTTTAACAGCCTTTCCCTGTAATTTTCAGGTGATGCATGGGTTAGAATACCAATCCTCCCTGTGTTGATGCTGAACACAGGTGGGGGAGATTTGAGATGATGTATGGATTTCAGGACAGTACCATCACCACCTACCGTGACTATGGCATCAAATTTCCCAAGCAGCACTGACGGGTATCTGAACATTTCTGAATGTATTCTGTTCTCTTCCAGAAACTTCTTTACTTCCAAGGCAATTTTTTCCGAACTGAGTTTGTGAACAATTGCAACTCTCATAGCACATCAAGAAGCTTTTCGTGCAAATTCTTTCCAGAGACAAGAATTCTGAACCTCTCATCCATCGTGAATCTCTTTTTCCATAAATCATCACCATCGAGACTGCTTATTTCAGCTCCTGCATTCCTTGCTATGAAGAGTGAGGCTGAGATGTCAAAAACTCTCAGATACCCCCTTCCATTACCATCTTTTCTTATGTCAATGAAACAGTCAAATGTTCCATCTGCAACCATGCATATCTCGAGAGCTGAGCTTCCAAACACTCTTATTCTTCTGAAGGGATAAATCCTATCGGGATAGTAGATTATGGCATTGCATCTCACATCGTCAGTCTCACTGACCTTTATCCTCTCTCCGTTTCTGTAGGATTTTCCATCTGAGTGATATTCTGTTCCGGATGCGAGATCTCTAACATATGCAAAGAACATACCACCAAGAGCCTCTGTCTTTGAGAAGCACAGAGCTATCGAATAAAATGGTATGCCCCGTGATGCATTAAAAGTTCCATCCAGCGGGTCGAGAGCCACAATGGTTTCTCCATCACCAACCACACCGGACTCCTCGGTTATGATCTTCAGATCATGCTCTCTCAGAATTTTAAGAGCGATATCTTCAGCGATGCGATCAATTTTCTTTGTTGGTGTTCCATCCTTTCCCATTGCGACAGTTACTCCAGCCTCTCTGCTGCCTGCAATCCTGTTTACAGCCTTCTCAACATCTTCTGCAATCTTCCTTGATATCTCAAGTGCCTCAGAGACTTTCATAAAAATTGAAAATCAGGCATCGAGCCCGTACTTTTCAGCATTCTCATCTGCAATTTTCTGGAGCTGTTCCAGTATCTCCTTACCCATCTCGTGCTTGAAGAGGTGTCTGAATCTTCTCTGAATCTTGAGATATTCCTCCACAGGTTTCCTCTGCTTCAGCTTCTTAACCTTGACAAGCTTCCCATACTCGTACTCAACGAGAGGATAAAGGCCTGTTTCGACTGCAAGCTTTGAAACCTCAACTGTGAGCTTCCCATCTATGCCCCACCCTGTAACACATGGGGCGTGGACCTGAATGTATTTTGATCCTTCAAATTCTGCAGCCCTCTTCACCTTCCTCTGAAAGTCCTTTGGATAGGCTATGCTTGCAGATGCTGCGTATGGAACGCCATGAGCGACTGCAATCTCGACCATGTCCTTCTTTCTTCCTGTTTTTCCTGGTTTGAGCTTACCGACAGGTGTTGTTGTTGTGTTTGCTCCTGGAGGAGTTGCCATGCTCTGCTGGTTTCCTGTGTTCTGGTAGGCCTCGTTGTCATAGCAAATGTAAATCACGTTGTGATCTCTGTCCATCATGCCTGAAAGCGTTCCGATTCCTATGTCGAATGTTGCACCGTCTCCAGCAAAAACAACCACGTGGGCTTCATTATTTCTTTTCATGGCCCTCAATGCCGTTTCAATTCCAGCAGCAACTGCTCCAGCATTTTCAAAGAGAGAATGTATGTAAGGAACACCCCAGGTATTTCTGCCATACATCGAGCTTACTATTTCAAGACATCCCGTCGAGTTCACCGCAATAACCTTTCCATCGAGAACCTCGATTGCACCTCTGATCGCTATCGGAAATCCACATCCGGGGCATGCTCCATGCCCTGGACCGAAATAATTCATGGTATCACCTCTTCAAACTCATTAAGGCCTTCATATCTTTTTTCTGGCTTTATCTTTCCTTTCATGACGTCCTCAATGATCCTCTCCACAAGCTCCCTTGGAATGTCCCTGCCTCCAAGTCCCGTAACAACCGGATAAACTTCCGAGTTGAGACCGAAAAGGGCTGATTTAACATCTGCCGTAACTGGAGGCTCAGCTCCAATAGAAAGAGCCCTTTCGATCACTATGATCTTACCAGCATTTTTAAGAGCTTTCCTGATTTCCCGTGATGGAAATGGTCTGTAGGTCCTGATCTTAAGCATTCCAACCCTCTTGCCATCCTGTCTCATCCTGCTGATAACCTCTCTTACCAGGGGAACAACAGACCCCATGGCAACCACTACAACCTCAGCATCCTCACAGTTTTCGGCAACAACATGACCTCCCCAGTCTCTTCCTGTAAGTTTGTACCATTTCTTGAATTCCTGAAGCATTACCTTTGATGCTCTCTCCATTGCATATTCCATTGCGACTCTGAACTCCATGTAGTACGGTGGAGGAGCGTAGCATCCCATTGCTACGGGATTGTTCACGTCCAGCTTGACCACAGGATTGTATGGCGGGAGGAACTTGTCAACAGTTTCCTGATCAAGAAGATCCACAGGTTCGTATGCATGGGTGAGCTTGAAACCATCAACGCAAACCATGAATGGCAGGAGGACATCTCTGTTCTCAGCCACCTTGAATGCCAAGGGAATCATGTCGTGTGCTTCCTGATTGCTTTCCACATAGAGCTGAATGATACCTGCGTCCCTTATTGATATGCTGTCCTGAATGTCATTCCATATGCTCAGAGGAGCGGAAACGGATCTGTTTGCGATAACGAGAACTATTGGCAGCCTCATCCCCGCAGCATTGTAAAGCACCTCACTCATCAGCAGCAGACCCTGAGAGCTTGTGGCTGTGAATGCTCTCGCTCCAGCTGCAGAAGCTCCGAGAACCATCGATGCCGCTCCAAACTCGGACTCTGCTGTAACGTATTCAGCATCTCCAAGCTCTCCATTTGCATACATCTCTGCCAGATTCTCAACAATCTCTGTCTGGGGAGTTATGGGATATGCAGCGATCACGTTGGGTTTTGAAAGCCTTACAGCCTCGGCAATTGCATAAAAACCTCTGACAACTTTTCTCATATCAGCACACCTCTACCTTGTAAATTTCCTTTGTTTTCATCTCAATTGCATCAACCGGACAGACAGTAAAGCAAATCCAGCATCCCTTGCAGTAATCGTGATCAACAACTGCATATTTTTTGTCTCCCTCCTCAACCATACTTGTGGCAGGCTCAGGACAGAAGGTTATGCACTGCCCGCATGCGATGCACTTCTCCTTGTCAATGTAGGCGAGCTCAGTCCCCCAGTCTCCTGTTTTCATTTCAGAAGACATTGCCGGACTGCTGGCTCCTATGTAAAGCTTCATCTTTGCCATCCACACACCTCCCTCATATGGTCATAAGCTGTCCTAACAAGCCTTACATTTTTCTCGGCTATTTCTCTGTTTTCAAAAAACTCCATGATTGCCTCCTCAACACTCTCTATCTTAATAATTCCTGTTGCTCCTACAAGAGCTCCGACCATTGCCGTGTTGGTTATCGGTCTACCAAGAATCTCTGTTGCTATCTTTGTTGCATTTATTGCATGGACCTCCTTATCTGTGCCGAGTTTTCTTCTCAAATCCTCACTTCCCATGGGATAATTGGCAATCAGCATTCCGTTGTCCTTCAATCCAGCAAGCACGTCAACAACGTCGATCAGCGAGGGATCCATAACGACAACGTAGTCAGGTGTTTTAACCTCATCTCTAATGACTATGGGTTTATCAGAAACTCTGAGGAATGAAACAACTGGCGTACCTCTTTTTTCAGCTCCAAACATTGGAAACGAGAGTGTGTGATAACCATCTTTGAATCCTGCTACGGCAAGCAGATCTGCTGCTGTAACAGCCCCCTGTCCACCTCTACCGTGGAATCTCACTTCAACCAGAATATCCATCCACCTCCAGACCGTGTTAGCTCTGCCATTATAAATTGGTTTAATAATGTTATGGTGCTTATATTTCAGTATCCGTAAGCTTTATCTCTGCCTGTCTCGTTTACTGGATTTAGCAGACAGGCATGTCAATGATGGCCGGTACAGACTGTTGTAACTGTACAGTTAATTTTTGGAAGTCCTATTCCATTGTAAAATATTTATGGGGTTTTACATTACAATGGTAAGAGAATATCGAAAAATATATTAAAATGTAGCATTGAGTTTGGTTTAGTGGTATCATGGATCGCTTCGATGCTGTAGTTGTTGGTGGAGGAGCAGCTGGACTTGGAGCAGCATACAGAATGGCAGAGAACGGCCTCAATGTCCTTCTTATAGAAAGAGGAGAGAATATTGGTGAAAAAAGTGTTTACGGTGGGAGAATATACAGCTGGGTTTTTGAAGAGTACGTGAAGGGATTCAGAGATGCTCCGATAGAGAGGTGGGTCAGGAAGGAGAGAATGACCTTACTCGATGAAAAAGAAAGTGTGAGCATAGAGTACTCTTCTGATGAGTCATGCAGCTTTGTTGCAAATCTCACAAAATTCAACAGATGGCTTGCAGAGAGGGCTGAAGATGCAGGAGCTCTGGTAATTTCGGGAATAAAGGTGGAGGATGTAAAGCTGAATCCAGCAAAAATAGTTGCAGATGGAGACGAGATTGAATGTGATGCTGTTGTAATCGCTGAAGGAGTCAATCCGATGCTTGCGATGAGACTGGGTTTGAGGGATGACTGGAAGCCTGAGGAGGTTGCTGTTGGTGTTAAAGAGGTTTTCAAACTGAGTGAGGATGAGATAAACAGCAGATTTGATGTTGAAAGCGATGAGGGAGTTGCAAATCTGTTTGTTGGTTATCCAATCTTCACCCATGGTGGCGGATTCATTTACACAAATAAGGATACCGTATCTGCTGGAGTTGTTGTAAGGGTGGATTCTGCAATGAATAACAGGATAGAGGTTTACGATGTTGTCGAAAAATTCAGAGCTCACAGGGACGTGGCAGCATTTCTGAAGGGAGGGAGCATGATTGAATATTCAGCCCATCTCGTGCCTGAGGCGGGAATTAAGGGGATTCCAAATACCCTTCACAAGGGAAATGTCATGATAGCCGGAGACACGGCAGGTTTTGTTCTTAACAGAGGTTTTACAATCAGAGGAGTTGATTTTGCCTTTTATTCAGGAATTCTTGCTGCAGACAGCATAAAGGAAGCAATGGATAAGGGAGATGTCAGTTCTGCAGGCCAGATTTATGAGGATAAGGTGAGAAAATCTCTGATCCTGAGAGAGCTTGAGAGATTCAGAAAAGCCCTTGATGTGCTTGAAAACACGAGATTTTTTGACGAGTACACACGAATGATGGTCGGGATCATGAACGGCATCTTTGATGTGAGGAAGGAGTCAAACAGGCTTTACGATGTTGTGATGGATAAAACCAAAGGCAGGAAGCTGAGAATGGTGCTTGATCTCCTATCAGCATTCAGGGGGTTGTGATATGGAGAGCATAGAGAACAGACTCGGTCTTGTGAGCTTCACCGTGGATTCCGAGTCTCACATAAAACCGAAAGAGGAGAAATGCGATAACTGCAGGCTTAGAGTCTGCCTTTACGTCTGTCCTGCAAAACTTTACAGGCTTGAGGAGGGAAAAATATATTTCAACCATGAGGGTTGCCTTGAGTGCGGGACATGCAGGGTAGCATGTCCTGAGGAACTTGAATGGGAGTACCCCAGAGGTGGTTTTGGGGTTCATTACCAGTTTGGGTGAGGTGATAGTGTGAGCGTGATAGATTTTCCGAAAAATACGGTTTTGACCTTTTCTGAGGAGGAGGAGCTATTCAGGGAGAGTGTGAGGGAGTTCTGTCAGAGGCACATAGCTCCCAACTGGGTGGAAGTGGATAAGAGGTCCGAGCAGAACCCGATGGACATACCTGTTGACATAATAAAGAAAATGGCCGATCAGGGATTGTTCTGCATCCCGTGCAGCGAGGAGTACGGTGGACAGGGAGGTAGCTATACGATGGCGACAATAGCCATGGAGGAGATAGCCTATGCAGATCCATCTGTCGCTCTCGCAGTTTATGCTCTGCTCAACACAGGGTGGCCATTTGCCCTTGAGCTCTTTGGAACAGAAGAAGCCTGTCAGGAGATAATACCTGAGGTTGCAGCAGGTAGGGCGTTCTTTGGAATCGCCTCAACAGAGCCTCAGGGAGGCTCAGACGTTGCAGGGCTGAAAACAAGAGCAGAAAAGAAAGGGGATGTTTACATTCTCAACGGAGAGAAGACATTCATAAGTGGTGTTGGAGAGGTGCAGAAACTTGAATGGGGTGGCGGATGGTTCACCCTTGCAAGAACAGGTGGAGAAGGGCACAGAGGGCTTTCAGCATTCGCTCTTCTGGCAAGAAAGAATGGAGAGCTTTCAGATGGATGGGATCCGACAATATACGAGGACATCGGAAGACACGGCTTGACTACAGGAGGCTTCAGACTAACGGACTTTGAGGTTGATAGCAAGTACCTGATTGGAGAGGAGAACAAGGGCTTCTATCATGTCATGGAGGGTTTCAACCTTGCAAGGATCGTAGTTGCGGCGGCAACAATAGGTGCATCGAGATGGCTCCTCGAGCAGGCTGTTGAGTGGTTCAGAACGAGAAAGCTCTTTGGAAGGAACATCTCGTCATTCCAGGGTGTGAGCTTCAAGTTTGCCGACATGTATGCCAGATGGGAAGCTTCAAGGTACTTCGTTTACAGAGCATCGAGGCTTGCAGACAAGATCTACATTGAGAAAGATCCCTCTTACAAGCCTCTTGATCTGAACGTACCTGTTGCGCTTGCAAAGAATTACGGCCCTGAAACGTGCGTCGATCTGGCTGAAGAGGTTATGAAGTGGTATGGAGCCTATGCCTACACCAAAGAAGCTCCAATTTTCAGGGCTTGGCTCGGACCGTTCAGCTACGTTATCGGAGCTGAGGGAGCTCAGAACATAATGAGATTGATAATTGCCAGAGACATCATCGGAAGGGACTACCTCAAATAATTTTTCTCCTTTTTTTGGTGATTTTCATGAAGATTGCTGTCTGCGTCAAGGAGATCTACAATCTTGAGCAGGTTAAGATAGTCAGGGAAACGAGAGAGCCTATTCTGGACGTTCCAAAAAAGCTGGATGACCTCAGCAGAAACGCATTAGAGGAGGCAATAAAGATAAGGGAAAAGCTTGGAGGTGAGATCGTTGCGATATCAGCAGGCTCTCCAGAACTCAGAAAAACAATAAAAGAGGCTCTCGCCATGGGTGCAGATAGAGCGGCGATTGTTACAGACTTTACAGAGTCATCTCCTGAAAGTGCAGCGTTGGTTCTGTCAAGGATTTTGGAAAAGGATAGCTACGATCTGATTCTGCTTGGTGATGCCTCTTCAGATGACTATTCTGGACAGATGGCATCGAGAGTAGCGGAAACTCTCGATCTTCCACAAATCACGTTTGTCAGCGAGATAAGGGAGGTATCTGATGGAAAAATAACGTGTGTGAGGGACATGGACGATTATATTGAGGTTGTGGAGTCAGATCTGCCCTGTGTTGTAAGCGTGACAAATGAGATAAATGAACCCAGAATTCCCGCACTGAAGGACATACTGAAAGCCTCGAAAAAGCCTGTGGAAAACTTCTCGCTTCAGGATCTCGGTATCGAGATCTCCAGAAGCTATGAGATTGTTGAAAATCTCGCTCCCGCAGTGGACAGAAAGCAGGAGGTTATCGAGGGAGAGGCTGCAGAGGTTGCAGGCAAGATTGCCGAGATAATAGGGAGGGAGGTTTGATGAAGGCTCTTGTCTTTGCAGAAAAGGCAGATCACTTGAACAGAATTTCCTCAAAGCTGAAGGAGCTCGGGTTTGAGGTACATGCCCTTTCATTTGCTGAGGTGAACGCCGATTTTCTGTATCTGGCCGGACCGAAATATGATTATGCTTCGATAACTGCAGCAATTGATATGCTGAGCAACGAGATCCGCCCCGATCTGGTTGTTTTCTCGTCCACAAAGCTCGGAAAGGAGGTTTCATCACGATTTGCCCAGAGAAAAAACATGACATGCATAACCGAGTGTCTGGATCTCCAGCTCAGTGACTCCTCAATTACAGTCAGCAGGTACTCTCTTGGAGGGAAAACAGTAACAAAGATCAGAACACACCTTCCTGCTGTTGTAGCACTCGTTGCAGATGCGATTGAGTCCAAGGAGCAGAGTTTTCAGATGAACGTTCGGGAGTTCCAGATCCCTGACTCACCTCAGATCAGAACCGTTTCGAGGGAGGAGAAAAGGAGAGAAGCCGTTGGACTGAAGGAAGCAGATGTTATAGTTGTCGTTGGCAGAGGTCTTAGGAAGGAAGAAGACCTCAAACTTGTGAAAGAGCTCGCCAAAAAGCTGAATGCCGAAATAGGGTGCACAAGACCTTTGAGCCATGACTACAGATGGCTTCCAGAGGAGAGGATGATAGGTCTCTCCGGAGAGAAAGTTTCTCCTAAGCTTCTCATATCCATAGGCGTTTCGGGTCAGATACAGCATGCAGTCGGTATTATGAACTCTAAAACAGTAATAGCAATAAACACAGACGAGAACGCTCCCATGAAAGAGCATTCGGATTACTTCATTGTAGGCGATCTTTACGAAATTCTTCCTGAACTTATAAAGAATCTCTGAAAAACCGAAATGGGCTACACTTCAGACCTGATCAGGTATATTTATTTTATTTTGCAGAAACAAACCGATAAACTTTTAACTATTCATATGATTAATCACCATAAATGTGAGGTGATGTCATTGAGGGGCAAATGGAAGCTTCTGATGGTCGGACTGTTTGTGCTGTCACTGTTGGTGGCAGGGTGTGCTCAGCAGGAACAGAAACCTGAAGCTACACCAACACCTGAAAAAAAAGCTCCGGAAGAAAAACCGGAAAAAAAAGCTGAAACACTGTACTTTGGAGCTCCAATAAGTCTGACAGGAAAATACTCCAAGGAAGGTCAGATGTCTCTGTGGGGTATGCAGGTAGCTGCAAAATGGATTAACGACGTTTATGGTGGTCTTAAAGTCGGGGACAAAGTATACAAAGTGGAAATAAAGTATTACGATGATCAGTCAAATAAAGAGGTTGTTCAGAGCATGATCGAAAGACTGGCTGTGCAGGATGGAGTTAAATTTATACTGGCCCCCTACAGCTCTGGCCTCACTCTTGCCGCAGCACCCATCGCAGAGAAGTACGGTGTTCTTATGAACAGCCATGGAGGTGCAAGTGATTACATATTCGAGCAGGGTTATTATTATGTTGTTCAGACACTGAGTCCAGCAAGCAAGTACCAGACTGGATTCCTCGATATGATCAAAAAAGTGGACCCGGATGCAAAAAGGGTAGCCATGATCTACAAGGACACCGAATTTTCAAGAGCTGTTTTCAACGCAGCGAGGGAGTATGCAGAAGCAAACGGATTTGAGGTTGTCTTTGACAAAACCTATCCAAAAGATGTTCAGGATTTATCTCCAATTCTGAATGAACTCAAGGCTGCAAATCCTGATATAATCATTGGAGGAGGACACTTTGCAGACGGACAGCTTCTCACGCAGCAGCTCGCAGAGCTCAAGATAAACGTAAAGGCAATATCAATTCTCGTTGCCCCTGCTCTGCCAAAATATTACGATGCTCTCGGTACAAAAGCTGAAGGCATCTGTGCTCCAGCCCAGTGGGAGGTTGGGGTTACCTACGGTCCTGAGGCTGCAAAGAAGCTTGGAATGGATTACTTCGGACCAACGCAGGACGAGTTCCTGGTGCTGTTCAAGGAAATATCAGGATCGGATGAAAAGCCGAGTTACCATGCCGCTGAAGGTGCAGCAGCTGTACTTTCATATGCTTACGCCATTGAAAAGGCCCAGAGTCTTGATCCGGAAAAGGTTAGGGAGGCCATGAATGATATAGAGTTCATGACCCTCTACGGAGTCTGGAAGATAGATCCTGAAACAGGAAAGCAGATCGGACACGAGATGGTCATAATACAGTGGCAGGGTGGAACAAAGAAGATAATCTGGCCTGAAGCTGCTGCAAATGCAGATCCCTATTATCCTATTCCGACCTGGGAGGAGAAGGATCAGGGCAAGCTTGCCAAACATTAAATCTTTAATTTTTTTGAGGTGAGGAAATGATTGTTTCTGAGCAGTTAGTATCCAATCTGTTTTACGGTGCATTGCTTGGAAGTGTGTATGGGGTAGCAACAATGGGACTCAGCCTGATTTTTGGTGTTTTGAGAATAGTTAATGTGGGTCACGGCGCATTCATCATGCTGGGAGCATTTACAGCTTTCTGGATGTTTACACTTTATTCTGTTATTCCGATTTTGTCCATCCCGATTGCCCTTATCTTCGGTCTGGCTCTCGGTTTTATCATATTCTTTTCAACCATAAAAAGATTGATTGATGCTCCCGAACTCTCAACTCTACTTGCCACCTTTGCAATTGGCATATTCATCGAGGAGGTGGCAAAATTTGTCTGGGGCTCAGACTATGTTGGATTCAGCTGGGATATAGGCACGCTTTACCTTGGACCTGTAACTGTACCATATACAAAGCTTCTTGCCTTTTTATGTTCAGCAATTATTGCGGGACTTCTCTATGTTTGGTTCACAAAAACAAAACTCGGAACAGCAATAAGGGCTGTTGTTGAGGACAGAGAGGGAGCTATGGTCTGTGGCATAAATGTGGGCAGAATCTACTCTGTAAGTTTCGCAATAGGCATTGGTTTGACTGTTCTTAGTGGAGTTTTAGTTACGCTTTTTGTTCCGGTGGGGATAAACGTCTACATGGGTCCAGATTACACACTCAAAGCCTTTGTCATTGCTGTTCTCGGCGGTCTCGGATCTCCCTGGGGTGCGTTCATAGCCGGGTTTTTATTCGGGCTCTTTGAAAACGGCTCGTATACTCTGCTCGGGCTCATACCGGGTGTTGAGCCTTTCGCCCTGACAAGATTTGTCGCATTTGTATTCCTGCTTATAATCCTGCTGATAAAGCCTACAGGATTGCTTGGAGGTGAGTAAGTCGTGAACATCAGAGCATACAAACCCCTTATACCCATGATCGCCGTTTACGGGGTTCTCATAACAATAGCTCTGACCGTTGATGGGATGTGGCAGCCGGTTGCATATTTCATGTTCTACATAGCACTTGGACAGGCTTTCAACATATTCCTCGGTCTGACAGGTTATGTGGATTTTGGATACGTGGCATTTATGGGGCTTGGAGCGTACGGCATGGGTCTGGCAATTAAAAATTTTGGCCATCTTGGGCTGATCGCACTACCAATTGGAATCTTTCTCGCTGTAATAATGTCAATGCTTCTTTCTCTTGCTGTTGGAGCAGTTGCACTGAGGTTGAGAGGAGCTTACTTTGCAATAGCCACAATCGGTGTTAATGAGGGTTTCAGATACCTTGTGGAAGGTGTGAGACTCTGGGGTGGAACAGAGGGAATGATTCTGTCGGGATTCATGAGAAAGACCTACGGACGGGAAATGACAAACTTCTTCTCAACGTTCCTCTCAGATGTCCTTGTTATTCTGATAGCATTCAGTGCTGCCGTCGTAACCATAGCGATCCTCAACAAAAAAATGGGATATGCCTTACTTGCACTAAGGGAAGATGAGGATGCTGCAAAGGTTATGGGGATAAACGTGACAAAGTACAAGATCATGGCCTTCATAACAAGTGCTGGATTTGCAGGACTTATCGGTGCAACCGCATGGACACTTAAACTTACCTACATCTTTCCGGAGGACGTTTTCAATATAAGCTACACGGTTGAGGCAATAGTCATAGTTATGCTGGGTGGTGCTGGAACCTTGCTTGGACCAATGTTTGGTGGACTCATATACGGCATAATGAAATACTATTTATCGGTGATTTTTCCGGGAATTCAGCTGCTGATTCTCGCACCGATTCTGATTGCAATAGTGGTTGTCTTTCCTGAGGGACTTATCGGTTATATCAGAAAAAAAGCCAGAGATACACGTTTATCTGAATACCTGAGGTGATACCGTGGTTTTACTTAAACTTGAAAAGGTAACAAAAAAATTTGGGGGGATTGTGGCTGTAGATTCAGTGGATCTCCAGGTAGAACAGGGTGAAGCACTGGGAATTGTTGGGCCAAATGGAAGTGGCAAAACCACGCTCTACAATCTGATAAGCGGTGTTTACACTCCAGATGAAGGGAGAATAATCTTTGATGGTAAGGACATAACAGGAATGCCCCCTCATGCCAGAACACCTCTCGGACTGGCAAGAACCTTTCAGATTCCAAGGCCATTTGGTTCTGCAACGGTAAGGGAGAACGTTGCCATTGGTGCCATGTTTGGCAGAGCATCTATGGATGTAGAAGAGGCATTGAGGGAGGCTGATGAACATCTGAAGCTCATAGGTATCTACAATTTAAGAAACAAGGAGGCAAAACTTCTCACACCTCTTGAAAAGAGATTTATGGAGCTTGCAAGGGCTCTTGCCATGAAACCAAAAATTCTCCTGCTTGACGAGGTTATGGCTGGGATGCATCCATCGGATATAGAGAAGATAATAGAAACCCTTCAGAAAATCAGAAAAGAGGAACACGTTGCTGTTGTGTCAATGGTGGAGCATCTGATGCATGCAATCACAAAGTTTGCAGAGAGGGTTGTTGTGATGCATCAGGGCAGAAAGCTTATAGAGGGAGAAACTGCAAGAGTTCTGAATGATCCAAGAGTGATTGAGGTTTATCTTGGCAAAAGGGTGGTATGAATGCTCTTTGTCAGGGATCTCGAATCAGGATACGGGGAAATGCAGGTTTTATGGGGGATAAACCTTGAGGTAAATGAGAAGACAGTCACAACCATACTCGGACCAAATGGTTCGGGGAAAACTACCACGCTCAGATCAATATTCGGGCTTAACAGACCGTGGAGGGGCGTTGTGGAGTTTGACAGGATCGATGTTACCTACATGCCACCTCACGCCAAGGTGGAGATCGGAATCACGCTTGTGCTGGAGGGGAGGCATCTGTTTCCATCCATGAGCGTTGAGGAAAATCTGAGACTTGGTGCCTATACAAGGAGAGCTGAAGAAAAAATGGATGATTCAATAGATCTTGTCTACAGTCTTTTCCCTCGCCTGAAAGAAAGGCGGGAACAGAAAGCAGGCACACTGAGCGGTGGTGAGCAGCAGATGCTTGCCATTGGCAGGGCTTTGATGACTGCACCCAAGCTGATTCTGATGGATGAACCGAGTCAGGGACTGGCTCCAAAGCTTGTGGCCGAGGTCTTTGAGACAGTTGAAAGGCTCAGAGAGGAAGGTCTGACGATTTTACTTGTTGAACAGAATGTTTATGCATCCCTTGAAATTTCAGACTATGCTTACGTTCTTGGAGATGGTAAGGTGGTTCTTGAAGGAACGGTCGATGAAATAAGAGATTCTGAGGAGGTTAAAAAAGCATACGTTGGTATCTGATTCCCGGAATTCTGGTTGATATTGGACATCCCGGATATTACTGGAAATGGGAGGAAATTCAAAATGCGATCAGGAGAAATGAGACTTTATGATGGTCAGGAATCCAGTAAAAGGTACATTTATGTGCGGGATGCTTAACAGCTCTGCAAGATGATGAAAAGCAGTCCGGAACATGTCTTTCTATCCTTGCTGATGATGTGCTGAAATACCTGATACCTTTCGGAGAATAATTCTACTCCAATTTTTCCCTGAAAACGACCTTCATACCATTCAGAATAACCCTTCTCTGGCTCTCATCAAGATCCTTTAGGATTTCGTAAAGTGTCTGAATCTCCTGAAATTCTCCCAGTTCTGCCAGTCTTATCATTGCAAGCGGGTTGGGAGATTTGGAAATCTCAGAAAAGACTCTCTCCACCAGTTCAGAATTGAGACCCATCTCCTTAGCGAACCACTTCAACCATTCAACTCTTGACCTCTTAAATGCTGTATCAACAATTTCCTCTTCGAGTTCAAGGAGAATCTTTCCGAGAATAAAATACAGCTCAAGAATTTCCTCCTTTTCCCACCTCTTTATGTGGGCGAATATTGTATCGTCTATTCTCTTCTGGATGTCCCTCATTCTGTATACTATGTACATCAGATCCTCAATACCCTTGCTGAATTTGTATTCCTCGCCCCGTCTTATCTCAGAAATCCATGCCTGTCTGAGGGTTTCATTTATCGTTCTCATATCAAGCTGGAGGAATTCCTTTCTTGTTCTGAACATCTCCTCAAGCTCGAATCTGTTTGGCAGGACTATATCGTTGATGATGCTTGATATTTCAACGAGTCTGGTGAAGAGTATGTAAAATACAGGATTGAAAATGTTTCCAGTTATCTTCAGTTTCACAGCTCTTTTGACAAACTCATCATCGAATATCTCCCTGATCTCTTTTTCAAATTCCATAAATATCCCTTAACCTTGAAAGTTCTTCTCTCTGCTCCATGTAGAGTCTTTTCATTCCTCTCAGCCATTCGTAGTGCTCATCCATCCACTCATCCCTCATAACCTCTCCTTCATTGATAATGTTGAGGTTGATGTCGAGTTTTGATCGGCATATCGGACATCTCAGCGATCCATTTTCCTGCCTGAAGATCTCTGAAAGACATACAGGACACTGTCCATCTGATCTTATCCTTCTTCCATTCTTTATCACATCGACAATCACATTAAGTTTTTCAACATTCTCGTTTTTGAGGACCTCTCCAGGAAGGGCGGCGTTTATGCCAACAACAGCAAGTGGCTCAATTCCGAGCACTCTCAGGAATATGTTGTAGGTGTTTGATGCCCATCCTCTGAGGTCTTCAAAACCATACAGATAAACAACTGCCCCCCTCTTGCTTCTGAAGTCTTTGAGATATGGCAGTGCCATGAACATCCTGTCAAGAAGCATCTTGACCTTTCCTGTCAGATCGAGCCAGTAAACGGGTGAGATCAGGAGAACAGCATCGGCATTCTCGATTTTTTCGAATAACATACTGACCTCATCTTCGATCATGCAGTCCTGTCCAAAGAGGCATGCGTAACACGCCTTACAAGGCTCTATTTTCATATCGGCTACATTAAGAATTTCCATCTCTGCATCAAGGTTCTTTGCTATGTATCTGGCTGCAAGAAGACTGTTTCCCTTTCTTTTAGTTCCAGTTATCGTCAAAATCTCCATACTTAGAGTGGAGAATTCTCAAAAATTTAAGTATTTCTATTCTCCGTAAAAATCATCGTATTCCTCGTAATCTATGTCATCAAATTCGTCCTCAGGTTCTTCAGCGCTTTCTGAAAAGTCTTTTTCAAGATCTTCAGGATCAAATTCCTCATTGGTATCCAGTAGGATGAACCTGCCCTCACCATATAAAAGTACTGAACCACAGAGATCACACTGAATTTCCACACCCTCATAAAGGTCTTTTATGACTATCTCCTCCCCGCAGGAGGGGCAGACTATGAACTTCATTACCTCTCCTGCAAGAACAGATAGATTTAAATTTTTCGATCAGAATTGTGTCTCTTCTTGCAAAAATGTGTCAGCATTCTGTCGATCTGAGAGCCTTGGATGGTGCAGAACCTGAAGCTTTAACAGATGAAAGACAGTTTCATTTCAGCTTTTTCAGCACAGCCTTTTCCGGAATGTCCATATTGATCACAGCATAGTATCCGCCAGAAAGGGGACCGGGATTGATTATCACGGTATTTCCATGCATCTCAATACCCCTGCTTTCGTGGACATGTCCACAGAGTATGAGTCTGAATCTGTCCAAAGCCGCCTTTATTGCAATGCTACCTGCTCTTTTTCCCGAATGTGTCAGGTCAAGAATTCCATGGGGTGGACAGTGAGATACAAGGACATTCAGCCTACCATAATCAAATTTTTCCAGAATTTTCTGATAGTAGCTTTCAGGATACTCGGAGGGCGTGTTGAACGGTGTGAATGTTGAGCCACCTGCTCCATGGAACCGGACACCATTCATCTCAAAGCTGCTTCCGTGAATGAACCTGACATCTTCAGCCGAAATCCTGGAAAAAGGTTCTGGGAAATCACAGTTTCCATGAACCAGTAATGCCACGCCGTCAAAACCGCCAAGAACGTCAGAAAATTTTAAAGCATCTTCTCTGCTGAAGTCTGTAATATCTCCGCACACAGCAATAACATCTGCTTTCTCTCTATTCAGCAGTTTTTCAAGGAATGAAAATCTGGAATGCAGATCTGATACTGCAATTATCCTCATATAACGTACATATCACCGTTGCTCGGAGCAAAGCTCTCAACACCCAGCTCCTCTCTGATCCATTTCGCAAAGTTCTCAGTCTCCTCTCCATGTACGGTGAAAACCATTTCGGCACCCCTGTCAACAACCTTTTTCACCAGAACCTTCAGCTGTGAATCATCGGCATGGGCCGAGAAGTCATACTGCTCGACCTTCATTTTCAGCCTGACGGTTTTCATCCCGAGATCTATTTTGTTTGTTCTCAGAACTCTGTCCCCATTTGTTCCTTCAACCTGGTAGCCGGTGAGGATTATCTTTGACTTTTCATCGCTGTAAAGCCTTGAGATGTAAAACAGTGCAGGCCCTCCATTGAGCATGCCTGCTGTCGTTATTACTGCTGACGGCTCTTCAAGAACTCTTTCCCGCTTTCCCCTTTCAACCACAATTGATTTTCTCATCGCCCTCTTGAGATCTCTCACATTCCTGATGTATTCCGGATATCTCTCAAGAATTTTTGTAACTTCTTTACCCATGCCATCTACATAGGGTGTTATTCCGTGTTTGGTGAGGATCATCATTATCTCCTGTGTCCTCCCAACTGCAAAGGCAGGAATGATTGCATGTCCACCCATGTCTAAGGTTTCCACAACACTTTCAATGAAAAGTCTCTCAAGTTCCCTTCTTTCAGGATGCTCAACGCCAAAGTATGTGGATTCAACTATCAGAATATCTGTTTCCGGGAAGGATGTGTCTGCGCCTTCAAGAAGTCTCGTGTCCTCAAGTCTGATGTCTCCCGTGTAGAGGAGATTCACATCTCTTGAAAGATAGACTGAAGCGCTTCCCGGAATATGACCCGCGTTGAAAAATGTTACATCCCAACCATCGACCATGATGGTATCATCGTACCCGATCTCTCTTGTGTTTGAGTTGAACTGCATGTACTCTCTTCTGCCAAATGGAGGATTCTCCATTATGTTCATGGAATCCTTCAGAAGTATGTCCGATAGCTCTCTTGTTGGGGATGTCATGAACACCTTTGGATCGTAATCCATCAGATTGGGGGCAACGCCAACGTGGTCAAGATGACCATGGGAAATTATCACGCTCTTGGGTGCAACACCATTTACAGGGAATTCCGGTGGATCAGACGGCTTCAGCCCGTAATCAAGTATAAGGGGATCCACCATTATCGCTGATCTTCCGACTTCCCTGCATCCTCCGAGAAATCTGATTACTGTCATTCCCCCTGCTTTCAATCCTTAGGAATAAATAAATTTCGGGAAAGTAAAAATTCGGTGAAAAGCGGAAAGATAAATATACTTCATTTCAAGTCATTCTGAAAATGGCAGTTATTGCCATTACTTCTGGAAAGGGAGGTGTTGGAAAAACAACTGTCTCTGCAAACTTAGCTGTTGCTCTTTCTGCCTTTGCTGATGTGGCAGTTGTGGACTGTGATTTTGTTCTCCCAAATCTTCATTTGCTGTTTGGAGTCGATAATCCGCCTGTAAGTTTGATGGATGTTCTCTCTGAAAATGCAGAAATGAGTGAAGCAGTGTACAGATTAAAAGCAAGGGTTGGAAACTATCTGACATCACTGCTGCTTGTCCCGACCCTATCTTCTCCGCACCTCCTCAAAAATTTTGATGAGGACAAGTTTAAAGAGTTTATCGGGTTTCTTGAAAGAAAAAGTGATATTCTGGTTCTTGACGTCTCTGCAGGACTGAGCAGACTTGCGGTTCTATCCCTTTCAGTGGCTGATGAGGTATATATTGTATCAAACACAGACTCTTTTTCACTCAATACAGCATCAAAGGTTCTCAGTATCCTCAATGAAATGGATAAGTGGAGAAGAGGGATTGTTTTTAACAGATACACCGGAGAAAAAGAAATTGTGACCGGAGCTTTGAGCACCCTTGGAATAGAGCTCAAAGGAGTGGTGAGAGAATCAAGACTGATTCCTGAAAGCTGGGAAGCAGGTGTTCCTGTTGTAAGCTACAGACCAAAATCAGCAGTGGCAAAAGACTTTATAGTGATGGCAGAAAAAATACTGGGAATAAGAAAAAAAGTGGACGTTCAGGGAAGATTCAGGTTAGGACTCGGCCGGTGATATCATGGGGAGGGAGGAGAGAATTGTTGACATACTCATGGATGATGATGAGGTTGTGATCGTAGATGAAGTTGTTAAAGAACAGACTTCTGAGGGAAAAAAGGAAAAGAATCTGATTTCCGAAGGATATTACAGAAACGCCATTGTTGAGATTGGATCAAATGTAAAGTTAAAGGTTCTTGATATTGCAATAGCCATAATTGCCCTTGTTCTTGCGTACATGATATTAACTGAGATTTTTTGAGCCATTCTGAATTGAAACATTCATGGACCTGAGATCAGTGTCATTGGCTGTCCACAGCAGACAAGCTCTCCTCCACCAACCTCCTTCACCTCAACAACGTTCCCGCATACCTCACATCTGTAAACCTCTCCCACATTCTGAACATTAACCATTTTTTCACCTCATCTGCATTTTTAATGCAGCCTGCATATAGATATAGTTTGCTCTCTTTGCCCCCTCTTTTAAAAGATCATCGTATTGCTTCTCACAGCCTCCTGCCTTTATACCTTTCACGTGCTGTTAATGGAACTGTAAAATCAGAAAACACGTACTTTTTAACATTCCGGAGATATGTACAGAGTGCATGACTTCAATCGAAGCATTTTTTCCCCGTAGCCGTATGAAGGTACACCTGCAGGATTTTCCCGTTTGAAGTCACTGTGTGGGGTATGTAATGAGTTTGTGTACCTGCAAATGGGGAATGGAGGAATTCATCTCTGAATTTAAGACCTCCAGACCTGCAGACTGTTTAACGATAATCCTCCAAAACAAACCTTCTCATGTGCTCTGGCAAAAAACTGCTTGCATCTATCCCGCAAGCCCTGCTGAACTGGTAAACCATGATGTAACCTGCAAGGTGAAAGGGAGCTGCCTTTATTTCCACATCCCTTTCCATGCTTGCCAGACAGGGATAGGCGCACTGGTGCTGATGTATTTCTTTCCAGAACTCTTTTAGATCCTCTATTTCGTATCCCTGCATTCTTCTGGCGACATAGTATGCATTACCGCATGGATCGCTTTTCACAACTTCCACGCTTTCAATGGTGCTGTCATCCATTTTTATCCTGAATTCTGGTTTTCCGAAACCCAGCTTTGCCAGGGGCGTATCTGAAGAGCAGAACGGTTTTGGTGCGTAAAAGTCACTTCCTGCATCCTCACACCTTTTCCTCACCTGCTCTCTCAGTCCAACGCTGAGCCAGGCTGGGTGCTCCACCGGGACGATTATGGACTGTACAGCTGCAATTTCGGGAAGCTCCGATATAATGTCGGGATGAAGGTTTATTCCCACAAGAATGTCACATTCAACTCTACCCACGATCTCTTCCGGGTTTTCAATATAAATTCCGTAGGTAGACGGTTCGTTGAGCTCTCTTACAAGGACTATCGAATCTGAGAAATCATAACGCTTGCAGTGATCGCATTCGTCAATGCCGCAGGCTCCAAAGTGGGGACAGCTGTAAGGGTAGGCGAGATTTGAAACAAAACGCTTTCCAAATTCTCCGGAATAGAGAACTCCAATTTCCATGCTATCCACCCTCAAACATCTCATGTTCTGGGATTCTGTGACCGTGGTATGGTCAGTTTTGAGGTCATTATGACTCTCTGCATAAAAATTCCAAGGTACAGGAGTGGCCGCAGTTCCAGCAGGTTACAAAAACCATGCCGTCACCCTCGCGTTTCGACCAATTTTTTTAGTTGTGGTGTAAGAG
>Ga0256830_1000835_pt1 | contig 22807 bp, 30 predicted proteins | sample 128326metaG_FD_190537 | JGI IMG/M metagenome (GOLD analysis project Ga0256830, IMG submission 190537) | Hydrothermal vent microbial communities from Lau Basin, Pacific Ocean - 128-326 | ecosystem: Environmental > Aquatic > Marine > Hydrothermal vents | place: Pacific Ocean: Lau Basin | collected... | reverse complement strand
GTCATTCGGATTATAATTCGGGTCATTCGGATTATAATTCGGGTCATTCGGATTATAATTCGGGTCATTCGGATTATAATTCGGGTCATTCGGATTATAATTCGGGTCATTCGGATTATAATTCGGGTCATTCGGATTATAATTCGGGGTATTCGGATTATATCATTCGGGTCTCGGGTCATTCGGATTATGTCATTCGTATTATAATTTTGTTATTATTTCACATCCCGCCTCGGTAACCGCGATTGTGTGCTCAAAATGCGCGCTTAGCCGGCCGTCGGCGGTTTTAATGGTCATTCCGTCCGGCATACTTTTAATTTCGTGCGAGCCGGCGTTAACCATCGGTTCAATCGCCAAAACCATACCCGCTTTTAAGACCACGTTATCAAATTTTCTTCCCCGCGCGACATAATTGGGAATCTGCGGATCTTCGTGAACCGCGTAACCGACTCCGTGCCCGACAAGATCGCGCACCACCGAAAAACCGTTTGCTTCAACATAGCTCTGCACCGCTTCGGCCACATCGTTTAGAGTGCCGCCCGGCCTTATTCGTTTAATGGCCAGCTCCAAAGATTTTTTAGTCACTTTAATCAATTTTTTCGCCTCTCCGCTTATTTTGCCGACTCCCACGGTTACGGCCATATCCGTATAATACCCCCTTCCGCCGCGAAACCCGCTTTTCGCGGATTTGCCCGAAAAAGGATACTCCATTCCCAAATCAACGCCGATAATGTCCCCGCCATTGACGCGGCGGGAAGGCAAGGCCGGAGTATGCACGACTTCATCGTTGATTGACGCGCATAACGCCGTCGGGAAGGCAACACCGTCTTGTCCGGATTTATAGCCTTTAAACGAAGGGCGTCCGCCCGCTTCCTTAATTAAAGAGCAAGCCATTTGTTCCAAGCGGCCGGTGGTTACTCCCGGCTTGATTTCGTCTTGTATTTTTTTCATAATGCCGGCTAAAATTCTTCCCCCTTCCCGTATTATTCTTATTTCTTTGTCGGTTTTTACGGTAACCATATATTATCAAATTCCTAAATTATAATTTCCAATTTCTAATAAAATTTAAATATCCAATGTCAAATTCTTAAAATTATTTTTAGCGTTTTAGCATTGAAAATTAAACATTTTATTAAAAATTGGGTAAACCGGGAACTTTATCATCCGCTGACTATTTTATTAATTAACGCGCTTACGCTTTTAACAATACCTCTGTGCACCGCCTCTATGCTCCTCTCCCCGTCAACTTTAATCAATCTGCCGCTCTTTTTCCAGTAATCAATAATCGGCGCGATTTCTTTGTGGTATATTTTTAATCTATCGGCGATAACGGACGGCTTATCGTCGGCCCTGATACGCAGTTTTGATCCGCATAAATCGCAAATCCCTTTCTTTTTCGGAGGATTGAATTTAATGTGGTATGTCGCTCCGCAAGCGCATATCCGCCTTCCGCCCAATCTGATTTTGACTTCCTTGTCGCTGACATTGATTAGAACGGCGAATATCTTGTCTTTTTGCCCCGTTACGCCTTCCAGTTTTTTAATTAAATTGTCTTGCTGGCTTTTTTTTCTCGGATAACCGTCCAAAATAAATCCCCGCGCGGCGTCTTTTTTCAACATACGTTTAAAAAGCAGTTTTTCTATGACGCTGTTCGGAACCAGCCCGCCGCGCGACATAATCTTTTCAATCGCCTTGCCGGTTTCGGTTTTGTTCTCCACTTCTTCTCGCAATAATTTTCCGGCGGAAATTGCCGGAATTTTAATCTTTTCGGAAATCATCTCCGCCTGCGTCCCCTTGCCGGAACCGGGAGGACCGAAAAAAATCAGAATAATTTTTCTTTTTGTTCGCATAAAAATATAATAATTCTTATTTTTGCGATTAAACAATATTTCAAAATTTCCAATTTCTAAATCATGATTTCCAATAAAACGCTAAATTCAATAATATCAAATTTCCAAAATATTATTTTCAGTATCGGGCAAATTAAAAATTTTATCATCTATCCTCGCCAAACCAAGAATCCTATGTACGCCGCGTACAACGCCACCAGCACCGCCCCCTCTCTTCTCCCCAGCACATTCCTTCTGCCGATATAGATTAAAAACAAAAGCAATATGGTGGCTCCGAATAAAATAAACATATCCGTGTTTAGCACCCGGCTGTATCCGATGGGATGAATGGTTGAGCTTGATCCCAGGACCAAGAGAAAATTAAAAATATTTGAACCGACGATATTACCCACGGCGATATCCGTATGTTTTTTGCGCGCGGCCATGGCCGAGGCCGCCAACTCCGGCAAAGACGTGCCGACGGCTATGATGGTTAAGCCGATTAACGCCTCGCTCATTCCGAATACTTCAGCGATTTTTACGGCGCCGTTGACCAGCCATTGTCCGCCAAACGCCAAACCGGCCGAACCGACGACAACCATCCCCAAGGAGATAAAATTGCCGTACACTTTCGGTTCCTCTCTTAGCACCCCTTCCACTTTTTCAAAAATATTCTCCTTTGACTTGCTGATGCCGAATGTGTAATAGGCGAAAATTGAAAAAAATAAAATCAGAATAAGCCCGTCAATCCTTGTCAATCCGTCCGGCGTTGAATTATCAATTAAAAAATCGTTAACCAAAAAACCGACGGCCAATATCGCCAATAAAGAAAAAGGTATCTCCTTGTTAACCGTCGCCCTTTTAACCAAAAGCGGGTAAATCATCGCGGACACCCCCAAAATAAGCAATGTGTTGGAAATATTTGAACCGATGATGTTGCCCAAGGCTATGTCGGAACTGCCCCTTATGCTCGCCATAACGCTTACAATCATTTCCGGCATTGACGTGCCGAAAGCAACGATGGTTAACCCTATGACAAAAGTGGAAATTCCGTATTTTTTGGCAACGGAAGACGCCCCGTCTATCACCAAGTCGGCGCCCTTGATTAAAAAAACAAAGCCCAAAATAAATAAAACTATGGTTAAAAACATAAAATATGCAAAGCTCAAATTTAAAGCCCAAAACGCAAAGCCATAATTAAAAACTTGGAACCGTTTCCGCGGCAAATTTCACGGTTTCGCCAAGGGAATCGTCGGCCCGGATGAAACGGGTGAATTTGGCGGCGGCGGGGCGGTCGGTTTTTTGTTTAAGCCGCCGGCGAAAACCGAACCGGTTTTATTTAAGCCCGGGCCGGAACCGGAATCGGCGCCGGCGATGGCCCCGGGTCGTCCGGCAAGGCCCAGGCGCGCTTGCCTTGAAGCCATGCCCTTCGCGCTTCTTATGGCAATATCATTGCCGCCTCTTGTTTTTGCCGCCGCTTGCTCCTCCAACTGCCTTTCATATATTCCGCGGTTGATATTCCTTTGCTTCCTCACCTCTTTTATTTTTCTCACCCTAACGCGCTCTTCCCAAGGCAATTTCGCGATATCTTCCTTGGATAACGCGGAAATTTCCTCCATGCTCAATCTGCCTCCCTTGCCTCTTCCGCCTCCCAGTATATGGTTAATTACCGCCTTCCGGCGCTTCGGGTCATACCCCATTTCTTTGAGTTTTTTCTCCATCTGGGAATTGCTGAACCCTCTGTCCCCCGCTTCCCTCGCCAATTCATCTCTATGTTTCAAACTTTTAAAAACCTTGTAACGAGACGCTTTTTTAATAACGCTGGCGCGAAATGGTTTTATTGGCATAAATTTAAATTCGGCCTTGGCCGCGAATAATTTACGGTTTAATTTACCTTATATCCATTATAACAAAATCCGCCAAAAATAAAAACTCCATGGCTAAGCCACGGGGCAAAAACAATCATTAAATTATAATTATCCGCTTTCCTTTGCGTTTCCTTAACTTACCGCCGCTTTCCCCTATTTTTTAACGGACACCTCTCTTGTAACGAGAAATTCTATGTTGCGAGCGAAAAACGGCGCGTCACGACAAATCTTTTCCGGTCATCCTTTTGTTATCGGTTTCAAACTTTAAAGCATTTAGGCAATTTCTTCATATTTTGCGCCCGCCAAATCCGCAAGCCGTTTTTTTCTTCCTTCCTTGCTGTTTGCCGAAATAGAACCATCCACTATCCTTTTGGCGCTTGACCAGTCTTCTTTGCCGCAATAAGCTTTAAAAAGCTCTCTTTCCCGATGGTCTATCCATCTGTCGTCGTACTGCTTAAAAAGCTCCCTGTTGCTTTTTACGCTTTCCAAAAAATTTTCCGCCTCATCCAAGAGATCGCTTTCTATTGCCGCCTCAAATTCGGCCGTATTTTTTATACCGCCTTCCTTTTTCTCAACATTTCGCGTTTCTTCGTTGGGTTGTAAATTTTCGGGTTGTAATTTTTTATCACCAAACATCATTTTAAAAATATTATAATTTTTATATTTAATTATTCCTAAAATCGTCAATAGAAAACCGACATTCGCGAACCAAAAACCTCGCTAACCTCCCTCATACTCCCTCATAGTCAACTGCGACTCAATCTGCTTGACCGTTTCAATAACCACCGCCACTACGATTAAAAGAGAAGTGCCGCCGATGGCAAGCGACTGAATGCCGGTAAAATAACGCATCACCAAAGGAAGAACGGCGATGAGCCCGAGAAACAAAGCGCCGACAAGAATAATCTTGTGCGTCGTGCTCGCCAAATATTCGCTCGTGTGCCTGCCCGGCCTGATGCCCGGAATAAATCCGCCTTGCTTCTGCAAATTCTCGGCGATTTGCGTGGGATGAAAAATAACTTCGGTGTAGAAAAACGTAAAGGCGAATACCAGTAAAAAATATAATATGCCGTAAAATAATTGATTCTGGAATATCATAATCGTCCACTCGGCCGCGCCGGCAATCCAAGCCGACTTGGCGTGAACGAAGAACTGGGCGATCATCGGCGGGAACAATACCACTGAAATGGCGAATATAATCGGGATAACTCCGGCCATATTAACGCGAAGCGGCAAATGAGTATTGGCGCCGCCATACACTCTGTTGCCCCTGACCTGCTTGGCGTACTGCACCGGAACATTGCGCTGCCCTTCCGTAATTATCACCACGCCGACTATGGTAACCAAAGCGATAAGGGCGAATCCGATTAACAAAAACAATTGCGATGAATCAAAAGTTACTATTATTTGCTGAATGGCGCGAGGCAGACCGGAAATAATGCCGGCGAAAATCAAAAGAGATATGCCGTTGCCGATCTTTTTCTCCGTAATCAATTCGCCGATCCACATTAAAAATATGGTGCCGGCGGTAATGGTGGTAATGATGACAAACAAGTCAAAGCCGCCGATATCGCCCAAAATGGCGTAAGAAGATTTTCTAAGCAAGGTAATCATTCCATAAGATTGTAAAACCGCCAAAGGCACGGTCGCCCATCGCGTCCACATATTGATTTTTTGCTGTCCGGCTTCTTCTTTTTGCATTTCTTCCAGCTGAGGAACGATCATGCCCAGTAATTGGAAAATAATTGATGAAGTGATATAGGGAGCGATGCCCATCATCACGATGGAAAAATTTTCCATCACGCCTCCGGAGAACATATTAAGGAGCCCCAAAATTTGATTGGAGGCGAAAAAAGATTTGAGCGCGGAAACATCAACGCCGGGAATGGGAATATGCGCCGCCAAGCGAAAAACAACCAGCATGGCCAAAACAAACGCGATATCCTTCCTTAAGTCTTTCGCTTTCCAAATTTGGACAATTTTGTGCAATAACATAGTTTGACAACAAAACAATAAAACAGTGGAACAATTTTATTGCTTTTCGCTTTTTATTCCCAACTTCTCTTTAACCGATTCGCTCATTTTTACCCCCTCAAACTTTAAATTTTTCAACTTCAAGTCTCCGTTTCCCAAAATCTTAACGCCTATCTTGACGGTGTCAATCAAGCCCTTTTTTAACAATACCTTGGGATTGATTACGTCGCCGTCTTTAAAGTTTTTATTGATGTCGGCCAAATTCAAAACCTGATCTTTCGGCTTTAAGGACTTGAAACCGCGTTTTTTCGGGACGCGCATCAATGTCATTTTCATTCCCAGCCGCTTTAAGTTTGACACGCCCGAACGCGACTTTTGGCCCTTTATGCCGCGAGTGCTGTAAGTGCCGTGACCGGAAGCGTTGCCGCGACCGACTCTCTTTTTTTTCTTCACCGATCCTTTGGCCGGCTTAATTGTATGTAACGATAATGGCATAAATTACGAATGTAAAAATCAAAAATCAAAAATCAAGGCTTGTCCCGTGCCGCGACACGGGATGACAGCGTAAAATGTAAAATTGTTAACTTTAAATCGTCATTTTACATTTTGATTTTTAAATTTTTATTTTTTCGCTTTATCTTGTTTATTTTTGTTGTTATTTTCTTTCCTTTCAACCTTTTTCAAGCTACTTAGCGCTTTTATCACGCATTTCACATTGTTAACCTTATTGTTTGTTCCCAAAATCTTGGCTGTAACATTTTTAATTCCCGCTATTTCCAGAACAACGCGCACCGCGCCGCCGGCGATAATCCCGCGGCCCTTGCGTCCGGGCTTGATTAAAACTTTGGCCGCTCCTTCTTTCCGGTAAACTTCGTGGGGGATGGTATTATTGACAATCGGCACTTTAATAATATTCTTTTTGGCCTTGTTTACGGCCTTGTTTACCGCTATGGCCACATCGGCTCCTTTGGCCAAACCGATAGCCACTTCTCCTTTTTTGTTGCCGATGGCCACGCACGCCCGGAAGCGCATCCTTTTCCCGCCGGCCATGACGCGCGTCACTCTCGCGATATCAATAATTTGCTGGTCAAACCCGTCCCGCGGCTCGTCCTTCTTGTTTCTCGGCCCGTCCTTAAAGCTTTTTTTCTTCGCGCCATAAACGGACTTGGCGGCGGCAACAGCGGCGCCTTTATCGGTATTTTTCTGTTCTTTGTTATTATCTTTTTCGTTAGACATAATATAAAATTTCTAAATTACAATTTCTAATTTCTAATAAAATTTAAAATTACTAATGTTAAATTCCAAAAATTATTTTAGTATCTCGGCATTAGAAATTTTATTAGAAATTAGGTGAATTAGAAATTAGGAATTCGCAACTTATTAAATAATAAAACTTCATTCTTAAATCTTAAAACTAAAATCGCAATCCTCCCTCTCTCGCTCCGTCCGCCACGGCCTTGATTCTTCCATGGTACTTGTTGCCGCCTCTGTCAAACACGACTCGCTCTATCTTTTTGTCCAGTCCTTTTTTAGCTATTATTTTCCCCAGCTCAAAACCGATAACCGTTTTTTTGTCCTTCTTTTTAACTTCGCGGCTCGCGGCGCTTGCCAATGTAACGCCGTTATCATCGTCTATCAGCTGCAAATACATTCCTTTGTTGGACTTAAACACGCTTAATCTCGGGCGCTCCGCCGTGCCTTTTATTTTAACGCGAATTCTTCCGCGCCTTCTGTTTTGCCTATGTTTTTTTGCTTGCTCTTTATTCATAATATAATACGAATTTACGAATTATGGCTTAATGTTATTCGCCTTTAACCGCCGTTTTGCCGACTTTTCTGATAATAACTTCGTCAACATATTTTATGCCTTTGCCCTTATACGGCTCCGGTTTCCTTATTTTTCTGATTTGCGCCGCTATTTCTCCGACCAATTGCTTGTCAATTCCGCTGATGGTGATTACATTCCCTTCCACCGCTCCGTTTATTCCTTCCGGCAGGTTGAAATCAACCGGATGGGAAAAACCGACATTCAAAGTTAACTTTTTCCCGCTTACGGCCGCCCTGAACCCGACTCCGTTAATCTCCAATTTCTTTTCAAACCCCTCTTCCACGCCTTGAACCATGTTCCTGATTAAACTTCTGTAAAGTCCCCACAGGGCTCTTTCGCTTTTATTGTCGGGGTTGGAAACGCTTACCGATATCTCATTGTCGCCGATTTCAATTTTAACCAAATTATGCGTTTTTTCCCTTAATTCGCCCTTGGCGCCCTTAACCACTATAAAGCCGTTCTCAATTTTCGCCTGAGTTCCTTCTCCCAATTTAATTGGCAATTTTCCTAATCTTGACATAATTAAGTTATGAAGTATGTAAAGTTATAAAGCTGGCAAAGCGATGAATAAATTAAATATTCTTTTTGCGCTTTACGAACTTTATAGCCTTATAAACTTTCTACTAATATATTTCACAAATTACTTCCCCTCCAATCTTTTTCTTTCTGGCTTCCTTGTTGGTCATCAGCCCTTGAGAGGTGGAAATAATCGCTATTCCCGAATTATTTAAAACCCTGGGAAGCTCGTCTTTGCTCACGTAAATTCTCAATCCCGGTTTGCTGATCCGCTTCAATGAACTAATCGCCGATTTTCCGTCACTTCCATATTTTAACGCGATTTTCAGGCTATCAAAGGCGGCGGCGCCGTTCTTCTTGCCCTTTTCTTTTACCACTTCAACTTTTCCAATCCAGCCGTCCCGCTCTAAAATTTTGGCAATTTCATATTTAATTTTACTCATAGGCAAAACCACTTCGCTCTTCTTGATTGCCGAAGCGTTTCTTATTCTTGTTAGCATGTCTGATATTGGATCGGTCATAATTGTTTTTAGTTAGTGGAAAATAAATTAAATATTCTATTCTTAATACTTTATGAACTTTATAAACTTTATAACTAAAGGTTACCAGCTTGACTTCGTAATCCCCGGTAAATCGCCGCTATTGGCCAGCTCTCTGAAACAAATCCGGCACAAGCCAAAGTCGCGCATAAAACCGTGGTTGCGGCCGCAACGCCAACAACGCCTGATAACACGGGTTGAAAACTTCGGTTTTCTTTTCGCTTTAGCGATTAATGCTTTTCTAGCCATAAATATTAACTTGCAGCCCATAGCTTTTAGCTCGCAACTTATAGGATCAACCCTACAAGCTACAAGCTAAAAGCTAAAAGCTAAATTTATTCTTTCTTAAACGGAAATCCCATTAGTTTAAACAGCTCCAATCCCTCTTCTCGCGTCTTGGCCGTGGTGGCGATACTGACCTCAAGGCCGTGGATGTTGTCAACTTTTTCGGCTTTAATCTCCGGAAACGCCAAATGTTCGCGAAATCCGATTGTCAAATTACCGCTCCTGTCAACCTGTTTTTCGCTGATTCCCCGAAAATCCCTTACTCTCGGAAACGATACATTGATTAACTTGTCGGTAAAATCATACATTCTTTTTCCGCGCAAAGTTACCGCCGCGCCCACTACCATCCCTTGCCTTATCTTAAACGCCGATACGGCTTTTTTGGCCTTGGTTAAAATCGGCTTTTGTCCGGTGATACGGCTTAAGCCGTCAACAACGTTATCAATATACGCCTTCTCTTTGGAATGCTTGCCCACACCGACATTAATAACGACTTTATCCAATCTGGGCGCCTGCAAATCATTCTTATATCCGAATTTCTCCTTCAATTTCGCCAATATTTCTTTTTTATATTTTTCTTGTAATCTCATAACTAAGTTATAAAGTTTTAAAGTTATAAAGTGAAAAAATAAATTAATAATTTTAATACTTTATGACTTTATAAACTTTATAAACTTTCAACTAATCTATTGTCTGTTTGCATTTTTTGCATATTCTAAATTTCTTTTTTTTCTTTTTATCTCCTTCTCCCGATTCCGAATATTTATACCCGACAGTCGTGGGCTTGCCGCATTTCGGGCATATCAGCATCATATTTGACAAATCCATCGGCGCCGGAAATTCAATTCTTTGCCCTTGCTCCCCTTGCCTTCTCGGGCGCATATGCTTAATAAGAATATTCAATCCTTCAACACTGGCCAAATTTCTGTCAGGAAAAACCTGCAAAACCTTTCCGGTCTTGCCCTTGTCTTTTCCGGCTATTATTTTGATTTTATCACCTGTTTTAATTTTCATAAATATTCTAAAATATTCTAAATTCTAAATTCACAATTCTACATTCTATAATACTTCCGGAGCCAATGACGCTATCTTAAAATAGCCGGCTCGCCTTACTTCGCGGGCGATAGGCCCAAAAACTCTGGTTCCTTTCATTTCTTTTTTTTCTTTATCAACGATAACGCAAGCGTTTTCTCCGAAACGCAAATATGTCCCGTCCTTTCTTCTGATTTCTTTTTTGGTTCTGACAATAACGGCGCGCAAAACATCTCCCTTCTTAATCGCCGCGTGCGGCGCGGCCTCTTTCACCGCCACGGTTACCACCTCTCCAACGCGCGCGTATCTCTTTTTATAGCCGCCCAAAACCCTGATGCATTGCACCTTTTTCGCTCCCGCGTTATCCGCTACTTTTAATATTGTTTGAACTTGAATCATCTTTAGTTGAAAGTTATAAAGTTGAAAGTTATAAAGTTTATTTTATAATTACTTTCCGCTTTATGAACTTTATAAACCTTTAACTATACACTACTCGCCATTTTTTATCTTTGGAAAACGGCCGACATTCAACAAAGGAAACCTTGTCGCCTTTTTTAAACTTGTTCTTTTCGTCATGAACCTTATATCTCTTGCTTGCCGTGTATCTTTTTTTGTATTTCGGATGAACCTTAACGCTGTCAACTCTAACCGTCACGGTCTTATCCATTTTATCACTGACAACGATGCCGCTGAATTTCTTCTTGATTACGGTTTTTTTGTTATCCGATTTTGTTGGTTTGCCGTCTTTCATATAAAGTTTTTTCATTATTAAAAATTTTATTCTTTATTTTTTTTACCGGCAGCGCGGCCGCTATTCAATAATGTCAATATATTGGCAATCACTTTGCGCACCGCCCTGATTTCCCTTACGTTCTTCAGCTGTCCCGACGCGTCTTTAAAGCGCAAATCCCTCAACTTCTCGCGGGACTCGCTTAAAATCCTGTGCAATTCGCTTTCTTTCTTGTTTTTTAATTCTTTATAATCCATTTTAGCTTGTAGCTTGCGGTTTGTAGCTTGTAGTTGAAAAGCTATAAACCAAAAGCTAATCCACCTTATTTTGTAATAAATTTACATTTAACCGGCAATTTATGCGCCGCCAGCATCATCGCTTCTTTCGCCGTTTTTTCGTCAACGCCCTCCATTTCAAACATAATCATTCCCGGCTTTACCACGGCCACATAATGGTCAACCGCTCCCTTTCCTTTTCCCATGGGAATTTCTCCGCCTTTTTTCGTTACCGGCTTGTCCGGAAATATTCTAATCCAAATCTTGCCTCCCCGCTTAATATATCTGGTCATTACCCGACGGGTAGCCTCAATCTGCCTGGCGGTTATCCAACAAGCGTCCAGACTCTTCAAGCCGAAACTGCCAAAACTCACCGTAACCAAACGGGTTGCTTTTCCGCCCCTCTTTCCTTTGTGGGACTTCCTGTGCTTTGTCTTTTTTGGCATTAACATAATTAAAATCAAAGTTTAAAAATCAAAAATTAAAATTACAATTTAAAATTTAAAAATTTTTTTATTTTTAATTAACTTTACATTTTGCATTGTCATTTTGATTTTTGATTTTTGCATTTTACATTCTTAAAAAACTATTTCATCTTTATCATCTTGCCCACAATCTCACCTTTATTCTCTCCATCAACCGCTTTCTTAAATACTTCCCCCTTATAAATCCATACTCTGATTCCGATAGTGCCGTAAGTCGTTCTTGCCGCCACGCGAGCGTAATCAATGTCCGCGCGCAATGTGTGCAACGGCACCTTCCCCGATGTCAGCATTTCAGATCTGGCAATCTCCGCTCCGTTAAGTCGCCCCTTGACGATAATCCTTACGCCCAAGGCTCCGGCGCGCTCCACTCTGTTTATCGCCTGCTTCATAACCCTCCTGAAAGGCATTCTTTTTTCCAATTCCAGGCTCATTTGCTGGGCAACGATTTGCGCGCTCAAATTGGGCCGATCAAGCTCGGTAACATTTAAATCAATCTCTCCCAATCTGTATGTTTTTAAGAATTTATCATGGATTTTTTTCTTTAAATCGTCAACGCCGGCTCCGCCGCGCCCGATAATAACTCCCGGCTTTGCCGTAAAAATATTAATGCTTATTTTTTTCGCGTTTCTTTCAATTTCCACTCTGTCCACGCCCGCTTCTCGCAATTCTTTTATTAAAAATTTTCTTATTTTTATGTCTTCCTCAAAATTTTTAACATATTTTTTTCCGTCGCTAAACCACCTGGACTGCCAGGTTCTGATTATTCCCATTCTTAAAATTTTTGGATTAACTTTCTGTCCCATGTGTTTAGTTAAAAGTTATAAAGTTTTTAAAGTTTTTAAAGTTAAAGGTAAATAAGTTTTATGAACGCTTTATAACTTTATGAACTTTATGAACTTTAAACTGTTAATATTATCCGCTTTTTCTTCTAAAAACTTTATCGGCAAAACCTTTATGGCTTTTACCTTCTATCTTGGCGTGTCCGCCTCTTCCTTCCATTCTCGGATCAACGATTTTCTTTCCTTTTTCCGCGGCGGCTTCTTTCGTTATTTTTTTCGCTTCTCCGTCTTTTTCGCTCTTTTCCGTTTTCTTGCTTTCTTGCTTTATCGCTTTTTCTCCTTCCTCGCTTGCCAATTTAACCGGCGCTTCTATTTTTTGTTTTTTCGGCTCTTTAACGCCGCTATCCTTAATTTCCGCCAAAACCACGCTAATGTGGCTGCTTCTTTTGCGAATCGGCGTCGCCCGTCCGTACGCTCTCGGCATCCATCTGTGCGCGGTCGGCCCGTCGTCAACTCTTATTTCTTTGACATACAAATTGTCTTTATCAAGTTCAAAATTGTTAACGGCGTTGGCAATGGCGGAATTTATCAGCTTAACAACCGGCTTGGCCGCCAACTTCTTAATAAACCTCAGCTGGTCCAGCGCTTTTCCGACTTCCATTCCGCGCACGGCATCAACCACCAGACGAACTTTTCTGGGCGACATACGCACATATTTTGCATTTGCTTTAATTTCCATAGTTTTTTAGCTTGCGGCTTTTAGCTTGTAGCTTGTAGAAAAATCCTACAGGCTACAAGCTACGAGCCAACTTACTGTTTTTTGGACTGATCTTTCGCCATCTTTCCTCCGTGGCTCACGAACTTTCTGGTCGGCGCGAATTCTCCCAATTTATGTCCCACCAATTCCTCGGTAATGTAAACCGGCGTATGCTGCCGTCCGTTATGCACACCGATAGTAAATCCTACCATTTCAGGCGTAATCGTGCAAGCCCTGTCCCATGTTTTGATAACCGTCTTGTCGCCGGGCTTTAAATTTTTTATTTTCTTCAGGAGCCGTTCGTTAACATAAGGTCCTTTTTTCAGTGATCTTGACATTTTTTTAGCTTATAGCTTTTAGCTTGTAGCTTGCAGGATTTTACAAGCTAAAAACTAAAAGTTAAATTATTTTCTTTTCTTTTTTCTTCTTTTAATAATCAATTTATCCGATGGCCTGTTTTTCTTTCTTGTCTTCACTCCCAGCGCCGGTTTTCCCCACGGAGTCTTCGGATGCTTTAATCCGATCGGCTGGTTTCCTTCACCGCCGCCGTGCGGATGATCTTTCGGATTCATGGCCGTGCCGCGCACGGTCGGCCTTATCCCCAAATACCTTTTTCTGCCGGCCTTGCCTATCTTGATGTGCCTCCTGTCCGGATTACTCGCCTGTCCCACCGTGCACAAACAATCTTTTTTGATTAACCTTATTTCTCCCGACGGCATCTTTATTTGCGCGTATTTCCCTTCTATCCCCATTACACCGGCGGAATTTCCCGCTCCTCGCGCCAATTTCGCTCCCATGCCCGGCTCCAATTCAATATTATAAACCGCTACGCCGGCCGGAATATATTTGATGGGCATAGCGTTGCCGATTTTTATTTCAACCTGTTTTCTTGAACTGATAACTTCATTTCCGACCCTCAAGCCGATTGGCGCGACAATATATCTCTTTTCTCCGTCATTATACCGCAATAACGCGATTCTCGCCCCCCGATTCGGATCATATTCAATGGAAGAAACCTTGGCCGGAACATCAAATTTGTCTCGCTTAAAATCAATAATGCGGATATATCTCTTGGCGCCGCCCCCTCTGTGCCTGACGGTAATCCTCCCTTGCGAATTTCTGCCGCTCTTTCTTTTTTTAATCACAATCAAACTCTTCTCCGGCTTACTTTTGGTAATATCGGAAAAATCATCAAGGCTCATTCCTCGTCTTCCCGGTGTTGTTGGTTTTACTTTTTTAATTCCCATTTTAGTTGAAAGTTATAAAATTGAAAGTTATAAAGTTTGTTTATAATCACTTTCCGCTTTATGAGTTTTACGAGCTTTCGGCTAACTACACGCCTTCATAAACTTTAATGCTCTCGCCTTTCTTTAATGTTATAACCGCTTTTTTCCAGTCCTTTCTTTTCCCTATTGTTCTTCCCCGCCTGACTCTCTTGCCTCGCATTCTGATTATGTTAACACTGATCGGCTTAACCCCGTAAACATCTTGAATCGCCTTGGCTATCTCAATCTTGTTGGCGTCTCCCGCCACTTCAAAAAAATACTTTCCCAAAGCTCCCATTACGCTCGCTTTTTCCGTTACCAGCGGCCTAACCAACACTCTGTGCGCGTTGCCGTATCTCTTCTTCGCGCTTTTTTCTTCCGCGGTTTTTTTGTCTTCACGCGCCCTTTTCACGCTCTCCTTTTTCGCGCCGGCGGCATTGGCCGACTTTTCGCCGGACTTCTTTTTATCCCCTTCTTTTTTGTCTTTTTTTAATTTATCCAATAAGCCCATAGATTTAGTTAAAAGTCATAAAGCCGAAAATTATAAAGTTTGCTTGCAACCGCTTTCCGCTTTATAAATTTTATACTTGTTTATACTTCTCTTCCAGCCTCTTAACCGCCTCGGATGTCATTATTAAATCTCTGTATCTCAACAAATCCACTATGTTTATGTTGTCTAAATTAATAACTTCCACTCCGACCAAATTTCTTCCCGAATATTTCACTTTATCGTCTTTCTTGTCGTTAACAACCAAAACGCTTTTTTTAATCTGTTTTTTTGTTTTTTTGTTTTTTTGTTTTCCTTTTTCCGTCGTTTCATTGTTTTTATTATCATCCGTCATTTGCTTGTCGCCCAATAAATTATTCAACATATCGTTAAACAGCTTGGTTTTAAACTCGCCTATTTCCAGCTTATCCAGTACCGTTAAATTTCCGCTCGCCACTTTATCGCTCAGAACCATAAACATCGCCTTCTGTTTCATTTTTTTGTTGATTTTTTTGGAAAAATTTCTCGCGCTGGTGGGGCCGAAGGTAACACCGCCGCCAATCCAGATCGGAGAGCGGGACGAACCGGCTCTGGCTCTGCCCGTTCCTTTCTGCTTCCACGGCTTTTTGCCGCCTCCTCTAACTTCCGACCTTCCTTTTGTGTGCGCCAAAACCTGTCTTTCGTTCGCCATCTGCGTAACAACCGCCTGATGCACCAACGCTTCGTTAATCTTAACATTAAAAATCTTATCGGACAACTTTAAGTCTCCGACCGGCTCGCCTTTTTGGTTGTAAATTTTGATGTTTGGCATCTTACGTAAAATTTTAAATAATTTCCAAAACTTTTAACTTTATTCTATTTTGCTTGATTATTCGTTTTTTCGTTTTTCTCTTGTTTGTTTTCTTCTGTCTTGCCTTCTTCTTTATCTCCCTCGTTTTCATTCGCTTTTTCCGTTCGTTGTTCGTTGTCTATCGCTTTGTCGGCGGCGTCATCGGCTTTATCTTCCTTGTTTGCGTCGTTTTTATTTTCCGCCCCGGCCTTGCTTTCATCTTTTTCGCTATTCATCGTTAATTGTTCATTGTTAACCGTCTTCAGCTCTCCATCGCCGCTAATCAAAACCAAGCCGTTTCTCGCGCCCGGCACGGCCCCTTTAACATACAAAATATTGTTCTCTTTATCAACCTCAACGATTTCCAAATTTTTAACGGAAACCTTGTCTCCGCCCATTCTTCCCGGCATCCTCATTCCCTTAAATACGCGGGCCGGTCCGGTCGCCCCGATTGACCCCGGCATTCTTAATTGATCTTTATTGCCATGGCTCGCGTCCTGCCCGTGAAAACCATGCCTCTTGACAACTCCCTGAAAGCCCTTGCCCTTGGATGTTCCCGTAACTTTTACCTTGTCCCCTTCTTCAAATGTGCTCACGTCAATCACGTCTCCCATATCCAGCTTAATGTCTTCTTTAATTCTGAACTCTCTCAAATACCTTAAATTGGTTTTAAATTTTGAATTTTTGGTTTTAAGTTTTGCCAAGTGTCCCTTCTGCGGCTTGGCGATATTCTTTTCTTTCTTTTCTCCATATCCAAGCTGTACGGCCATATAGCCGTCCTTATCGCCGTCCTTAACTTGCGTGACAACGCAAGGGCCGGCCTGAATCTTGGTAACGGCAACCATATCATCGCCTTTCCAAAGCTGCGTCATTTCTATTTTTTTCCCCAATATAAATTTCATACGCTTTAATTGAATTTTCTTCCGCGGATATAAAAAACCGGTCTTTCAATAAAAACCAGCAATAATATTCTCCGCCGAAACTTATCCAAGTTTATCATAAACTCTTCCAGAGATTCGGCAAAAAACTTTATTTTACTGTTTTTTATTTATTGAAACTGGACCTCCGCTTAAGCGTTAACTCTCATTCAAACACTTCCTCAATATATGGGGGTTGCTTAAATGATTATTAACACCGATATGGCGCGAATTTAAGGATTATTGCGCGAATTCCACGAATATTTAATTCATAGTTTCTTATGTTCGCGGAATTCGCGCAATAATTCGCGGAATTCGCGTTATGTATATTACATTTTTATCTCCACGTCAACTCCGGCCGGAAGGTTTAAATTGGTCAGGGCCTCAATGGTTTGAGCCGACGGCTCAATAATATCAATCAATCTCTTGTGAATTCTCATTTCATATTGGTCGCGAGCGTCTTTGTGGACAAAAGTGGAGCGATTAACCGTATATTTTCTTTTTTCAGTCGGCAAAGGAATGGGTCCGAATATCTTAACTCCGCTTCTCTCGGCCGTATCAATAATGGTCCGGGTTGATTCGTCAATCACCCGATGGTCAAAAGCTTTGATTTTGATGCGAATTCTCTGCTTAAACTCTTCCGCGTTCGCCGTGTCATCCCGCTTGTTTTCAACTTTATCTTTTGTGTCTGGCATTTTTAAGACAATAGATAGCAGATAGCGGATAGCATACAGCAGATTGATGTCCGAATATTCGGAAATATTATCTGTTATCTGTTACCTGTTATCTGTTATCTGTTTATAAATAAACACTACAACCCCGCCTCTCGCGAGAGGCGGGGCAAAGTGTTTACTTAATAATCTTCGTTACAACACCGGCGCCAACCGTCCTTCCGCCTTCGCGAATGGCGAATTTCATTTTTTCTTCCAAGGCGATGGGCGCGATTAATTTGATTTTTAAGCTTACGGTATCTCCGGGCATAACCATTTCCGTTCCTTCCGGCAATTCAACTTCTCCGGTCACATCGGTTGTTCTGATGTAAAACTGCGGCTTATAGCCCTTAAAGAAAGGTTTATGTCTTCCGCCTTCTTCCTTGGATAAAATATAAACCTCGCCTTCAAATTCGGTGTGCGGCGTAATAGTCCCCGGTTTTGCCAATACTTGGCCTCTTTCCACTTCATCTTTTTTGGTGCCGCGAAGCAAGATACCGGCGTTATCTCCGGCCCTGCCCTCGTCCAGTTGCTTGTTAAACATTTCCACTCCGGTTACGACCGTTTTCACGGTATCGCGAAGACCGACAATTTCAATTTCTTCACCGACTTTAACGACGCCTCTCTCAATTCTGCCGGTTACCACGGTACCGCGTCCTTCAATGGAGAAAATATCTTCAATCGGCATTAAGAACGGCTGATCAACGTCGCGTTTCGGTTCCGGAATATGCTCATCCAAGGCTTTCACCAAGTCTAAAATCGGTTGAGCGTCGTCTCCGCTCGGATTTTCCAGAGCTTTAAGCGCGGAACCGCGAATAATCGGGGTTTCATCGCCGGGAAATTCGTATTTCTTTAACAAGTCCCTGATTTCCTCTTCCACCAAATCAATAAGCTCTTTGTCCTCAACCATATCGCATTTGTTTAAAAATACGACAATATAAGGAACGCCCACCTGTCTTGCCAACAATATATGTTCTCTGGTTTGAGGCATGGGACCGTCGGTAGCGGCAACCACCAAAATGGCGCCGTCCATTTGAGCCGCGCCGGTAATCATGTTTTTGACATAATCGGCGTGACCCGGACAATCCACGTGAGCGTAGTGACGCTTTTCCGACTCATACTCCTGATGAGATGTGGCGATAGTAATGCCGCGCTCCTTTTCTTCCGGAGCGGCGTCAATTTGATCCACGGATTTGTTGGAAGCGGACATTCCTTTGGCGTTTAACACCTGCAAAATGGCCGCGGTTAAGGTTGTTTTTCCATGATCAACGTGGCCGATTGTGCCGACATTGATATGGGGTTTTGTGCGTTCAAATTTTTCTGCCATGTTTTTAATTAATACGACCCCCGCTCATAAAAATAATTATAGCGGAGTTTCTGGCCTCAAATTGGCCGCCAGCCGTTAATTTTAATTATTATGAATAACTTAATTATGACACTTAACCGAATAAACTCCCAATTATAAATCGTAAAGAGTTTATAAAGTTATAAAGTTCTTAAAGTTATAAAGCAATCTTACTAATAAGCAACTTTATAACTTTACAAACTTTATGAACTTTCAACTTAGAATGGAATCTCTTCCAAGTATTGCCTATCCTCCTCCTTCTCGTCAACCTCTTCCGCCGCTCGTTTTCTGTCGGACGGTATTGACCAATTATGGCCAAATCCCCGCTTCTTTTTTGGCGGTTCGCTTTCCGTTTTTTCCCGGTTCGGAAAAGAAAAATCTTCTCCGCGCGCGCCATTCACGTCTTCAGGTTCGTCATAATATTCGTTTATTTCGTTTGTATTGTACTTTTCTATGTCGTCTATGCTATGAAAATCGCCAATTTGCTCTCCGAAATCATTAAACTTGTTTTCGTTTTTCCATATGGCCACATCGCGATTTATCTTATCAAGCAATTCCGCTTCTGTCAAGCCCCGCACGGCGTTTTGGCCAATCGCCAGCTTTTCATAATCGTCCAAACTCATTACAACATAAGGGCTTTCCGATTCCGCTCGGTCAAACACGATTAACCGATCACCAGTCTTTTTTGATAAATTTATGGCTTTTTGCAGTTGGCTTGACATAAGTATTAGATATAACAAACGGAAAAATCATTATTTAACGTCATCACCCCGCTTTCTTTTTTCCATGTTGTTATTCTATATGAATCCCAACCATCCGTCAATACTTAAATCATATTCTCCGAGCGGACAAGAAATCACAATGCCTATTTCTTTCTCCCTTCTATTATCTCCTCGGCCACATTCCTTGGCACTTCGGAATAATGCGAAAACTCCATACTGTAACTGGCCCTTCCTTGCGTCATTGATCTTAGCTGGGTGGCGTAACCGAACATGGACGCCAACGGAACTTTGGCCGCGATAGCTTTAACTTGTCCTCTGTCCGTCATTTCCCCGACCTGTCCTCTTTTGGCGTTCAAATCGCCGATAACGTCTCCCATAAAATTCTCCGGCGTAATCACGTCAACTTTCATAATCGGCTCAAGCAACACGGGATTTCCTTTTTTAACGGCGTCTTGAAAGGCCATTGATCCGGCGATTTTAAACGCCCCTTCGGATGAATCAACTTCATGATATGTGCCGTCGTACACCGTCACTTTCACGTCAACCATCGGGTAACCGGCGATAACACCCTTGTCCATGGCTTCCTTGACTCCTTTTTCAATGGCGGGGATATATTCTTTCGGAATGGCTCCGCCCTTTACTTCGTCAACAAATTCAAAGCCGGCGCCCTCTTCTTGCGGCGCGACCCTTAAATAACAATGACCGTATTGACCGCGTCCGCCCGACTGCTTGACGTATTTTCCTTCCGCTTCGGCCTCCGTTTTAATCGTCTCCCTGTAAGCGACCTGCGGCTGGCCGACATTGGCTTCAACATTGAACTCTCTTTTCATTCTGTCGATAATAATATCCAGATGCAGCTCGCCCATTCCGGAAATCAATGTTTGGTTCACTTCTTCGTCGGTCTTTACCCTGAAAGTCGGGTCTTCCTCGGCCAATTTGGCCAAAGCCATTCCCATTTTTTCCTGATCGGCTTTCGTTTTCGGCTCAACCGCGATAGAAATTACCGGCTCCGGGAAGGTAATTGATTCCAAAATTACCGGCCGCGATTCATCGCATAAAGTGTTGCCGGTAGTCGTCCCTTTAAGGCCGATAACCGCCGCGATTTCACCGGCATAAATTTCTTGCACCTCTTCCCTGTGGTTGGCATGCATCCTCACCAAACGCCCGATACGTTCTTTTTTGCCGGTTGACGAATTCAAAACATAAGAACCTGATTTTAGGGTTCCGCTATATACCCTGATAAACGCCAGTTTGCCGACAAACGGATCAGTAGCTATTTTAAAAGCCAATGCCGCGAACTTCTCGTTATCATCGGGCTTAATTTCTATTTTTTTCTCTTCGTCTTTGGGGTCAAATCCGATTAACGGCGGAACATCCAAGGGAGACGGCAGATAGTCCACGACCGCGTCAAGCAAAAATTGCACGCCTTTGTTTTTTAAAGCGCTTCCGCAAAATACGGGAACAATGGACCCGGCGCAAACCGCTTTTCTCAATTCGGCTTTAAGATCGGCAACGTCAATCTCTTCGCCGCCCAGATATTTGTTCATCAATTCTTCGTTGTTTTCCACAATCGCCTCAATCAATTTTCCGCGGTACTCCTCAACCTTTTCCTTCATATCTTCCGGCACATCCACGTCCTCCCACTTGGTTCCCATATCATCTTGGTATACGCGCGCTTTTTTTTCAAACAAATCAACAATACCCTTAAAATCCGCTTCCGCCCCTATCGGCAGTTGAACCGGATGGGCGTTTTTGGTTAATCTGTCGTGAATGGATTCCAAGTCTTTGTAAAAATCAGCCCCTGTTCTGTCCAGTTTGTTTATAAACGCGATGCGGGGAACATTGTATTTATCGGCCTGATGCCAAACCGTTTCCGATTGCGGCTCCACGCCGGCAACGCCGTCAAATATTACGACACCGCCGTCCAAAACGCGCAATGAACGTTCAACCTCGGCGGTAAAATCCACATGACCGGGAGTGTCAATTATATTGATTCTCGCGTCTTTCCAAAAGCAAGTGGTGGCCGCGGAGGTAATGGTAATGCCTCTTTCTTGTTCTTGTTCCATCCAATCCATCTCGGCCGCTCCTTCGTGAACCTCTCCGATTTTGTGCTTTTTCCCGGTGTAAAACAAAATACGCTCGGTAACAGTTGTTTTACCGGCGTCAATATGGGCGATAATCCCGATATTTCTGGTTTTCTCCAATGAATATTCTCTTGGCATAAAAATTTAGTTTTCAATTTATAATTTTATAATTTATGGTTTCGCCGAGTTAAATTCCGTAATCGGGAAACTTAAAATTTTAGCGCGCGAATCTGGCAAAATGAGCGAACGCCTTGTTGGCCTCGGCCATTCTGTGCACATCTTCTCTCTTTTTTACGGCCGCGCCTTCTCCGTTAACCGCGTCCAAAATTTCGGCCGCCAATTTTTCGTACATCGGCTTTCCTTTCCTGTTTTTCGCGGCTTCAATCAGCCAACGGCAGCCCAAAGTAAAGCGGCGCTCCCCGCGAACCTGAAAAGGCACTTGGTAGTTGGCGCCTCCGACTCTTTTTCCGCGCACTTCCAAAAGCGGTGAAATTTTCTTTAACGCCTTGTGAAAAACATGGCGCGGATCCTGCTTGGTCTCTTCTTTGATAATATCAAAAGCGCCATAGACGATGCTCTCGGCTACGGACTTCTTGCCTCGACGCATAATATAATTAATAAGTTTGGCGACATCAACGTCGTTATATTTCGCGTCTCCTTCAATTTTTCTTTTTGGCGCTTGTTTTCCTCTCATATGATTAATATATAATCCGAATGCTCCGAATGTCTTTATATCCGAACTACGCGTATGTTAATTATTTGGGGCATTCGGATATAATTCGTAGATTCGGGTTATGTTATTTCTTTTCGCGTTTGGCTCCGTATAAACTTCTTGACTGTTTCCGGCCCTCAACTCCCTGCGCGTCATAAACTCCGCGCACAACTTTATACCGCACACCCGGCAAATCCTTTGTTCGTCCGCCCTTAAGCATTACGATTGAATGCTCCTGCAAGTTATGGCCCATTCCCGGGATATACGCCGTTACCTCCATTCCGTTTGACAATCTGACGCGGGCAATCTTGCGTAAAGCCGAATTCGGCTTTTTGGGAGTGGTTGTGGTCACTTTTAAGCACACCCCCCTTTTAAAAGGAGCGCCTTTGGGCAAGACGGACTTCTTTCTGTGCAAGCTGTCCATTACGACCTGCATGGCCGGAGATTTGCTTTTTTCTTTAATTGTTTTCCTGCCTTTGCGGACAAGTTGGTTGATAGTCGGCATAACGCGCTTCACTAAAATAAAAAATCAAATATAAAAAATATCTATTTTAAACTAAAACAAACCCCGAATGTTCGGGATGTTAATAACTTACTTTAATTTAACAAAACTTTTTAAATAAGTCAAGGAAATTTAAAAATTATGAATTTATAATTTAAAATTTAATATATTTTTAACTAAAATTAAAGACAATATTAAAAAATAATACCAAAATAACGCTAAAATAAAGCAAATTGGCAAAAATACCAAAATTTCAGCCGTAACAGGGTTCGGCGACGGTCCCTCGTAAAACGCAAATAAAAAAACGGGCAAACCGTAAAAGATTTGCCCGCAATGA
>Ga0256830_1000834_pt1 | contig 22813 bp, 25 predicted proteins | sample 128326metaG_FD_190537 | JGI IMG/M metagenome (GOLD analysis project Ga0256830, IMG submission 190537) | Hydrothermal vent microbial communities from Lau Basin, Pacific Ocean - 128-326 | ecosystem: Environmental > Aquatic > Marine > Hydrothermal vents | place: Pacific Ocean: Lau Basin | collected... | reverse complement strand
ACCCTATGGCAAAGTGGTCAGGGTCATGGCCGAAATAAAGGATGCAGGCATAGAGAAGGTTGGACTTATCACGGAACCACTGTCAGGCTTAAGATGAAGGAACCCTCCCTGAAAGAGACCACCATAATATCTGTACTCATTCACACCCTGGTCCTGTTCATGGCATTCTTTGTAGTCAAAGGCTCCTCGCGCATCACACTACCATCGCCATATGTGGTTACCCTTGTATCGCCTCCGGAACTGAAAAGACCTTCAACAATGAAGCCTTCACAGAAGAGGCACTCCGGCAGGGATGTTGCTGCAATAAGGCAGATAAAGAGGCAGCGTCGTGAGGCCATCATGAAATCCAAGAGGCGTTACAAGAAGACCATACCCGGGAAAAAGGCCCGTCAGGATAACTCCCCTTCCTACGAAGAGGTGATCGCTGCACTCAAGGCAAAGAGAAATATAGAGCAAAGGGTATTAAAAAAAAGGCAGATTCTATCTGTTAGAAAGAGGTATCTCTCACCTGAAGACGAAGCTGCAGGCAGCAGGCCGCAGGGAAACAACCCCGGTGATATCATATCCAGTTATTATTCACAGGTTCAGGAGAGGATATGGAGCGAGTGGGTACTGCCTGAATTCAGAATTAAAGGTGATCTTCTTGCTATAATTAACATAAGGATAATGAAGGATGGAAGGATAAATATACTGGGAGTGGAGAAATCATCCGGCAATTCACTATTTGACCGCTCAGCCATAAGGGCAATCAGGAAGGCCTCTCCACTGCCACCCCCACCATATGAGATAGAGATAGGAGTGCGGTTCACACCATGAGAAGACCGATCATAACTGTTCTTGTCTTTTTGCTCTTCCTCTCCACATCTGCACATGCAAGGGTTCTTCTTGACATCACATCCCCGGGTTTTACCGCCGTACCCATTGCAATATACGACTTTCTTGGTGATGAAAGGGGTAACAGGGTATCGGAAATTGTAAGAGAGGATCTTCGCTTTTCAGGGGTCTTTGCCCCTGTTGACAGGGAGGCCTACATTGAGACCCCCCTGCCGGTCTTTGACCCCTCCAACTGGACACCCCTTGGTGTTGAGCTTGTTGTAAAGGGCTCCGTAACAACCGAAGATGGGGATCTTGTCATAGTGCTTTATCTCTATGATGTAGTGGAGGCCCGGAAGGTGATGCAGAAAAAGTACAGGGCAAAGGCGGAGTTCATCAGACCCCTTGCACACACCATATCAAACGACATCTACAAAGCCATAACAGGCCAGGATGGTGTCTTCAAGACAAAGATAGCCTTTATTGCAGAGGAAAAGGACAACCGGACCATATATGTCATGGACTGGGATGGGAAAAGACTGAGATCAACGGGCATCAGGGCACCGCTGATACTGTCTCTACACTGGTCATCTGACGGCAAAAAGCTACTCTACTCCTCTGCAAGGGGCATTCAGTGGGGCATCTACCTGGCGGATTTCACAGCAAGGAAGGAAACACTTATATACAGAAGCACGGCTACAAACATTGCAGGTGATTTTCTTCCGGATGGCAGGGCATTCCTCTTTTCCTCCTCAAGGAAAGGCAGTCCTGATATCTATCTTTATCATCTGCGCTCAAGGCGTATGGAGAGGATTACATGGAAACGTGGGATTGAGGTCTCACCTGCCATCTCTCCCGATGGTAAAACCATTGCCTTTGTCTCTGACCAGACAGGGACACCCCAGATCTACACCATGGGACTTGACGGCAGGGGGCTCAGAAGGATATCCTTTAGTAGTGGATACAGCACCTCACCTGCATGGTCGCCCCGTGGTGACAGCATCGCCTATGCAGGCATGGTAGGTGGGAGGCACCAGATATTTGTTGTCAACCTTAAGAACCTGGAGCCCCTGCAGCTGACGGTTAAGGGCAATAACGAGGAACCTTCCTTCTCACCGGATGGGAGGTTTATTACATTTACCTCTGACAGAGATGGATACAAGAGGGTCTACATAATGAGAGCAAACGGTGAGGCGCAAAGACCTGTCTCTCCCGGGAAGATGAGGGCCTTTGGCCCTAAATGGTCTCCCAAATAAATACAAGGAGGTATTTTTTATGAAAAGGCTTATCATTCTTATCTTTGCAGGCCTCTTGATCCTGTCCTGTGCACCAAGGAAGGTCACCACTCCCCAGCCACAGACCATGCCCTCAGCTGAGGAAGGCAGGGCCACGGGGTCTGCACAGGGCAAAGGAACCACCGAGAAGGGAACAGCTGAGATAGGCGGAGAAGAGGTGGCAAAGATAGAAACTGCAGAGATCAAGGAACCCACAGCTGCAGAGCTGACAGAGCAGGAAAGAATGGAGATTCTCAGGGATATACACTTTGACTTTGACAGATATGACATCAGGGATGAGGACAAACCCGTTCTCAAAAAGATCGCTGACTGGCTTATAAATAAAGACAACGTAAAACTTGTTATTGAGGGTCATTGTGATGAGCGCGGCACCAATGAGTACAACCTTGCACTCGGTGACAAAAGGGCAAGGGCAACAAAGGACTACCTGATCTCCCTTGGGGTACCGGAGGATCGGCTCCAGACCGTCAGCTACGGCGAGGAAAGGCCCCTCTGTACGGAGCATAACGAGTCCTGCTGGTGGAAGAACAGGAGGTCACACTTTGTTGTAATTGAAGGAGGGCAATAGTATATGCGTGTCTCCTTGAAAGCCATAATTCTATTGATTTTAATATCTCCCTTTATAATGAGCTGTGTAACAACAACTGATTATACAGGGCTGAGAAATGACCTGAACAGGCTTACCAGTCTATACAACGAGCAGCAGAAGGAGCTGGTTGCAATAAAACAGCAGGTTATTGACTACAAGACCTTCCTTGAAAAATCCCCTTCCAGGGATGCCTTTGAGTCAATCAGGAACAGCCAGATAAAGCTCAATGATCAGATTGCAGAGATAAACGATGAACTCCAGCAGTTGCAGAACAGGCTTGATGAGAACAGCTACCAGGTTAACAAGGATATCAAAGCAACACAGGAAGAGATATCGCAACTCAAGGCAGAGATAGAATCAATCAAGGAAGAGCTCCAGGCAATGAAGGAAAAGGTGGCCCTTCTGTCACCTGCACCAAAGGCTGCAGAGCAACCATCTCAGCCAGCGGCGGCTCCAGGGCAGGCATCTGTACCCAAAGAGCAACCAGAGGAGGCCAGGAAGGAGGTCACACCCTTTGATGTCTACCAGGCAGCGCTGAAGAAATTAGAAAAGGGCAAGATTGAAGAGGCAAGGGCAGACTTTCAGAGCTTCATAAAAAAGTACAGAGACTCAGACCTTGTTGATAATGCCCAGTTCTGGATTGCTGAGTCCTACTATAAAGAGGGCAGCTATGAGGATGCCATCCTGGAATATGATGTGCTGATTAACAAATACCCGAAGAGCAACAAGGTGCCAGGTGCCATGCTCAAACAGGCATATGCATTCCTGAAGCTTGATGACCCGAACACAGCAAAGGTGATATTAAACAGGCTGATCAAGAAATACCCGAAATCCAAAGAGGCCCAGATTGCAAAGAAAAAGCTTGCAATCCTGCAGATTAAAAAGAAATCATCATAATGCTGAAAGACCGATACTCCAGAACCATTGATTATATGCGCATCTCCATCACGGACAGATGCAACCTTCGTTGCATCTATTGCATGCCCACTGAACACATCCCCCTGGAGTTCAAGAAGATCCTCACCTATGAAGAGATTGTCAGGGTTGTCAGGGTGGCAGCAGAACTGGGGCTCAGAAAGATAAGGCTCACAGGCGGAGAACCCCTTGCAAGAAAGAATGTCCAGCACCTTATCAGGGAGATCAGGAAGATAAAGGGGATAGAGGATTTGAGCATGACCACCAACGGTGTACTGCTTGAAAAATATGCCCGGGAGATAAAGGATGCCGGTCTTGATCGTGTAAATGTCAGCCTTGACTCCCTCAGGCCCGACCGTTACAGGGAGATAACACAGGGCGGTGACCTCGGGAAGATACTCTGCGGGATTGAGAAGGCCTATCAGGTGGGTCTGCAACCGCTGAAGATCAACATGGTGGTTGTGAGGGGAATAAACGATGACGAGATAGAAGACTTTGCTGCAATCACGCTTAACAGGCCCCTCCAGATAAGATTCATAGAGTTCATGCCCGGCAGAAAAAACTCGTGGAGCGCTGAAAGGTGCGTTTCTATCAAGGAGATAAGGGAAAGGATCATCAAGAGGTTTGGCACACTACAACCCTTAAAGACAAGGAGCAACGGTCCAGCAAGATACTACAGAATCCCTGAAGCAGAGGGTGTGATTGGATTTATCAGCCCCGTGACCCACCACTTCTGTTCTGATTGTAACAGGCTGAGAGTCACCGCAGATGGCAGGATAAGGCCATGCCTCTTCTCAAGGACAGAGATTGACCTGGGCACAGCCATAAGAGCGGGAGCCACGGACGATGAGCTGAAGAGGCTCCTCACACTCGCAGTGGAGGTAAAACCGGAAGGTCACAGAATCGGCAAACATGGTGATGGCAGCTATATCTCCAGAGGCATGTCCCAGATCGGGGGCTAACCCACCTGCTTGCTCTGGCTTGATTTGAACCTCAACTCCCCCTTGTAGATGGGTATCATGAATTTCAGGAATACCGTGTATATGAGTGCACCAGCTGCCCAGATTCCAATAGTGATGTATTTTTCAACCATGGTCGGGGTGTACTCGTAGATCTCACCCAGTGTGCCGGGGACAAATCCCGGGATCACCAGCCCCATGCCCTTCTCAATATAAACACCTGCGATGACAAGCACACAAGCCAAATTTAAACTGAAGAAATGTTCCCTTGTTTTAGGCAACAGGAATAGCACAAAGGCTGTTATATTAAACAGCAGAGATGCCCACATCCAGGGGACAAGATTGTAATGTCCATTGAGACCAAAAAAGAGGTATTTCATGGGTGCAAGATGGATACTGTTGGAATAGAACTCCTTGAAGAATTCCGCTGCAAAGAGAAAGAGGTTCACACCCATGGCATAGGCTATAAGCTCTGCAATCTTGAATATGGCCTTGTTGTCAATATCAAGCTTGTAGATCTTCCTCACGATCTGGAATATTATCAGCATAAGTGCTGGTCCTGAACAGAGTGCTGATGCGATAAAACGCGGCGCAAGCACAGCGGCATTCCAGAAGGGCCTTGAAGGCAGCCCATTGTAAAGAAAGGCTGTAACCGTATGTATACTGATGGCCCAGGGGATAGAGATGATTATCAGGGGTTTTATAATCTGCATATTGTACTCACGGCCGTGGGCAAGTTTATACAGGGCATAGAATGGTATAAAGAGGTTTATTGCAAGATATCCGTTCAGAACGATAACATCCCATGCAAGGAGTGAGGCAGGAAAGTGCATCTTTCCCACAACAGGCAGGATATGCCATACCCTCTCGGGTCTTCCAAGGTCAACCATAATGAACATTATACACATCACTATGGCAGTAGCAGCCAGCAACTCACCAAAAAGCACAACCTCTTTAATGGGTTTGAAGTTATAGATGTATGCCGGCACCACAAGGTATACCGCTGCAGCCGCCACACCAACAAGAAAGGTGAAGTTGGCAATATAGAGTCCCCAGGAGACCTGATCCCTCATGGCGGTCTCAATAAGCCCGTACTGGAGCTGCTTGAAATAAGCGACAAGGCCCAAAAGTATGAAGAAGGAAAGCAACCCTACCCAGGCATAGTACCATTTATTGCCCTTAACAACCTGTCTCAAGACCCTGAAAAAATTGATGAATGGATTAAATATTGACATAGACCTCTCCTGTATATTCAGATATTTTAGGTTGCAAAGAAGTAAAAGAACTTTGGCTGTGTATTCAGGTCCTCCTTCAGCCTGAACACACGCTTGTTCTCTATTATGTATCTGATCTCGCTTTTGGGGTCCAGGAGGTTTCCGAACTTCCTCGCTCCTACAGGACATATCTCAACGCATGCAGGATACCTGCCCGGATTGCCCCTTGTCCGCTGTATACAGAATGTACATTTCTCCACAACACCTTTATACCTCGGCCTGTTGCCAAGGTAATGGACATTTGTATTAATCTCCTCTCTGGCGATCCTTGGCTCACCCCAGTTGAAACGCCTGGCCCCGTAGGGGCAGGCTGCCATGCAATAGCGGCAACCAATACACCAGTTGTAATCCACCACAACAATCCCATCCGGCTCTTTCCATGTAGCCTGTGTGGGGCAGACCTTCACACAGGGAGGGTTTTCGCACTGCTGGCACTGTACAGGCATATAGAAATAGCCTTCCTCTGGCACCTCGTCTGGATAGTAGTACTTTTCAGCCTCCTCAAGGTCATTTACCCACTTCTCACCCTTCTTGAATCTCAGCACAGTAATCCAGTGTATCTGGGGGTCACGTGACTGGTTGTTCTCCCTGACACAGGCATAGACGCACCTTCTACAGCCTATACACCTGGAGAGATCAAGTCCGTAACCGAAGAGTGTCCCAGGAAGTGCCTCTGTTGTCTTGATATTGAACCTCTTGTTGTACTTTTTGTAGTAGTCCTCCTCAAGTCGTGCAATCACAGCCTTGACCTCGTCACGGTTCATCTCCCTGAAGTGCTTCTGAAAGAATGCCTCCCAGAAAGATGCATCAGCCTTACCAATGGGTATGGCAAGTGATGCAAGGCCGAAGGCAGAGCCCTTCAGGAGATCCCTTCTGCTGATGTGTTTTGTCAGTATCCGGTTCTTTTCCCTATCTTTCATAGACATGTTCCTCTCATTGAATATCTTTTAGAATCTTTTCTATGGGATTTCTTGGTATCTCGTCCTCAGAAAGTCTCCTGTACTTTATATCATATGGTTTCTTTGGCGGAGGAAGGGGTTTAATGGGTTGAAACTTCGGCCAGTGTGGATAATGACAGTGCACACAGAGCCTGTAGACCTTCTTGCCGTTCCAGTAGCCTGTCCTTTTCCCGTGGATACCGTATTTCCAGTCACGGAATATGGTACCATGGCACTGACCGCAGAGGTACTCTGACTCTTCAAAGGAGATCAGTTTTCCACTTGCAAGACGCAGCTTGTCACGGTCATCAGGGTTGTGGCAGTCAAGACACCACCTCTGGTCCTTTGCATGGTTGAACCCCTTTGATATCTCCGTATGGAAGGTGAGCTCTCTCCTTGTAGGGTTGGGTTCCATATCAGCATGGCACTGTGAACATGGATATAGGTCCTTTGAAAGCGGGGGTGGCGGAACGACAAACTCGGGAAGCGTATGCCCCGGTTTCTTCAGAGAATCCCTGGGGACCTCCTTCTGCCCACCCCATGCAGGTGGTATCAGAGAGATCAGCGCAAAAATGACCAACGTTGCAAATAGAGATCTTTTCATATCACACCTCATGATTTAGAACTTCTGTCTTATATAGGTGATTATTCCCAAAGCGGTAAAAAGCACCAAGAGAAAGGCGGAGAAGTTTCTCCTGAATTTATACTCATTAACCAGTGAAAGCAGGTCCTTTTCTATAAGACCAAGCTTGTTGAGATACTCGTCTGTTTTGGCTTTTACAAGGTTCACATCAACGGTATGGAAGATAGTCCTGAACTCAGCTGTGGTCCTGAAAAGCCTCTTCTCTAAATCCTCAACAAGGGCACCAGATTTTCGCATACTGGTCATTATACTGTCAAGCTCTGAAATCTTCTTCTCTGTTGAAAAAAGCGCCTGTTTCATTATCCTTGCGCGCTCATAGCTGTGGCACTTAGTGCACCTCACATCGTTTATAATATCAATACTTGCCTTCTGTGTATTATGTGCACCATGACAGGTCACACAGTTTGGCCCCTTCCCTGTGGTTTTAAGCGCCTTGCCATGTCCACTGGTAAGGTAGTTTTTCAGTATACCCACATGACACCTGCCACACAACTCGGGCACCTCCCTGTACTTGGGGGTACCTATGAACCCGCTATGAGGTGTACCACATGACACTGCCGCATCATTGGGATCACCACCATGGCAGTCATGGCAGGAGACCTTATTTTTATAGTGAATACTCATCTTCCATTCCTGAGGAATCTTCAGATAATCAGGATTCATGATCTTTGATGTATGACAATCCACGCACACACCCTCCCTCACTATGGGAGCACCACCCCAGGGCTTGTCAATAAACTGCCTCTGGAACAGATCCCTGAAGTCAGCATGCAGTGGCGTTGCCATCACAAGAACAAGCAGCACTATGAACACCCATCGCCTCATTAAAACCTCCCCAAGAAGGTAAGGACCACCCATGTTATTATTGCAACACTAAAGAGGCCCAGAAGGATAGGCCTCTTCCTGATATTCTTTTCATCCCCTGTATCCAGGAAAGGCCAGACAAGAAAAAGTACAAGGAGAATGAGCTGTATACTTATACCAAGGAACTTATTGGGTATCACCCTGATCATTGCATAGGGTGCAAGGAAGTACCAGGGAGGACGGATCATCAAAGGTGTACTCAAGGGGTCTGCCTGGACATATGCATACTCGGAGAGGAACATATCCGGATTAAAGGTGATGATAAAAAACATTGCTATCAGGTATACAAACATCATCAGCATATATTTGTTGAAAAAATCAGGATAGAAGGGCTTCCCGTCCTTGTATTGGGGCCTTCCGGTGTATATGACCACCTTCTTACAGATTTCAGGATCATCATATAGTGACGAAAAGCCTGTCCTCCAGATGAAGAATACATGCAGTGCAGCAATAACTATCAGTATAAAGGGAAGAAAGGCAACATGGAATGCAAAGAACCGGGTCAGTGTGATCCCTGTAACGTACTCACCGCCCTTTATGAATCTTGATATGTAATCTCCAACACCAGGAATAATTGTGGGTATGGCTGTCATTATCGTTGTTGACCAGTAGCTCAGCTGGCTCCATGGTAGCAGGTAGCCTGTTATACAGAAGAGCAGTATCACCACAAACAATACCGCACCTGTAAGCCAGTTAAGCTCCCTTGGTTTCTTGTAGCCTGCCCTGTAAAAGACAAAGATAATGTGGAGAAAGAGTACTATCATCAGGAGGTTTGCGCCCACGATATGCATGGTCCTGAAAAGCCATCCATAGGGGACCCTGTTCATTATCTTGAGAATAGAGGCAAAGGCATGGTCAGGATGGGGCACATAATAGGTCAACAGGAAAATGCCCGTTATTGCCTGAATCAGGAATCCAACCAGGGTAACAAACCCGAGGGTACTCCACAGGGAGACATCCCTTGGAACATAATACTCCTTGAACTCCTTTCTGATCAGTTCTGTTAAGCCTATCCTGCAATCAATCCAGTTGTAAATCCTCTCAAACATAAAAGCGTCCCCATTTCAGTTTGAAGATTATCCAATCAAAATGCTGTCCCCTTTTAACAGGAGGGGCATCTTTTTTAGTGGCCTCGGTGCGGGCCCGGAGATCACCTTGCCCTCAACGGTAAAGTTCGCACCATGACAGGGGCATATGATCCTTCCCGTTGCACTGTCATAGTCAACAAGACAGCCCAGATGGGTACACACCCTTGAAAGCGCTATATATCCCTTATTCGGATGATGTATGACAATAACAGGTGTATCATTGACATTGACCTTGAAAGCCCCTCCAGCAGGCACATCTTTTCTGGCTATTGTTACCTTCTTGAGCCTGGCAGAAACAGCCCTGGGTGAGAGAAACTTGAAAAGCGGATATATAAAAGAAGCCAGCGCTGTCAGGCTTAAAACCGAAAATAGGGATTTCAGAAAGCCTCTTCTTTCCACCTCGTTACCTCGCTCCTTGATAGTATTTTCTAATCTGGAATCTTTTCTATATTTTCAAACAGTCCAGATTTTATCATAGCAACTGAATCTTTGTCAAACCCTTTATCACTTATACTTCAATGAAGGTACTATCTTGTTGATACCCCAGAACAGAACAAAGGGCATTATCCCGATAACAAGGGCTCCCGTGACACCCTCCTTGAAGGTCTGCATGTTATGAGGGATGACGGGGATTTTATAATGCATGTAACCTGCAAAGGTCAGTGAGAATGCCTGCCCCCCTATGACAACATTCCACCTCATCATGAACACACCAAAGAGCACAAGAGAAAGCGCAATAACAAGCCTCTTCACCGTCGGCCTTGGCAGGAGCAACATTATAAAGGGGATGAGGTTACCGAACGTATATTGCTTGATGAAGATGTTTACAAAGTCCTTACCGTATATTATGGATCTCAGGATATCCCATGACTTCACAGCGGTATAACCCCTGAAGACAAGGTCAAGCAGTTCAAGAGTAATGGCAGCTATCATGAACCCGATCAGGTACTTTGATGTCTTCCTCATGAGATCAAGCTCCACACCTCCTACCTCCTCTGCTGTCATCTCCCATGGCTTCTTTGATGTCCTGATCCTGAACTTTCTCCACTCCATTATGATTATATAGGTAAGCATGCAGAGCGCTATACCCGACACAATGGCAGACATTATAAAGATCACCGGCATGAGAGGTGTCATCCAGAGGGCATTTGCCTTAACCGAACCGAATATGAACCCTGCATAACCATGGAGGAAGCAGGCCACGGGTATACCCACACCAGCCAGTATCTTGATGGCCTTCTCATCCTTGTGAAGGGCCTCAGGAGATATATCATATGCACCAAGGGTAAGGGCGGTGTATATAAGCCATTTTATCCTGTTGACAAGACCTTCCTTGCCCTTGAGCGCCATGGATTGCTCAACAAAGAACTTTCTGTAGACAAACCATATCTCGGTGGCAACAATAATTGAGTAGCTGAAGAAGACTATTCCAAAGGCTGATATGGCTGAAGTGAAGTGTGGTGTAAAGAAGACCTCCATTCCCCTCATGGGATGTTGTAGATGAAACATCAAGGGCATGGGAGCAACTATCAACAGGGCAAAGGAGAAGACAAGGGCAAACTTTGCAAGGTCCTTCAGATCCTCCTGCCCAAAGACGTGATAAAGCGAGCTGAGCACAAAGGCTCCTGCAACAAGCCCTGTCATATAGGGATACATGACAATCTGAATACTCCAGTAGATAAACTCGTTTGGGTAGACAAAAAGCTCTTTTAGAGTCCATTCAAGTCCATGTACATAAACATCCATATCTATCACCTCACATTCTCATCCAGGCCGATATAGTAGACCTGGGGTTTTGTTCCGTACTCTGGTTTTAATACCGCCACTCTCTGGTTCAGTATCACCTGGGTTACCGGGTCATTTGGATCCTTCAGATTTCCAACCTTACGGGCACCAAAGGGACATGCATCAACACAGGCCGTATTCATACCCTTAACAAGACGGTGTATGCAGAAGGTACACTTCTCTGCTGTATGATAAACGGGGTGGAAAAACCTCACACCATAGGGACATGCCATGATGCAGTAACCACAGCCAATGCACCATGACCTGTCAACCAGCACTACACCGTCAGCCCTCTGATAGGTTGCTCCCACGGGACATACCTGCACGCAGGGAGGATTCTCACACTGGTTGCACAGCTTTGGTACAAAGAACCCCTTTGCTATGTCCTTTGGGTTTATCTCTTCCTCCTGGACCTTTGGATCGGTAAAACCGTCCCTTCCACCCATTGGAGTGTCTGCGAGCATGCGACCATTTTTCAGTATCACATACCGCTCAACCCATGTCCTTGTAACAGGTGTGTCATAGGGGACCTCGTTTTCAAGTTTACAGGCCTTCACACAGAAACCACAGCCCACACACTTGAAGGTATCAACAAGGAATCCCCACCTCACCTTGGTGGACTCCACTGAAGCCCTGGCCTCTCTCGGACTCAGGAATTTAAATGCACCCAGTGGCAGTGCCGTTACCAGTGCACCTCGTGTGATTGTCTTCAGAAAGTCTCTTCTTGTCTGCCTCATCACCAACCCTCCATGTCTGGTTTGTGTGGATTATGACAGGTAACGCATTCCATACCCGTATTGTGCTCCTTTGGATCTATGCCCTTAATCTTGGCACGCTGACTTGTGGGATAGGGTAGATAGGTATGACATCTTATACAGAGTGAACGTTTCTTGTTGATCTGGAGCTTCTCCGGATTCTCGGGATGATCAATGGCAGGACCGTGACAGTTCTCACACTGGATAATATGATGTTTTGATGACATGATAGTGTCGTATTTGTCAGGATGGCAGTCCTGACAGTACTTTTTTGTCCGGTACTTTACCTTGAAGGCCTCCCACTCCTTCTCATTACTCTTACGGTGGAAGCCATACATGAACCCCCGCTCGTATACACCAAAATCCGGGGGTACAACAAAGTATCGCGCTGTCAGGATCAGACCTATAACTGCAATAACAACCCAGAGGGGACGTAAGACATGACTCTTCATAGCGAGCGCCTCCTTCTTTATGTCTTTTTTCTATAGACCAGCAGGGAGGGAGGACCTCCCTGCGGTCTCAGGTTACCCTGCTCAGGCACCAATAAATGTCATTGGCTCTCTGTATTCGTGGCACTGTGTACAGACCTGCTTTGCCTGTTTCTTTGTTACTCTCCAGGCGTGCGGCTTATGGCATGTCGTACACTCAAGCCCCATGTTCTGCACATGAAGCTTGTGTCTGCCCACATTGACTATCTGCTGATGACAGCTCAAGCATGTACCGTAATCAGGCCTTATCTTCTCGTGAGGTTTATGGCACTTATAGCAGTAGAACTGCATTGGTGCATCCTTAGGCACATTTATTTTTATGGCCTTCTTGATTATCTTCTCGGAAGGCTGGTAGTGGGTTACATCAAGGGTCTTGTCAGCAAGGAGTTCCATCCTCACCGATTCGTCACCATGACAGAAGAGGCATTTCTTCCTTCCTGGTCTGAGATCAACCGTCCTGTCGGTATGGCAGTTCAGACAGGCAAGCCCTTCCATGCCCGCACCATGGACCTCTTTGCCCTTGTGACAGTTCACACAGAATCTCGCCTCTGGTATGAACCTGTGTACAATGTAACCATGGCATTTGGAACACTCTATCTTTTCCATGAAGTAGTGTTTGGCATGCATGGGTGAGTAGTTTATCTTCTTCGCATTGGGATACTTCTCGTTCTTCTCCCAGTGGCATTTGATGCAGTACTTCCATGGCACGATTATCTTTCCGTGTCGTGGAGGAACGGTTTTGGGCCTGTGAAGAACAAAGTTTATCAACAGCCTGTTCTGCTCGGGTATTGAGAGATGATGACATTCATGACAGTTGATCCCCGTATGTTCACTCTTCTGCCACGCCTCATAGGCCGGCTTCATCAGATGACAGCTGACACAGAACTTGGGGTTATTCTGGGTAAAGTCATAGAACTTGAAGGCTACTATTCCACCACCTATGATTATGACCAGTAAGAGCAGGGCGATGATAATCTTACCCTTCAGCGTAAGGTTTTCCCTAATCCATCCGAAACCCTTCATTTCTTGCCTCCCTGTACGTTCTCTTCTTTTTCTCTCTTCTCATAGTGCTCTCATCGCCTCGTACGCTGCCCCTACTGTCCTTTCAATGTCCCTGTCTGTGTGGGCAAGGCTTATGAAGCCAGCCTCAAACTGGCTCGGTGCGATATACACACCTCGTTCAAGGAGTCCCCTGAAGAATCTTGCAAATCTATCTGTATCTGCCCTTTTAGCTGTAGTATAATCAACCACCTCTTTTTCTGTAAAGTATGTACAGAACATTGTACCGGCCCTGTAAAACCGGGTCTTTATACCTGCCCTTCTGGATGCATCCCTGAGCCCCTCCTCAAGCGCCTCAGCCTTTGAGAGAAGCCTTTCATATGTGCCTTTCCTTGACAGTATTTTCAGGGTTATCAGACCTGCAGTCATGGCAAGGGGGTTACCTGAAAGTGTTCCCGCCTGGTAGACCGGCCCCTCAGGGGCAACCATCTTCATTATCTCTGCCCTGCCGCCATAGGCACCAACGGGAAGCCCACCGCCTATCACCTTTCCAAGACATGTCATGTCCGGTTTTATACCATAGTAGGCCTGTGCACCACCAAGGGAGACCCTGAAGCCCGTCATCACCTCATCAAAAATAAGCACTATGCCGTATTTTTTCGTAAGTCTCCTGAGCCCTGAAAGGAACCTCTTCTTCGGGAGCACACATCCGATGTTTCCCACAACAGGCTCAAGTATCACACAGGCAATATCCTTCCAGTTCTTCTCTATAACAGTCTTCACCGCATCAAGATCATTATAGGGCAGGGTGATGGTGTTTCTTGCGTAGTCCTCCGGCACACCGGGGCTGTCAGGCACACCAAAGGTGGTGGCCCCGGAGCCCGCCTTCACGAGCAGCCCGTCAGCATGACCATGATAACAGCCCTCAAACTTTATCACCTTGTTACGTCCCGTAAATCCCCTTGCCACCCTGATGGCGCTCATTGTAGCCTCTGTGCCTGAATTGACCATCCTCACTTTGTCCATGGAGGGATACAGATCAAGGACCATCCTTGCAAGCCTCACCTCCAGCTCTGTAGGCGCACCATAGGATGTACCCTTCTGCACCGCATCCTTCAGCGCCTTTACAACCCTTGGGTGGGCATGGCCTAAAATCAGAGGGCCCCAGGAGAGGACATAATCAATGTAGGCGTTTCCATCAACATCATATATCTTTGACCCCCTGGCATGGGATATAAAGAGGGGGTCCCCTCCCACCGCTTTGAAGGCCCTTACAGGACTGTTTACTCCGCCGGGTATAACTGAGCAGGCCTTCCTGTACAGTTGCTTTGATCTTTTTGTTATCATTTTACATGTCTTTAGACAAAAGAGTATTAAAATTTATCATATCTGTAAAGATTTTGTAAAATAAATTAATTCATAATCTGATTAAAAATATTTATACCTCTTTTATCACCTGGTAGGGATGGAGTTTTTTTTATTATAATCTATGCATCCAGTTACCAGAAGCAGGTGATTGTCAACCTGACAAAGGATTTATAAACCCTACAGGAGGTATATATGGAGATTGAACTTGAGATTTCGGGAAACACCTTTTCCCGCACCACGGATAATCCCTTTCATCTTGATATCAGGTCACTGATTGAAGAGTTCAAGGAGCTTATCGGTGGCAAAGGGATAAGTATAGACGGCATTGACCTTGAAGGACTGATACCCCGGATGATAAAAGGTGTGTTTGGCTGTGAAGAGGGTTGTCCTGCCGATGCAAAAAGGCTTGTACAGGAAGGTTACGATGGGTTCAGGCTGGAATATATAGAGGGTGGCATACTGAAGGCTGAATATGATACGGGCAGCAGCGGAAAGCTGACCGTCAAGGTGTTTCCCGATTTTTAGACGTCATGCAGTCCCCTTAATGCCTCATGGGCCTCTGTGAGTCGGGGGTTCAGTTTGAGGGCCTTTTCAAACTGGGTCTTTGCCCTTTTCCTCAGCCCTGCCTTTAAATAGATATTGCCAAGTTCAACGTAGTATTCGGCCTTGTAAGGCTCAAGCCTCACCGCCTCCCTCATCGCCTCCTCTGACTGTTTCAGCCTCTTTGGTATCCTCTTGAGAGCAAGTGCAAGGTAATACCAGTATTTCCCCCTTCCGGGATCAAGCCTGCATGCCCAGTTGAAGGAATCGGCAGCACCCCAGTAGTTCCCCACCTTGTATTCCTGCATCCCGATCCTGAACTGCTCCATCGCCCTGTCCTCCGGTGAGAGGGGTCGCTCGGCGGGTTTGTCGTTGCTTCCATCCCTGAGCAGGCCGGGATTCATCATTATCTCTTCATAGGTCTTTGTGATGGCATCAAAGATCACATGGAGCTTCTCCTTTATGTCCTCATTGCCTGAGGAGTAATACCTGTCAGGATGGAACTTCCTGGCGAGCCTGTAGTAGGCCTTCTTGATCTCACGGGGATCCTCTCCAGGGGTTATCCCGAGGATCTCCTGTTTGCTCAGACCGGGGAGCCTCTCGTAAAACTCATTCACCTCTTCAATAAACTCCTTCTCTTCCTCGCTCATCTCCTCCATCAGGTCATCAACGGTAATCGCCACCACATCGGTCTCCTCATCCACTGGCTCTTTTTCACTGACCTCAAGGATGCCTATTGAGTAAAGCACATAGAGGGTCTTCATGGCATCAAAGGAACCTATGCCTGCAGAGTCAATGATCTCCTTTATGCTCTTCTTGCCATCAACAAGTGACAATACCTTCTTGTCGTTTTCATCCAACTTCACCTCCTGGAAAAGGGTGAGGGGATCCTCACTCAACTTTAATGCTGCGTTCATCTCGGGCATCTCATGCTGTATCCTTGTCCAGTTGTTTATCCTCTTTACACCCTCATATATCAGTTCACCGAGGCTCATCTTAAGGGTTATGATGTCATCCTCCGGCAACTCACCCTGGCTGAATTCGTACAGGCCCTTTTCAAGCTGAAAGAGGCTGTAGATAATCTCTCTCACCTGATACTTTACACCCCAGAAAAGGTCCTTGGGCGCAATATAGCCAAGTTCAACAAGTATTGCACCCTGTTTCTTTCCCGTCCTCTTGAGGACCTCCACGGAGTGCTCATACTGCTGGAGATTGATCTTTCCTGCCTTGAGAAGCATCTCTCCAAGCCTGTCATCCTGATAGTTTGAGGATGCATAGATAACCTCACCGTTGATTATATACAGCCTCTTGGTGAATACATCCGTGGAGACAGAGAGTGTACCTGTCTGTCTTTTCCTGTTAAGCCAGACCAGAATCTTCGGGAGGCTTACATCCTGAAGATTCCCTCTCAATGGTATCTCATTGAGATCTTTCATTCTCCCTCCCCTGCACTGAGATCTCTGTCTTGAGCTCTCTAAGTTCCTCCACTGTACTGTCCAGCTCCTTCTGGAGCGTCTCCCTCTCAAGCAAAAGGGTGTCTCTTTCCCTGACAACTCTGTCAAGGGTGGTCTTCATGTAGATGGCGTACACAACCACTACAAGCAGGCACAGCAGCAATAAGACAACAAGCCAGTTAGGGCCACCTCTCCTGGTCTGGATCTCCTCCAACTCCTTCTCAAGACGGCTCTTTTCCATCTACCTGTATCTCTTCACGGAGAATCGGTATATCTCGCAGTCCTCATCATAGGGTGAAATACCAGCCTTGAGCTTGGCTATCCTGAGCTGTTCCTCAACGGTATCCACACCCTCAAGGTCAGGTAGCAGCAGCCCCTTCAATGGACCCCTGGTTACTATAACACCGTATTTCTTCGGATCAAGCTGCGATATATCACTGACCCTCTCCGGCTCTGATAGGATATCAACAGAGTACTCCAGCTCATCAAGTTCCTCGGGCTGCACAGGGAAGAACCTGGGGTCTTCTGTTGCAGCACTGATGGCATTTTTTATGATCTCAGTGGCCACATTCTCTGTGGTGGGAAGGAAGGTACCAATACATCCCCTCAGCTGTCCCTTCTTTTTCAGGGACACAAAGACACCGGCCCTTTGTTTCATCTCCTCGGTCAGTTCATCGGGAGGGGCTATCACCTTACCCTCCCTTACGTAACTCTCAACAGCCTTTCTGGCAAGCTGCACCAGGGGATGCATTTATTTGCTCCTCTTCAATGCATAGTCCGCAAGGCAGAAGAGCCTCTCCTTGACAGGTGACAGGGGAAAACCGGCAAGCTCTGCCTTGGCATCCCTGACATAACCCGTGGCGATCTCCATTGACTCTTCTATCACATTGTATCTGTTGAAAAGCCTGTTTAGGTCTCTGATCTGCTTGTCATCCTTTATCCCATCAGCAAGGAGGGAACTCACAAAATCCCTCTCCTTGTCATCACAGACCTTAAGGAGATAGATTATCGGCATGGTTACCTTCCCCTCCTCCAGGTCCTTGCATAGCCGCTTCCCGAGATCATCCTCCTGGGCCATATAGTCCAGTATATCATCCACCATCTGAAAGGCGATGCCGGTCTTCATCCCGAAGGTGCCGAGCCGCTCCTCCGTCTCGCTGTCCCTCTGGGATAGTATTGCACCAATCCTGCAGGCAGCGGATATCAATGCACCTGTCTTTGCTGATATTATCCTGATATACTCATCCTCTGAGATGTCAGGGTCGCCTATCTTGCTGAGCTGAAGCAGCTCGCCCTCGGTCATCTTTGTTGTTGCATAGGAGAGGGCATCCATTATCTTCTGGTTTTTCTGTGAGACAGCCATCTTCAGGGCATTGGAGTAAAGATAGTCACCCACAAGGACCACCACCTGGTTGCCCCACAGGGAGTGGGCAGTGGGTCTGCCACGCCTGAGATCTGCACCATCAACCACATCGTCATGCAGTAGAGAGGCTGTATGAATCGCCTCTATTATGCTTGCAAGGACAATCCTGGAATAACCTTTGTAGTCACAGAGTTCGGCACTCAGGATGAGAAACAATGGCCTTAATCTCTTACCACCACTCTGGACGATATAGTTTCCTATGGCGGGTATCAGAAAGGCGGAACTGTCAAAGAGGTTCAGCAGTTCCCTTTCTACACTTCTCAGCTCTTCTGAATACTCCCTGAGAAGTTCCTGAACATCACATAAAAGCTGGGGCATATTATATTTTACTCCATACACTACATTTTTATCATTATGTCGGAGAGATTGATTCCTCTCACAGATAGTTTCCTTATATCCCTTGGTCTGAACGCCCCTTTCTCCGTGATAATGGCTGTTACATATCTGGCAGGTGTGACATCAAAGGCCATGTTTATGACATCTACCCCATCAGGGGTTATCTGCTGCCCCCTGATATGGGTTACCTCTTCGGCTGGTCTTTCCTCAATGGGTATCAGGTCACCTGAGGGGATGGAAAGGTCTATGCTGCTTGTTGGCGCAGCCACATAGAAGGGGATGCCGTTCTCCTTAGCCAGCACCGCTACAGTGTAGGTTCCGATCTTGTTGGCCACATCACCGTTACGTACGGTTCTGTCAGTGCCAACAATGCAGAGGTCTATCTCTCCTTTCCTCATGAGTGCACCTGCCGAGTTGTCTGTAATCACTGTAACAGGCACACCTGCCATCTTCAGCTCCCAGGCTGTAAGCCTTGCACCCTGAAGCACGGGTCTTGTCTCATCAGCTATAACCCTTACATCCTTGCCCTGTTCCCTTGCTACAAGGATGGGTGCTGTTGCTGTACCATATCCTCCTGTTGCAAGGGCACCTGCATTACAGTGGGTAAGCACCGTGTCGCCATCCTTTATGAACTGGGCCCCCCAGAGTCCGATGGCCTTGTTCACCTCAATATCCTCCTCCAGGATCGCCTTGGCCTCATCCACAAGCAACTCCTTGAGCCTCCCAACAGGCTCCTCTCTGTTTTCCAGAAGGAGCCTCTCCATCCGCTCCATGGCCCATCTTATATTCACCGCTGTGGGTCTTGTGGCAACCATTGTATCCATTACAGGTCTCAGCTTCTGCATGAATTCATCAAAGGTGGATGCCTGGATATCCTGTGATGCCAGTGCAACAGCCATTGCTGCGGCTATGCCTATGGCCGGTGCACCCCTTATCCTGAGTTCCTTTATGGTCTCGGCTACCGTGAGGTGGTCTGTACACTCAATGTAGTCCACCTCCAGTGGGAGCTTGCTCTGGTCAAGTATCAGTACCCTGTCATCTTTCCATTCAATGGATTTAACCATACCGCTGGCAAACCTCTTTTGGATTCTGAAACCGTTCAAAGGCAGCGCCTGTAAAACTATTTATTATACCACAACCATGAATACAATCATTATAATTGTCAGTATTATAATTGCAACCACCGTTGCCCATGCTATCAGATTAAAGAATCTGGAGTTTGTGAACTCACCCATTATCTTTCTGTCGTTGGACAGTCTCAGGGCATAGATCAGGACAAAGGGAAGTATCAGACCATTTACAAGAGAGGAAAGTACCATAAGGGTTACAAGGGGAGCACCTGGGATCATCACCAGGATTGCGGAGATTACGATGATGGATGTGTATATCCACATGAACTGCGGTGCCTCTCTGAATCTCTTGTCCACACCAGCCTCCCAGCCCATGGCCTCACAGGTATAATAGGCTGTGGCAAGGGGCACGATGATTGCTCCAAGGATTGATGCATTTGCCAGGCTTACAGCAAAGATTACACCTGAAAGATTACCTGCAAAGGGCCTGAGTGCAAGGGCTGCCTCTGAGGCATCGGTTATACGTACCCCTGCAGGGAAGAGCACCGTGGCACAGGTAACTATAATGAAGAAGGAAACTATATCCGTTATGCTACAGCCCACCACCACATCAAGCCTTGTTGCACCGTAGTCCTCTTTCTTGATTCCCTTCTCGGCAATTGATGACTGCAGATAAAACTGCATCCAGGGTGTGATGGTAGTACCAATGATTGCAATGGTCAGCATGATGTATTCAAAGTCCTTCTTTATGTCCGGCACCACAAGGGCCTTGAAGACAGCCGGCCAGTCAGGCCTTGCCATGAATCCAGAAACAACGTAACCAAAGTATATTATACAGGCAAAGAGGAGGACCCGCTCCACAGATCTGTATGTCCCCTTGGTAACAAGCAACCAGATCCCGATGGCACCTGCAGGTACCATCACGTATTTACTGAAACCCAGTATCTCCATACTTGCTGCCCAGCCGGATAGGTTTGCCACAGTGGTACCAAGGTTTGCTATAAAAAGCCCGAGCATCAGATAGAAGGTGACCCTCACCCCGTAGTTTTCCCTTATGAGATCGGAAAGTCCCTTGCCTGTGACAACGCCCATTCTTGCTATCATCTCCTGAATGACTATGAGTGATACCGTGGTTGGCAGCAATGTCCAGAGAAGGGAAAGACCGAATCGTGCACCAGCCACGGAATAGGTGGTAATCCCGCTGGCATCATTGTCAATATTGGCTGTTATGATGCCCGGACCGAGCACAGACAAAAATAATCCTATCTTTCTCAGGGTTTTTCTCATTGTATTTCACTTTACGATTATTTCAGACCTTTTTTCGTTTTCGTTTTGCCTTTGGTGGAAGGATTCTGTCTATTATATCATCAACTGTAACTATCCCCAGAAGCACACCATCACTGTCAACAACAGGGATGGCAACAAGGTTGTATTTTGAGATGGCAGCAGCAACAACGGATTCATCATCCTCAGGGCATACCGTCTTGAGGTTTGTAACCATGATCTCGGACAGCCTTTTATCCGGTTCGGCCAGCAAAAGTTCCCTCAGAGACAATACCCCCTTCAGCACCTCTTCATCATCAATCACATATATGTAATAGATGGTCTCTATCTCCTTTGCATCCTCCTTGAATCTCTCAATAGCCTCGCCAACCCTTGTATCAGGTGGATAGGCCAGGAACTCGTTTGTCATAAGGCCACCTGCTGTGTCCTCCTCATGCTCCAGCAGTTCCTGTATATCCTCTGCGTCCTCCTTGTCTATTCTGTCAAGTATCTCCTGCATCTTCTCTGCCGGGAGGTCTGAAAGCAGATCAGCCGCCTCATCAGGTGGCATCTCGCCTATTATGGTTGATGCCCTGTCAGAGTCCATCTCCTCAATGATCCTTGACTGAACATCTGGCTCAAGCTCTGAAAGGGTCTCAGCTGCTGTCTTCACATCAAGATCCCTGAAAAGGCTCTCACCCTCATCCCTTGAGACAGAGCTGATTATCTCTGCTATGTCAGCTGGATGGAGACTGGCCACCATCTCCCGGGTCACCTTCAGGCTTATGGTCTTTAATTTGGGCTCAAGGGGCTGGATGTAGTTCCAGCTGATCAGGTTATAGGGAAGGGACACCTTGAGGAGCTTCAGCAGTTCACTACCCTGCCTCTCAATGCCAAACCTCCTGAGTATACCCCTCACCCCGGCATCTATGGCAACCAGCACAGCCCTCCCACCATAGCCCTCAAGTTTTATATCATTCACCCTGACCACCTTGGCACCTGTGGCATCCACTATCTGCTTGTCAAGGATGTCCCTCACGGCGAGGAGATCCTCATCAGAGACCTCATATGACGGAATATCCTTCTTTTCAACGTTTGTTGCAATAATCCGTCTGTTAAATATACTGACTGCATCCCAGGGGATCCTGAGTTTCCTCTTTTTCTCAGAGACAATGAGGGAATCAACCACAGGAAGTGTATCACCCTTGATTATCACAAGGTCCCTGAGGATACCGATCTCCTCGCCCCTGATATCAAGGACAGGCTTTTTGATGATTTCGCTTATGAATATCTCCCCGAATATAGGCATAGCCCTGCTCTCCAGAGACTATTATCACATAATCCATCCAGTATTTCAAGGCACCCAAACCTTGCCTTTGTCAATGATATGTACAACCCTGCAACCTCTCCTTTTCAATTCCCTTGCGATCCACCTCCTGTGACACTTCCAGGGAAACCTCTCTGCACAGACAATTACAGCCTTTTTATTCTCTGCATACCTGAGCAGTCTGTCTATTGCCTCCCTGAACTGCTGCGTCTGTGTGTAGACCTCATAACCTCCCTTCCTGTAGCCGCCAAGTTCATTACCCATGAAGATGTACCCAATGTTATTTGCCTTCAATAGCCGCTCCAGATCCTCCCTCCTGAAGTGCTGGAACTTGCTGGTGGGAAACCTCCTTACATCTATCAACAGCTCAATACCATAGGCGTTCAGTATCTCTATGAAGTCCTCCTCTGTACGTCTGTCAGTACCAAGGGTATAGATGATCCTCTTGCAAGATGCCATATCTACTAATACCATAATCCTGCCAGTTAATTCATACCATCGTTCATATCTGTTCAAAACAAATCCCTGTCAAGGCAGGGCACCTCATAAAAATAAATGGACAGCGAGCGTAACCCGGTGTGAAACACCGGGTAAAGCGAGCGAATGTAATTAATCTTAACACTCCTT
>Ga0256830_1000833_pt1 | contig 22831 bp, 19 predicted proteins | sample 128326metaG_FD_190537 | JGI IMG/M metagenome (GOLD analysis project Ga0256830, IMG submission 190537) | Hydrothermal vent microbial communities from Lau Basin, Pacific Ocean - 128-326 | ecosystem: Environmental > Aquatic > Marine > Hydrothermal vents | place: Pacific Ocean: Lau Basin | collected... | reverse complement strand
AACATATTTTCCGCCAACTGCCGCCGCCCCTCGCGAAGGGCGGGGCCGCGTTAGCTCTTGGCTTGAAGCTTTAAAATAATTTGGCAACGCGCGCGAATGCTATAAATATGTGTTTACGCCTAACTTGCCCCAAGCAGTTTAAATATTCATCTGTTCTTTGAACCGAATGTTAGGCAAAACATATTTTCCGCCAACTGCCGCCGCCCCTCGCGAAGGGCGGGGCCGCGTTAGCTCTTGGCTTGAAGCTTTAAAATAATTTGGCAACGCGCGCGAATGCTATAAATATGTGTTTACGCCTAACTTGTGCCGAGTAATTAATTTCTACCAATTTCTACCGGCCTTTAGGCCGGGGTTCGGGCGGCTTTAGCCGCCATACGGGAAGTTAAAACTTCCCAAACCCTGAGCTAAAGCTCGGTAGAAGTGTAGATTTTATGCCTAAAATACAAAAATTAAAAAACGGACTGCGTTTTATAAATATTCCGATGAGCGGCACCAAAACCGCCACGATTTTTACCCCCAAGCGTTAGCTCTTGGCTTGAAGCTTTAAAATAATTTGGCAACGCGCGCGAATGCTATAAATATGTGTTTACGCCTAACTTGTGCCGAGTAATTAATTTCTACCAATTTCTACCGGCCTTTAGGCCGGGGTTCGGGCGGCTTTAGCCGCCATACGGGAAGTTAAAACTTCCCAAACCCTGAGCTAAAGCTCGGTAGAAGTGTAGATTTTATGCCTAAAATACAAAAATTAAAAAACGGACTGCGTTTTATAAATATTCCGATGAGCGGCACCAAAACCGCCACGATTTTTACCCCCAAGCGTTAGCTCTTGGCTTGAAACTTTAAAATAATTTGGCAACGCGCGCGAATGCCATAAACGCGCGTTTACGCCTAACTTGATACCAGATAATTTTAATATTAATAATCGCGTATGGTAAAACTTCAAAAAATAGAGAAGAAAAAATTGGCAATATATGTTATTATAATAGCGGCGGCGCTCGCGCTAATCGGTTTTTTGATTTACAGGAATTATTTCTTGGCGGATCAAGGCGATTTGCCGGCGCTTGACACGCTTGGAGCGGGCAATAAAGAGGAGTTTAAAATAAAAAACGGCGGAAACGGCCATATTTTGGATGATGGCGACATTTTCAATAATCCGAAATTCCGGGCTCTTCGGAATAATTCCGTCACTCGGACAAAAAAAATAAACATTGGAAAGGAAAATCCTTTTGAGCCTTATTGACACAACGAAAACACCGCGAACAGACGCGCGGTCGCCGCGAATGAGTTCAACGGAGCGGTTTATTCGTGTTTACTCGCGGTGTTTGCGCATATTCGCGGATTCGCGTTATAATTTATGAACAAACAAGATAAAATATTAAAGTTGTTGGTTGAAGAGAAGTTAATCAGCCAAGAGCAGTTGGAGGAAGCGGAAAAGACGGCGGAGGTGACAAAAAAGCCGATTGAAGACATTTTGCTTAAGATGAATGTGGTTGAATATGAGGATTTGGTCAAGATTAAGGCCCGCGCCTATAATATGCTTTATGAAAATTTGGCGGATAAAAGAATGACCGACAGGGTGTTAAGCGTTATTCCGCTTGAAGTGGCGGAGAATTATAAAATTATTTGCTTTGACAAGGCCGGTTCGAAAATAAAAGTCGGCATTACGGACCCCAATAACTTTAAAGCAATGGAAGCGGTAAATTTTTTGGCGAAAGAAGAGGGTTTGTCGGTGGAGTATTATTTGATTTCGGACATAAGTTTTAACATAGCGTTTAAGCAGTATAAAACGTTAAAAAAGGAGATTTCCACCGCCTTGAAAACAAGGTCGGAAGAAGAAGCGGAGGAGGTGGAGACCAAAAAGAAGGACGACGGCAACCTTGAGTCAATAGTCAAAACCGCTCCGGTGGCCAAAATCGTTTCCGTTATCATACGCCACGCTTTTGAGGGAAGGGCGAGCGATATTCACATTGAACCGATGCGAAACGAGACTCGCGTTCGTTATCGCATAGACGGAATGCTAAGGACGTCTTTGATTTTGCCCAAAAACGTCCACAACGCTATTGTGGGACGAATTAAAGTGATGGCCAATTTAAAATTGGACGAAACCCGCATTCCGCAGGACGGAAGAATCAGAATGGTCATAAACGGAAAGGAAGTTGATTTGCGCGTTTCCACTCTGCCGTTGCTGGGAGAGGAGAAGGTAGTAATGAGAATACTGGACACGACCAAAAAAATTCTCGCGCTGAAAGAATTGGGCTTTATCAGTCCCGGGCTTGAAATCATAGAACGCAACATAAAAAAAACAGACGGTATGTTTTTGGTAACCGGCCCGACCGGTTCGGGAAAGTCAACGACGCTTTTTGCCATATTGAATAAAATCAACAAAGAGGAAGTGAATATTTCAACATTGGAAGATCCGGTTGAGTATTTCGTTAAGGGCGTTAACCAATCCCAGGTCAATCCGGAAATCGGTTTTAACTTCTCTTCCGGGCTGCGCTCACTCTTGCGGCAAGATCCGGACATAATAATGGTCGGAGAAATAAGAGACAATGAAACGGCTGAACTCGCCATTCATGCCGGATTGACCGGGCATTTCGTTTTATCAACTTTGCACACCAACGACGCCGTCGGAGCGATACCGCGGTTTCTGGACATGAAGGTTGAGCCGTTTTTGCTGGCGTCAACCCTTAATACGGTGGTGGCGCAGAGATTGTTAAGAAAAATTTGTCCGCACTGCAAGGAAGAAGAAAAATTGCCGTCCGATGTTTTGCTTGAAGTGAAAGAAGAGGTCAAAAAAATACCTCCCGAATTGTTTAAAGAGGTGAATCTGGACATAAATCCGGATAAGCTTGTTTTTTACGGGGGCAAGGGATGTTCCCATTGCGGCAATTCCGGATACAGCGGCAGGGTGGTGATAGCCGAAGTGATTGACATTACCGACGGCATAAAAGAAATAATTATGGACGAAACAAGGGCGTTAAAAGTTGAAGACGTGATAGAAGACCAAAAATTTATTACAATGAAGCAAGACAGTATAATTAAAGTTTTGTTGGGCCTTACTTCCATGGAGGAGGTTTTAAGGGTTTTGTATGATTAGCGGTGTTGTAATTTGAAATTTGCGACTTAACAAACCGATATTGTTTTGATATTCCAAATTTTGAATTTATGAAATTATAATGAACGGCAAAATTAAAATTTTACTTATAGAAGACGATTCTTTCTTGTTGAGTATGTACGCGGCCAAATTTGAACTGGAAGGTTTTAGGACGATGGTCGCTCGGGACGGCGAAGAAGGGCTGAGGTTGGCGGCCAAGGAGGTTCCGGACGTGATTCTGCTGGATATAATGCTGCCGAAAATGGACGGCTTTGAGGTTCTGCGAAGGCTGAAAAGCGACGAGCGTCTTAAAAAAATTATGGTGATTTTATTGACCAATTTGGGCCAAAAGGACGATATTGGCAAGGGGTTGGATATGGGCGCGGAAGATTATTTGATTAAAGCGCATTTTACGCCTTCTGAGGTGGTTGAGAAGGTTAAAAGGAGATTGGGAGGCCGATAATTTAAAGCAAAGAATTTCAATATTATCCGAATAACCGGAATACATAACGCGCCGCATTCTTAATTCTTAATTCATAATTCATAATTCTATATATGGAGGTTCCATCAATTTTTTTAAACAGAATATTGACCCAAGTGGCCAGAAGAAACGCTTCCAGCATGCATTTAATGGCCGGCAGTTTGCCCATGATGCGCGTTAATAACGAGTTGTTGGCGATTGAGGGCGAAAACATAGTTACCGCCGAGATAACGGATAAAATCATAGATTCAATCGCCAGCGAAGAAGAAATAAAAAGATTAAAGGAAAACAAAGAAGTCGTGTTGGTCAAGGAATTGGCGGGAGGATTTCGTTTCCGCGTAAATATTTTTTTTCAAAAAAATATGCCGGCGATTTCTTTCCATTACATACCAAGCGCGATAAAAAGAATGTCCGACTTGAAGCTGCCTAAAGCGATAGATAATTTAATCAGATTGAATTCAGGTCTTTTTATCGTGGCGGGATCGTACGGTTCGGGCAAAACGACTACGGCCGCCGCCTTGGTTGAGGAAATAAACAAAAATTACAAAAAAAACATTACCACGATTGAAGATCCGATTGAATATTTGTTCGTAAGCAAAAAAAGTTTGGTGTCGCAAAGGCAAGTTGGCGGCGATGTGGCTTCCGTAACGCAAGGAATCAGGCGTTGCTTGGACGAGGATACGGATTTGGTTTACATAGGAGAGATTAAGAGCGAGCTTGAATCGGCCATGCCGCTCATCCTGGAGTTGGCCGCCGGCAACTCTTTGGTGATTTTGGAAATTAACGCCAACAGTTCCGTCAGGGCGATAGAAAAAATCATAAATTCGGTGGAGGCGAAAACATCTCCCGAAGCGGCCCGTTTTGGCTTGGCCGATGTTTTTCTCGGCGCGATAACGCAAAAGCTGATACCTAAAATAGGCGGGGGATTGGCGTTGGCCGCGGAGGTTTTATTGGCGACAAACGCCGTTAAATCTTTAATCAGCGAAGGAAGGATTTATCAGCTTGAAAGCGTCATTCAGACGTCCAGAAGAGAAGGGATGGTTATTATGGCCAAAGCCATTGAGGAATTGATTGACACCGGCGAAATAAAAAGAGAAGACGCGATTTAGTTATAAAGTTCATAAAGTTTATGAAGTTAAAAGTTTATTTTCAGCTTTCAACTTTCTGACTTTCAACCAATCATTATGCCAGTGTTTAAATACAAAGCCATAGACGGCAACAAAAAAATAGTGAGCGGCTTGGCGGAGGCGGCTTCGGAGGATTTGGTGGCCGAAAGCCTGCAGGAAAAGGGCTTGTCCATCATATCGTTAAAAGAAAAATCAAAAGTCGCCGATTTTGACATTGATTTGATTTTCAGCCGCGTCAAACCAAAAGATATTGTGGTTTTTTCGCGGCAATTTTCCGTTATGACTTCGGCCAACGTTACGGTGGCGCAGGCCTTGAAGATTCTGGTTGAACAAACGGAAAATCCCAAGTTGAGGATGATTATTTCGGAAATCGCTTATGAGGTTGACGGCGGTTCCAGGCTGTCGGACGCCCTGGCCAAGAGGCCGAAAATTTTTTCAAATTTTTACATAAGCGTTGTCAGGTCCGGAGAAACATCCGGCAGATTGGACGAGATTTTAAATTATTTGGCCGATGAAATGGAAAAAGATTACGATATGATGAGCAAAATCAAGGGCGCCATGATATATCCGGCCTTCGTGTTGGCCGGCTTGGGCGGCGTCGGAACGGTGATGATGGTGTTCGTCGTGCCGAAGCTGACCAATGTGCTGGCGGAAACGGGCGCGGAGCTACCCGTGGCCACCAAGATTTTAATGGCCGTTTCCGGGTTCTTGATACATTCATGGTGGTTGTTGCTGATTATAATTTTCGGTTTGTTTTTTTCAATTCGTTTTTATATAAACACTCGTCAAGGCCGCAGAGTGTTTGACACCGTCAAATTGCGCCTTCCGATTTTCGGAAAACTGTTTCAGCGAATCAGTTTGGTGCGTTTTACGCGATCATTGAACACTTTGATAGTCGGCGGAGTGGCCATTACCGACGGATTGAAAATAACGGCCGAAGTCGTGAATAACGCGGTGTACAAAGACTTAATTTTGGAGACCGTCAAAGAAGTGGAGGACGGGAATTCAATTTCCAGCGTATTTATTGACAGCAGAGAAGTGCCCAAAATGGTTTCGCAAATGATGAGCATTGGAGAAAAAACCGGTAAATTGGACATAGTCTTGGAGCGCGTTTCCCAGTTTTACGCCCGCGAAGTGGCGAACATCATCGCCAATTTAATGACTCTGATGGAACCGATAATTATGGTGATTATGGGCGTGGCCGTGGGCATAATGGTGGCGGCCATAATTTTGCCTATGTATAATATGGCCAGCCAATTTTAACGCTTGATAAACGAACAATGATGCGGGACTCTTGACTTTCCGTGATTTTAAAATTTTTATATTTATGTTATAATGTGTATAAGTGTGGATAAGTTTTATTCGCAATTTATTATTAAATCTTTACCCCAGCGTGGTTAATTTAACTCCTAGGTTTAAATTAATGACCGCGGGTAGTTTTGAGGGGAGGTGAAATATGCAAAAAATCAATAAAAAAGGTTTTACCTTAATTGAGCTGTTGGTCGTAATCGCGATTATCGGGCTATTGTCAACATTGGCCGTGGTTTCGTTAAACAACGCCAGACAGAAATCAAGAGACGCTCGGCGCGTTTCCGATGTTAAACAGGTTCAAACCGCTTTAGAGTTGTATTATAACGACGCGGGCGGATACCCCAACAGCGATGAGGCGGATCCGGGCGATAAGATAACGTACGGAGGCACTGTGTATATGAATTCCGTTCCCACGGCGCCCACTCCGGCCGACGGCAGCTGCACTTCCAGCACCAACACCTACAATTACACAGCGCTGACCACTTCCGGATCAAACACTTCGTACACTTTTGAATATTGTTTGGGTTCGGCCACCGGAGGAATTCCCGCCGGACTTCATACCGCGACTCCGGGAGGATTGTATTAGTTTTAACGGCGTTTTTATAAATAAATTCCCTTATCCGCGACGGATAGGGGAATTTATTTTTATTTAGTGGTATAATGGAGTTAGAAAGTTCATAAAGTTCATAAAGTTATAAAGTTAGAAAGTTTTTGCGTATGAATGTTAAATTGGTTAAAATATTGGACGGCTTGATTGAGGCGGGGATATTGTTTGTCGTGTTTTTCGCGCCCTTGTATTTTTCTTTTTTTTACCAGTATTACCCCCTGTATTCTCTTGACAAGGCGGCTTTTTTTCAGATATTGGTTGAGGCGATAACAATATTTGTTTTAATCAAAGTTGTTTTAACCAAGAAATTTTCCATTATCGGCAAGAAAAAATATTTGTTTCCCGCGTTCTTGTTTTTTTTCGCGTTGGTTTTAACCACGATTTTTTCCATAAATCCGAGCCAGAGTTTCTGGGGCTCGTATATGCGCCGGCAGGGGCTGTTCGCGTATTCGCATTATTTTTTGTTTTTGTTTATCTTGCTTTTTCATTTAAAAAGCGGGCGAAGGATTAACCGGGTAATCAACGCGATTTTGGCGGGCGGTTTTATTGCCGCGGCTTACGGGATCTTGCAGTGGCTGGGCTTGGAATTCGTGTTTTGGCAAAGGTCTTATTTGTTCGGACGAGTGGTGTCAACAATGGGGCAGCCGGTTTTTTTGGCCAATTATTTGCTGCTCACGATATTTTTGGCGGCTTACAAAGTTGTTGCCGGCGATAAATTTTCGCGTAAATTTTTATACGCCTTAATATTGATATTCCAATTCTTTGGCTTGATTTTTACCTATACGCGCGGAGCGTGGCTGGGACTCGCTTTCGGCGTCTTTTTCGGCGTTTTTTTGTATTTTTACGTGGCCGGCAAAAAGCCGCTTAAAGCCGCCGCTGTTTTGTTGTTGGCCGCGGCGGCCATATCGTCCCTGTTTTTGTTCGCTAAAATTTTTTCAACCGATGTCCGTGGAAATTTTTTTCTTGACAGAGTCAAAAATATCGCCGACATCAAGTCCGGCTCCTCGGCGATGCGGCTCATTGTCTGGTCGGCGGCCGCGGACGCTATTGGCAAGTCGCCGATTATCGGCTACGGGCTTGAAAATCAGCAGGCGGTTCTTACTTCTTATTACGAGCCGTTATGGTCGGTTTACGAAAAAATCAACACGGTTTCGGATCGCGCGCACAACATTGTGTTGGACTTGGCGCTTGAGGGGGGGATTGTTTTGCTATCGTCTTATATAATTTTTTTGTCGGTTGTTTTTATCTCCGCCGCGCGTTATTTGGCCGGACGGTCAGGCGCTAAAAATGATTGGCTGCTGTTTTTTTTAATAGCGGGGATCGCCGCGTATCAGTTTTCATTATTGTTCAGTTTTTCGGTGATTGAAACCAATATCATATTTTGGACGTATCTCGGGATTATCATAATACTGCTCAGCGATTTTAAAGAAATAAAAACGGTGGATTTTGGCAAGGCGAAAAAAATATATTTCATTATATTTATATATTTCGCGATTCTGTCAGCCGCTTTCGCCGCTTACTTTATCGGGGAAAACGCGGACAATATCAGGGCCGAATATTATTTCAGGCAAGCAAGAGAGGATTATGTTCGCGGCGATTATCCGGAAATGTTCAATAATTATGTTTTGGCGCTTAAATTCAACAATAAGCAAAACTATTATTATTGGTGGTTTGCCAGCGATTCGTTGCGGACGTTTGATAAAATAAACTCTCCGGAGTACCGCGACAGTTTAATGGAGTATATTCAAAATAATTTAAAAATCAGCGAGTGGAGGAGCGATAATTACATAGAATTGTTTGTGCAAGCGGAGTTTTACACCATTTTGGGAAAATATAAAGACAATAAATATTTTGTTGACGCGAAAGAAGCGTACGGAAAGCTGATAAAAGAAAGCCCGTTTATGCCCGATTCGTATTTAAGCCAAGGGCGTATGCATTATCTCGCCGGAGAATACGAGAAGTCGTTGGCCGTTTATGAAACAGCCCTTTCGGTTTTGCCCGATCTAAACAGTCCGGGCTTAAATCGGGAACACAAAAGGGATATTAATAATTTTATTACGGGCGTTTACGGCAATATGATTCAGAGCTATAAAAAACTAAACGACACTGACTCGCAGTTGGCTTATTATAAAAAAATAATCGGCATAAACCCTTACAGGCTGGATGTTTACGGAAAGATGGCGGATATTTATTTTAAGAAGAAAAACCTGAACAAAGCGATTTGGTATAATAAAAGGGGGTATATGTTGAATCCGCGCGATTATGTTTGGCCGTTTTCAGTCGCGTTATTGTACAAAGAACGGGGCGACAAAGACGAGGCCTTGAAATACGCGCGAAAGGCGCTGGAGCTGGCGCCGAAAAATAAAAATATTCAGAAGTTTATAAGTAATTTTTAACAATATGAGCAAAAAAATTTCCGCTTGCGTCGTGGTTTACAACGAAGAGGCGGTTATCGGCAGATGTTTGGAAAGCGTAAAAGCCGCGGCTGATGAAATTATAGTGGTTCACGACGGAGAATGCGGCGACAACACTTTGGATATTTGCCGCCGTTACGGCGCGAAAATATTTATCCGCCCGCGCAAGGGGGCGATGGAGTTTCATCTGCCCTTTGCTTTTAGGCAAGCCGCGGGAGACTGGATTTTGCGAATTGACGCTGATGAATTTTTATCAAAAGAGTTGCGGGATAAAATAAGGACTTTGGCGCGAGACGATGGCGCGGACGCGTATGAGTTTTTATGGCCGATATGGGACGGCGACAAATACATAACAAAGAGTTGGCCGCGTAAATTATGTCTGTTCAGAAAAGAAAAAATTTCTTTTTTGGGGGTTATTCATTTTTCAACGGAAGTTAACGGAAGAATTGAAAAGAGTGATTTAATGTTAGAGCATCGCCCCAAAGAAAATAATTTTGTTTGGAAAACATTTAAGAGGAAAATAAAGAAGTGGGCTAGCGCGCACGCGAAACTTTATCTTAATGATTTTGGCGCGGTGGAGAAATATAACCGTAATGACAATGATTGGCCCGCAAAAGTAAAATTAAGAGTTAAGTTTCCGCTTTTGTTGATGCCCTTGGAGTTCTTTGTCACTTTTTTGAGAAATTTGCTAAGCGGCGGGATTAAAGAGGGCTTAATAGGCGTGAGGGTCGCGTTGATGCTTGGTATTTACAGGGTGGCCGTTAATTATAATATTTTTTATCGCAAAAACAAAATGATTTTAAAGAAAATAAAGAATATCATATTGCGTGATTACTCCACGGACACGGCGTTAAGGTATTTGCCGGCGGTTGATGTTTTGAAAAAAGTTAAAAATGAACAAAATAAAATTTTGGAAGTCGGATCGGGTGATTTGGGCATTACGCCCTATTACAAAAAAAGCGTAACGGGGCTTGATGTTGAATACGGCAATCGGCCGAGCAAATTGCTGAAAAAGATAAAATTCGGCGGCAAAAATTTTCCTTTCGGAGATAATGAATTTGACGTAACCGTAAGCGTTGACAATATTGAGCATTTGCCGGCGAGCGAGAGAGAATTTTTCTTAAAAGAAATATTGAGAGTAACCAAAAAAGAAATAATTTTGGTCGCGCCATGCGGGCGCCTGTCTTACGAGCACGACATCAAATTGCGTGATTTATTTTATGGTATCCACAAAAAAAGAGATAAATTTTTGGAGGACCACAAGCGAAACGGCCTGCCGGAAGCGGATGATTTGATTTCAATGCTGAAAACATCGGCGGACGCGTTAAACAAGAATATTAAAATAACAAAAAACGAAAAATCGCTTAATTTAAAAGTCAGGTATTTTATTATGAAGTGCAAAATAAGCGAAAACGTGTTTTTAAGCGTTTTGTATTACGCGTTTTTGTTTGTCTTGCCTTTAAGGCGTTTTTTAAATTACGGAAATTGTTATCGCCGGATTATAGTCGCGGAAATTATTTAACTTTATATGAATTTTTCCATTATAATCGTTAATCACAACACAAAGGAATTAACAAAAAATTGCGTTAATTCGGTTTTAAAAAACCGCGTCGGCGGCAGTGTTGAAATTTTGATAGTGGATAACGCGTCCCGAGACGGCAGCGCGCGAATGCTGAGAAAATACTTCAAAAACAAGATAACTTTAATTGAAAACAAAGAAAACAAAGGTTTTGGAGCGGCCAACAATCAAGGCGCGGCGGCGGCCAACGGAAAATATTTATTTTTTTTAAACAGCGACACGATAATAAAAAATAATATGTTCACCGAGCTGGAGAGAAGTTTTTCGCGGGATAAAAATATCGGCGTTGTCGCTCCGAAATTATTGCTTGAAGACGGCGATGAGCAGCCGCGCGCCTTCGGGGATTTCCCGAATCCGGCAAATGTCATTTTTGAAAAATTTAAACCTCCCGCCGGATACCGAAATAATCCGTTTGAAGTTGATTGGGCGAGCGGAGCCGCTTTGGCCGTAAAGAAAAGCATATTTGAGCGCTTGGGCGGATTTGATGAAAAATTTTTTATGTATTTTGAGGATGTTGATTTGTGCAAAAGAATAAAGGAATCCGGGTATAAAATATTGGTAAATCCGCGAGCAAGCTTAACGCATTTATGCGGCAAAAGTTTGAGCGGTTTTTCCAAGAGAAAGGCGTATTATTATGAATCGCAAGATTATTTTTACAAAAAACATTACGGAGCGCCGCAGATGTATTTAATGAAAATTATCCGTTGGCCGTACAAGGTGTTGGCAAGGGTTTGACGGCGGCCGTTCGCAAAGGGCGAACAGCCGTTCACAAGGGCGAACGCCGTTCGCCCCTACGGAGTGGAAAATTTTCGTTCGCCAATCGGGGCGAACAACCGTTCACAAGGGCGAACAACCGTTCACAAGGGCGAACAACCGTTCACAAGGGCGAACGCCGTTCGCCCCTACGGGGGGGCGTTTCACTGAATATCGCGAATTAATTTATGGTTGATTTTAGGAAAAAAATCATATTGTTTATTCTGGCGGCTTTATTGGCGCTGCCGCCGTTTTTTGACGGAGGAAACGGCGCGCTTATCGGTCCGACTATGTTGGTGTTTATCGCCTTGGCTTTTTCGCTTTTCAGCGGGCCAAACGGAGCGGAAACGGGAAAAAACAAGAAAAAAACGAGGTTTTTTCCATCGCCGTTGTTTTTTTTGTTTTTATTTCTTGCCTTCGGCCTAATTTCGGTTTTTTTCTCAACCTCGCCCTATAACAGTTTTGAGATATGGATTCAATATCTGGGCTACGGGGTCCTGTTTTTCGTCGCGGCGAATTTGAGGACGGGAGAAAAAGAAACTGATTTTTTGGTTAAAATTTTTCTGGGGGCGAGCGCGGCGTTATCTTTGGTCGGAATTTATTTTTATCTGACCGGCAATTACGCCCGTCTCACGTCCACGTTTTACTGGCCCAATCCTTTTGCCGGCTATTTGCTTTTTTCTTTGCCTTTGGCGATTTGTCTGTTTTTGGAAAAAAGAGAAAAGGAATCGGGCGAGAAATTATTCTCCGGCTTGGTTTTGGCATTGATAATCGCGGCTTTTGTTTTAACAGGATCTCGCGGCGCGTTTTTAAGCGTTTTATCGGTTTTGCCGATATTTATTTATTATTATTCCGGTAAGCTTCGCCAATTCTCGGCCGCTTCGGCAAAGAAAAGCATTGCCGGCATTTTGTTGATTTTATTATTATCGGCGGCTCTGATAACGGGAATCAATTTTTTAAAGCAAGACGGTTTCGGGTTCGCGTCCCACGCGCGAAACAGCTTTACGGAGTCTGATTTTTCCGCCGCCGCCAGACTGAATTATTGGCGGGGAGCTTGGGATATTTTCAAGGATTATCCCGTTTTCGGCTCCGGTCCGGGAACTTTTCAGACAATTTACCGCCAATATCAAAAAAATCCGGCAAGCGGCGGAAAATACGCGCATAATTTGTATTTGGAAATGTTGTCCGAGGCCGGAATATTCGTTTTATTGTTTTTTATTTTGTTTTTGTCATATGTTTATCGGTCCGCGCGCGAAGGGCTAAAAGAAAAAAAATACGCGCTTCCTCTGTTTGTCGGGACATTGGCCTTCTTAATTCATAATGGCGTTGACATTGATTGGCATTTCGGGGCCAACGCCTTGGTTTTCTGGATGTTTTTGGGATTGCTTTACGGCGCCGCCAAACACAAATCCGGAGAATACAAACAAAAGGGCTTTAAGGCGGCGGCCGTTTTTATTTCCGCTTTATTGTTAATTGGTGGTATAATGTTTTTATACGGCGGTTATCATTTTAATCAAGGATTGCTGCTCCAATCAAGGGGCGAATTGGCTTCGGCCGAAAACGCGTTCGGCAAAAGCGTTTTATTAAATCCGAATTCAAGGCATTTGAGGCGATACGGAATTATTCTTTACGCCCGCGGCGCCGCTTTAAGCGGCGAAGAAAGAGAGGCGCTTTTAAGCAAGGCGTTGGAAATATCGGAAAAAACGATTGAATCGGACCGTCTCAACGCTTTAAATTATGAGCTTAGAGGGAAAATTTTAATCGCTCAAAATAAATTGATTGAAGCGGAGGATGATTTCCGCGAAGCGATAAGGCTTGACAAATTCAACCCGAGGCACTATATCAATCTCGCCGAGTTGTTGATTTCGCTAAACAGAACGGAGGACGCGCGCGAGACCATAAACAATATACTGCTTTATTATTCGGAAAAAACGGTTAAGAACAGGCAAGGGCGGATAATGAAAGGGCAAAAAGAGTTTTCCGGAATCAAAAAAGAAATCAATTATTTAAAATATTTATTGTCGGCATTATGAAATTAAGCGTTATCATTCCCGCGTACAACGAGAGAAAAACGATTTTAAAGGTTTTGAGCGAAGTGGAAAGGGCGGAGCTGCCGGGAAGTTTGGACAAAGAAATAATCATTATTGACGATTTTTCCACCGACGGCACGCGCGATATCGTGAAAGGCTTGTCCGGCAGGCACAAGGTTGTTTTTCAGGACAGAAACCGGGGCAAAGGGGCGGCGATCAGGGCCGGCATCAAGGAGGCGAGCGGCGAGTTTATTATCATTCAGGACGCCGATATGGAGTACAGCCCGAGCGAGTACCGGCGTCTTTTACCGCCGCTGTTAAACGGAGAGGCCGACGCCGTGTACGGTTCAAGGTTTTTGAAAAGGGGGCACAGGCCGAAATACCGCTTGTTTTATTTGGGCAATAAATTTTTGTCGTTTTTGTTGTCGGTTCTGTACGGAAAGAGAATAAGCGATATGGAAACTTGCTATAAAGTTTTCAGGAGCGAGGTCATAAAAAGCGTAAACATCAAATCAAATCGGTTTGATTTTGAGCCGGAAGTAACCGCCAAATTGATAAAGGCGGGGCGCGAGATAAAAGAGGTCCCGATAAGTTACAGCAGCCGCGGATTCGCCGACGGCAAAAAAATCGGATGGCGGGACGGCGTTATGGCGATTTACGCTTTGATAAAATATAAATTTATTGATTAGGGGCCGCCGCCGATTAACCGTATGTTGTTTATTGATCAGCCGGAATTATTTTATACAATTAATGTGGTTCCGGGAATTTTATATAAAAACATTCCCGTAACCCCGTTGTTGGGGGGCGCTTTGGCGCTGTCGGCGGTTTTTGTTTTGTCGGCGAAAAACAAGATCGTGTTTATCGGCGGACATTTTGATAAATTGATTTTTTCGCTTTTTATAATTTTTTGGCTGCCGTTATACGTTAATTTTTTTTACAATAATTTTTATGACGCTATTGAGAATATGGATTATTCGTCGTATAGCGAAAACGGAAAGAGAACGGTTCGGTTTTGCAATATGGATAACAGGGGCGGCGGAGAAATAGCGTGCCGAATGTTTTCTTTCATTAAACTTGCCGAGAATAGCTTGCCCGCTAAATCAAAAGTGAAAATATTAACGGCGTCTCCTTTTTTGAACACGTATTTTAATTATTATTTATTCCCGCGTTTTAGCATAACCAGCGATATTAACGAGGCGGATTATCTGTTATATTATTTTCATAACGGTTATCGCTATAAAGATAATATTTTGTATAAAATAGAGCCGGATAATCGGGGAGAGGCGAGGGAGGTGAAAATCGGCGAATATTCATTGATTGATAATATGGGTCCGAGGCGGTTAATATTAAAAAAGACAGAGAAGTAATTTGTTTTCCCTTGGTTTTCTTGGGATTAGCGAGGCTTTGGCTTTGTAGCGTGACGGTACGCGGCTAAAGCCGCCCGAACCCGGCCTAAAGGCCGGCAGAAGTATAAATTTATGCTTATCGTAAAATTCGCGATATTTTTAATCAGCATACTTGTTCCGGGTTATTTGACCTCGTTGTTTTTGGAGCGAAATAAGCCCTTATTGTATCGTCTGGCGTTATCTTACGGCATCGGAACATACCTCGTTACTACGCAAATATTCGCGTATCTTTTTATTTTTCGCCTGAATTTTTCAGTATTGGTTTTCGGTTCGGTTTTGTTGCTGGAAAATACTTTACTCGTTTTTTACGCGTACCGGAAGGGAATGTTGAGGGCGGCGGGACTTAAAAATATCAGAGCGATGAATCTTTCTTTTGCCCGGGGGTTGAAAACGAAAGAAATAATAATTGTTTTATTGATTTTAATACAGCTGATTTTTATGTTTTTCAACGCCCTAACCCGCCCCACGGCCGCTTTTGACAGTCTGGCGATGTGGGCGTATAAAGCGAAAGTTTTGTTTTATGAAAAGCGAGTTGACTTCAATCCCGACAGTTTTTTGTATTTGGGCGGCGGCGGACACGTAAATTATCCGTGGCTTGTTCCGTTGTCGCAATTTTGGCGGCACGAAGTCGCGGGGGAGTATAACGACTTGGCGGTTAATTTTATTTTTGTTTTGTTTTTTATCGGCGTATTGGCGTTAATATATTATTTTTTAAAAGATTATCTGGATAAATTCAAAAGTTTGGTTTTCGTGTTTTTCATTTCCACGATGCCGCTGTTTTTTTACCACGGCTATAACGCTTACGCCGATTTGGTTTTAAGTTTTTACGCGTTAATATCTTTTATGTATTTGTTTTATTGGTTTGCCGGCCGCGGCGACAAGTTTTTAATTTTCGCCGGCATATTTTTCGGAATTTCTTTTTGGGTGAAAAACGACGCGATAATATTTATTATCGCGTCCATTCCGCTTGTCTTGGCGCGGCTCACTCCTCCGTTGAGATTGAGGCTTAAAAACATAAAAATATTATTTTATTATGCCGTTTCAATGGTTTTGCCGATTTTTCCGTGGTTAATATTCAAGCGGACTTACGGCCTCGCGGTAAAAAACGTTGAGTCGGGCATCGGCTTCCACCCCGAGGCGATAAAACCGTTTTTTGCTTCGCTGTTCTCGCAGAATAGCTGGAATATTTGGTGGTTTATGGCGGTTGTCGCGTTGATCGCGAATTTTAAAAAAATAATAAAATCGGACGCGCTGAAATCAGGGTGGATGTTTTTGGCGTTTTCGCTGCTGGGCTTTTTTATGTTATATTTGTTTACGGAAGAATATAAATATGTTTTGGACGGCACGGCCGTTTCCCGCAATATTTTGACGCTAATACCCGTTTCGGTCGCGATTGCCGGCTTGTCTTTCGGGAATTTGAAAAATTTCGCTCGCGGCGGGGCTTGGCGACAATCCGGTAAAATGGAATAAAATTTATGGTTCACGTTATCTACGTTTCAATTTTCTTTTTTGGCTTGATAATCGGCAGTTTTTTAAATTGCCTTGTTTGGCGTCTTTATAAAGGGGAGAAAATGTCGGGGCGATCTTATTGTCCCAAGTGTGAAGAAATGATTGCTTGGTATGACAATATTCCGGTTTTAAGTTTTATATTGCTTGGGGGAAGGTGCAGGCGCTGTAAAAAGAAAATTTCTTGGCAATATCCGTTGGTTGAACTGGCGACGGGCGCGCTTTTCGTAGCGGCTTTTTTCATTAACGGCAAATTGTTTTATGCCGGACAGGGGATTTCTGATTTCGGATTTATTCTTAATTCCAAATTCTTAATTATGAACCTGAAAGACTGGTTTTTGGTTTCCGTAATGATTGTGATTTTTGTGGTTGATTTGAGGTGGTATTTGATTCTGGACATTGTTACTTTGCCGGCCGCGGCCATTATTTTTATCATCAATTTGTTTTTGGGATTTTCTTGGTCAAATATGATTATTTCTGGTATAATGGGAGGTAGCTTCTTTTTAATCCAATTTATGGTTTCCCGCGGCAAATGGATAGGGGGAGGAGACATAAGACTGGGACTGCTTATGGGCGTGGCGTTGGGCTGGCCCGATGTCCTAACGGCGCTGTTTTTGGCTTATTTTATCGGCTCGGTTATCGGCGTCGCCTTGATAGTCGGCGGAAAAAAGGAATGGAGCTCCAAGGTGCCCTTGGGAACGTTTTTAACGGCGGCAACCGTAATTACCATGTTTTGGGGGGAAAGAATTTTAGGATGGTATTTAAATTTGTTTTAAGCCGACAGCATAACGCGAACGCGGCAGACTTTAGGTTAAATTTATTAAATTCCCAACCGCGCTTCATTGCTTTATTGTTTTATCGTCGGTAAAATTAGCTTAACGATAGAACAATGAAGCAATGAATAATTTAAAAATGCAAAAAAGTATTCAACCTCGCGGCGTTAAGCGGGTAAAGCGAAATTTAAAATTCGGCTTTACTCTTATTGAGTTATTGGTTAGTGTTTTCATTATCGCGCTGATTACCGGTTTATTCTTGGCCGATTACCATTCAATCAACAAGAGGCAAAAGCTGATCGTGGCCGCGCAAAAAATGGCGAGCGACATTAAATTGGCGCAGCAATTCAGCTTGGGGTCCAAGAAGCACAACGGAAGCACTCCTTCGGAAGGATGGGGCGTGTATGTCAACGGTTCGCAAGACGGCAGTTATATTATTTTCGCGGACAATGACGGCATTGGCGGCTACGAGTACACTGCCGGACTGAACGAGGAGTTTCAAACCGTGAATTTGCCCGATGGCGTTGTCATCAGTTCCATTCTGGTTAACGGCGCGCCGGCAAACGAGGTTAACATAGTGTTTTTACAGCCCGATCCGACCACGTTTATCAATAATGATTCAGCGGCGAACGCTCAAATAGTGTTGTCCAACGGCAACACGACCAAGACGGTAAAAGTTAATTCATTGGGGCTTGTTGATGTCAATTAGTTTTAACGTTAAGGCGTCGCAATAACGGCGCGAACGGATTAAGCCGTTTCTTCCGATTCTTTTCGCGCCAAAAAGCGAAAAATCATCAACGCGCCGTTTGGCCCAATCTATGTTGAAACGTTTTAAAAAACAATTCGGGTTTATTCCGTCAAATAAAAGCGTTAGGGGTTCGTTGTCCGGGGAAGACGATAAAATCGGCGGCGACAAATTAACGGCGGCCGGCGGATTGGCGGCGCCGACGGGCGACGCGCGCTTAACCGGTTTTACCGTGCTGGAAATAATAGCGGTTATTTTCATCGCTTCCCTGGGGTTAATAGGGGTATTGGCGCTGGCGACGCAAAACATTAAAGTTTCCAGCTTGAACAGAAACGAACTTATCGCTTCGCAATTGGCCCAAGAAGGCTTGGAGCTGGTCAGAAACCAAAGAGATAAAAATTGGCTGGACGGCAATGATTGGAAACTGGGAGCGGGCGCCGGTTCAGACAGCGACATTTACCAAGACGGAACTTACGCGATAGATTATAACAACGGCATAACGAATGTTACGGGCATTGATTCCCCCGACGCCGTTTTAAAAATAAATAACGGTTTTTACGAGCATAACTCGGGAACTCCCACGATATTTTCTCGGCTCATCACCGTTATTGACAACGCTTCGGATTATATGGAGATTGAAAGCAATGTCCGATGGAGCGACAGGGGGCAGATATATAATTATGCCGTAAACACTGTTTTGTATGATTGGCGATAGAGAGGCCGGCGCCGCCAGGGACCAATAATTGCGTCTGGGAGTTGTTTTAGATATTAAAAATATGTTTAAAAATATTAAAAAAAATCAAAAAGGCGTAACATTGTTGGAATTAACCGTTTCCGTTACCATATTTTCAATTATAATGCTCGCGGTTACGCAAATATTCAGGATGGTCGTTGAAGGGCAAAGGAACGCTATCGCGGCGCAAAACGTGCAAGAAAGTGTGCGGTACGCCATGGAAGTGATGAGCAAAGAAATCAGGACCGCCAAAAAAGACGAGGTTACCGCTTTGGGGCAATGCGCCAATGTTCAGAACGGCAGAGTTTACGACGTTAACGGACAAGGCGACGAATTATACATAAGAAACTACAAAGACGAATGCGTTACCTACCGCTTAAACGGAGACAGGCTTGAAATTGAGCGGTATCCTGTCGGCAACCCGACTTCCGCCATAGCGGATTTTATAACGCCGGAGAAAATCAAAGTTTCCAATTTGAAGTTTTCCGCGGTTGATAATGTCGGCGCGGACCAGTCAATGGTTACGATAAGAATGGATATTGAAGCGATTGGCAAGACGGCGCATAAGCAAGGCGTTACGCTGCAGACGACCATTTCTTCAAGATATTACGAATAACAAGCTTAAAGCCGCGGGCTAATTTGATAACTATGCATAATTTATTTAAAAATCAAAAAGGGACCGCCCTTTTTATGACCTTGATAATTTTAAGCGGCGTCTTGATTGTCAGTTTGGGCGCGTCCGATTTGGTAACTTCCGGAACCAAACAAGGGAGGACGCAAGCCTATTCAACCAAGGCTTATTTCGCGGCGGAGGCCGGAGCGGAAAGGGTTTTGTGGGAGATTAGAAAAAATAATTTTGTTTTCTTGAATGCCTCCAACCAGGAATGCCAAACCAACGATTATATCAATTTTGACAATGACAATACGCCTCCCAACACGGCGTATTGCGGCGGCGAACAAATCAACACGCTGTTGAACGGGGCGACTTACAGCGTTGTTTTTAAATCGGCGGGAGCGTCCGCCACGACAACGGCGGCGATAGGGGGGTATCATGACGCCAACAGAAGCGTGGAAATAACTTATTAGCCGGAACCGCGCAATTTGGAATTGGAAATATTATTCATATTCCGTATGGCCCAAATATGAACAAGGAAGAAGCGAAAAAACGCATTAAAAAACTTAAAGGCGAGATAAACCATTACCGTTATCTTTATCATGTCTTGGACAAATCGGAAATTTCAGACGCGGCCTTGGACAGTTTGAAAAACGAGTTGTTTAAACTTGAGCGAGAATATCCGGAATTCATAACCGCCGACTCCCCCACGCAAAGGGTGGGAGGGGCGCCGTTGGATAAATTCAAAAAAACGCGCCACGCGACTCCGATGATGTCTTTGTTTGACGCGTTTACGGAACAGGATATGAGAGACTGGGAAGAGAGAATGCGCAGAATTATGAATTATGAATTAAGAATTAAGAATAAGCTTGATTATTATTGCGAATTGAAAATGGACGGACTGGCGATAAGCCTGGTTTATAAAAAAGGCGCGCTGGTTACGGGGGCCACGCGCGGCGACGGGCGGGTGGGAGAAGATGTGACGCAAAACATAAAAACCATTGAAGCCATACCGCTTGAATTGCGGTTGCCGCGCGAAGATGAATTGAAAAAGATAGGGCTTGGAGGCGAACGGCGCCGCGCCGCGCGGCAAGCCGTTTCGGACGGGCGCGTTGAGGCGAGGGGAGAAGTGGTAATGGCCACGGAAGTGTTTGACGAATTGAACAAAAAACACAAGAAACAAGGGAAGCCGCCGTTTGCCAATCCCCGCAACGCGGCGGCCGGTTCCATCCGGCAGCTTGACCCCGGGGTGGCCGCCGAGAGAAAATTGGATTTTTATGTTTACAGCTTGGATATTGGGGCCGGAAAAATTCTAACCACGCACGAGCAAGAGCACGAATTGGCGAAACTTCTCGGCTTTAAGGCTTTAAAACAAAACAAGTATTGCCAAGACTTGAGCGAAGTTATCAAATTCCACCATTACTGGGAAAAGCATAAGGACAAATTGCCGTTTCAATGCGACGGAGTGGTGGTGAACGTCAACGATTTATCTTTATGGCCGCGGCTTGGCGTTGTCGGCAAAGGCCCGCGCTACATTATGGCTTATAAGTTCGCGGCCGAGCAGGCGACGACTCGCGTGGAGAATGTTGTTTGGCAAGTGGGGCGCACGGGAGTGTTAACTCCCATTGCCGAGCTTTCTCCCGTATGTATCGGCGGAGTAACCGTGAGCCATGCCACGCTTCATAATTTGGATGAAATTAAAAGATTGGGATTGAAAATAGGGGACACGGTAATCCTTGAACGAGCCGGAGACGTCATACCGAAGGTTGTCAGGGTTCTGCCGAAATTGCGGGACGGAAGCGAGAGACAAATAACGGCGCCGGATAAATGCCCGATGTGCGAAAGCGGGGTTGAAAAGGTTTCCGGAGAAGTCGCTTATCGTTGCGTGAACAAAAATTGTTACGCCGTTAACCTTCGGCGCCTGTCCCACTGGGCTTCCAAAGGCGCGTTGGACATTGAGGGTTTGGGCCCGAAAATCATTGAACAGCTGGTTAAAGCGGGATTGGTGGGAGACGTCAGCGACTTTTACGCCTTAACGGAGGGAGATTTAAAGCCGTTGGAAAGGTTTGCCGATAAGTCGGCGGAAAACTTGATTAAGGCGATAAACGAAAAAAAAGAAATTGATTTGGCGCGTTTTATTTACGCTTTGGGCATTAGGCATGTTGGCGAAGAAACCGCCTTGCTTTTAAAAAAGAAACTGTCAAGCGTCAATAAGCGGTTATCAATTTCCGATATCGTAAAATATTTTAAAAATATTTCATTGGAAGAGCTGGAGAGTTTGCCCGATGTCGGGCCGATAGTGGCGAAAAGCGTTTATGACTGGTTTCGGGACGGGCATAATTTGGAATTGATGAAAAAGCTGGAGAAAAGAGGGGTTAAAATAAAAAAACAAGAAAGCCCTCCTACGCTAAAGCTTCGGGGGACAAGCAAGCAAAATTTATCCGGCAAGATTTTTGTGTTAACCGGAGCCTTGGGGGAATTGACCAGGGACGAGGCGAAGGCCAAAATAAGAGAATTGGGCGGTAATGTGTCCTCGTCGGTCGGCAAAAACACGGATTATGTGGTGGTAGGCGAAAATCCCGGCGGTAAATATGAAAAAGCGAAAAAACTGGGAGTGAGAATAATAGGCGAAAAAGAGTTTTTGGCGATGGTAAAATGATCTTTATCGCCTTCCGCCCCTCGCGAAGGGCGGAAAGCGGGGTTTGGGCGATTTTGGGCGCGCGCCCGCGCGAATAATTAAGAAAATAATTTGCGTAAATTCGTAATTGATTTGCGAGCTTGCTCAACATACTTGCTTTTTTTGTGGATTCGCGCTATTATTAACGGATAGTTAACATAAAATTATTTACCTGTTATATAGAGGGTCTCGCCTTGAGCGGGGCGTTTTTATTGAAAATAAGTTGGAAAATTATGGAAATAAGAAATATCGCGATTATTGCCCATGTTGACCATGGGAAAACAACTTTAACCGACGCTTTAATGCGCCAGACAAAAATGTCCGACGAGAGCGTGAGTATGGACTCTGATACCTTGGAAAAAGAGAGGGGCATTACCATTTATTCAAAAAACACATCTTTAATTTACAAAAACACGAAAATCAATATCGTGGACACGCCGGGGCACGCTGATTTCAGCTCGGAAGTGGAGAGAATTTTAAGGTCTGTTGACTCGGTTTTGCTTTTGGTTGACGCCCAAGAAGGGCCGATGCCCCAGACAAAATTTGTTTTGAAAAAATCTTTGGAGTTGGGTTTGAAGCCCATTGTGGTGATTAACAAGATTGACAAGCCGGCGGCCAGGCCGGAGGCGGTTTGCGATATGACGCTTGAGCTTTTTATGGATCTTGGCGCGAATGACGAACAGCTTGACTTTGACACCGTTTACGCGATTGCCAAAGACGGCGTCGCCAAAATGAACCTGGAAGATGACAATAAAGATTTATCGCCATTGCTTGATTTGATACTGGAAAAAGTCAAGCCGGCGTCAAGCGAGGATCTTGCCAAAAAACCTTTGAGTATGCAGCCTTTTAATTTGGCTTATGATAATTATCTCGGCAGATTGGCAATCGGCAGAATTTACGAGGGGGAAGCCAGGAAAGGAATGAATGTTGTCGTTAAAGAAGATGAAAAAAATTACAGAACCGGAAAAATAACGAATATTTT
>Ga0256830_1000832_pt1 | contig 22858 bp, 20 predicted proteins | sample 128326metaG_FD_190537 | JGI IMG/M metagenome (GOLD analysis project Ga0256830, IMG submission 190537) | Hydrothermal vent microbial communities from Lau Basin, Pacific Ocean - 128-326 | ecosystem: Environmental > Aquatic > Marine > Hydrothermal vents | place: Pacific Ocean: Lau Basin | collected... | reverse complement strand
CAGCAGGCCGCCACCGCGAAGGCGCCCGTGCGCGCCGCGGACAAGCGCGTGGTCAACGGCCTGGCGGACATCAACCAGCTCGCCCCCTTCAAGTACCCCTGGGCATGGAAATACTTTCTCAATGCCAACAAGAACCACTGGACCCCCCTGGACATCAACATGACCCAGGACGTCCAGGACTACCATCACAAGCTGAACGACGCCGAGCGCCACGTCTACGAAAACGTGCTGGCCTATCTCACCACCGCCGACATCCTCGCGATGCGCAACGTGGGGCTGGCGGTCATGGAGAAGATGAGTGCCCCCGAGCTGCAGATCTATCAGGCGCGCCAGGTCTACGAGGAGGCCCTGCACACCTGGACCTATCAGCACTGCATCGAGACCATCGGCCTCGACCAGGGGGAGATCTACAACCGCTACCGCGTGGTGCCGGAGATCCATGCCAAGATCGACATCGCCAACCGCCGCCTCGACGCCGTGCTGCGCCAGGACATCGACCTCGCCACGCCCCCGGGCCTGCAGGCGTTTCTCATGTCCTACCTGTTCTTCGCCGCCGTGTTCGAGGGCTGCTGGTTCTTCAATGGCTTCAGCCCCGTATTCGCCCTGCAGCGCCGCGGCCTGATGAAGGGCACCGCGGAGCAACTGCAATACATCATGCGCGACGAGGTGCTGCACTGCGGCTTCGGCATCCGCGTCATCCGCCAGCTCATGACGGAGGAGGACATCCGCCCCGACCCGGCCGCGCTGCGCCACATGTGGGAGGAGGCCGAGGCTGCCGAGCAGGCCTACGCCCACTACATCCTGCGCGCGCCCATCCTGGGCTACAAGGCGGAGGATCATATAGAACAATTCCGCTTCATCGCCAACCGCCGGGCCCGCCAGTTGGAGCTGCCCGAGCCCTTCCCGGGCGCCCGCTGCACCCTGCCGTGGCTGGACGAGCAGTCCAACATCCGCAAGGAAAAGAATTTTTTCGAGACCCGGGTGACGGAATACCAGACGGGCGGAGCGCTGGAGTGGTGAGCGCTTGTATCTTTCCCCCCGTATCTTGTATCTTATCCCCCCTTCAGGTGTCCCGACGCGTTTTCACAGGGATTAAACGGGAAGCCGGTGCGGCCATTGGCCAAGTCCGGCGCTGCCCCCGCAACGGTAAGCGAGGATAAGGATGGCAATCCGCCACTGTGCCCGCAGGCATGGGAAGGCGCCATCCCGGAATATCCACAGGGATTTCCACCCGCAAGCCCGGAGACCGGCCTGAAGCACTCTGCACAACCGGATCGCGGCGGGCGAACGGGATGGATGCCTCTGTCTCTTCTCCCCCCCGGTCCTCAATAATAAACCGGCGCGGGCGTGCGCCTGAGAGGAGATACCATGACACCACGATCTTTATCCATACCCGCCCTAGCGGCATTGCTGATTTCCCCGGCCATCCAGGCCGACGGCGAGACGGCCGAGCCCGTCGTCGTCACGGCCACGCGCACCGCGCAACTGGCAGACGAAACCCTGGCCCCGGTGATCGTCATCACCCGAGATGAGATCGAGCGCACCCAGGCCAACGACGTCGCTGACCTGCTGCGCAACTACGCGGGGCTGGACATTGCCCGCAACGGCGGCCCCGGTCAGGCCACCTCCCTGTTCATGCGCGGCACCGACAGCAATCACACCCTGGTGATGATCGACGGCGTCAAGATCAACCCGGGCACCATCGGCGGCGCCGCCCTGCAGAACATCAGCCCCGCCGTCATCGAGCGCATCGAGATCGTCAAGGGCCCGCGCTCCGCCCTCTATGGTTCGGAAGCCATCGGCGGCGTCATCAACATCATCACCCGCTCCGAGGCCCGCGGAACGCGCGCCAGCGCCGGCTACACCAACGGCACCTACAACACCCGCAACTACCGTTTCTCCATGGACACGCGGGACACGGAGAGCGGCTTCAGGTCGGGCATCAGCACCAACTTTCTCTCCACCGGCGGTTTCCCCACCCGCAGCACCAGCGACATCGACCGCGGCTATGACAACACCACCGTCAACAGCTACATCGGCCTACAGGCGGGGCCCGTCGACGTGGAGGCCAGCTACTGGACCGCCAGCGGCAATACGGAATACGTCGATTTCTTTCTCAACCCCGTGGATCAGGACTACCGCAACAGCGCCGGCGCCGTCACCCTCAAGGCGGCCCCCCTGGACAACTGGGCCAGTTCCCTCAAGCTGAGCCATATCACCGACAAGATCGACCAGAATCAGAGCAGCGATTTCACCCGCACCCGCCGCAAGGCGCTGGACTGGCAGAACGACATCCAGATCACGGCCTCGCAACTGCTGACGGCCGGCTTGTGGTACTCACGCGAAAACACCCAGGCCAGCATCTTCGGCAGCGGCTTCGATGAGGATATCTCGGTCAAGGCGGCCTATCTGCAGGACGACATCGACCTGGGCGCGCACCGGGTCCAGCTCGCGGCGCGGGTGACGGACCACGAGGGCTTCGACACCAACGTGTCGTGGAACTTCGCCTACGGCTACCGCATGAGCGCCGCCACGCGCGTGACGGCCGCGGCCGGCACCGCCTTCCGCGCCCCCGACAGCACGGACCGCTTCGGCTTCGGCGGCGACCCCAACCTGGACCCCGAGACCTCCCTCAACCTGGAACTGGGCCTGAATCACCGCTTCAACGCCCATCATGCCCTGTCCCTCAGCGCCTTCGACAACCGCATCGAGGATCTCATCGAGTACAACACCGCCTCTTCCCGCATGGAAAACATCGGCAAGGCGCGCATCTATGGTCTTGAGGGCGCCTACAATTTCGACCTGGGCCGCTGGCACCTGCGCGTGACCGCCATCGCGCAGAATCCCGAGAACGACAAAACCAACGAGCAACTGCTGCGGCGCGCCAAGCACACCATGACGGCCTCCCTCACCTACCAGCAGAAACTCTACTCCGTCCTGGTGGACTTCCTGGCCACGGGCAAGCGCAAGGATGTCACGGAAGACCTGGACGCCTACCAACTGGTCAATGCCACGTTGCAGCTACGGCCCTACGGGGGCTGGCTGGCCCAGCTCAAGGTGGAGAACCTGCTGGACGAGAACTATGAACTGGCCAAGAGCTACAACACGCCGGAACGGTCCTTCTATTTCGAATTGGCCTACAACTATCGATAGGGGCCGCGGGCGACAGCCATGAAGTCTTTTCTTCTCCTGTCGCTGCTCGCCCATGGCGCCCTGCTGCTCGCCTGGCCGGTGGTGGATATGCAACGCGCCACCACCGGGCCGGCCGGGCCGCTCACCCTCACGCTGCTGCCGCAGGATGCAACGACCCGCTCCAGGGCCGACGCTGGAGGCAAGCGCCCGCCCGGGCTCCCGCGGCGCGAGGCGGTTCCCGCTGGCAAGGCACGGGACAGGGCCAGACAGGCCACCCGAGACACCCACCCGCAGGCCAGCCATCCGCCCGCCCATCCGGCAACGGCGATACTGGACGCCCCCGATACTCCCAAAGCCCGGCCCATGGCCGTCAGCATGGCCGCCCCCGCAGTACCGGCCACACGGCCCGTGACCACTCCCACCAGAACGGACACGAACGCCGTCGCCCCCGACACCGGCGCCATGCAACAGGGCATCCAGGACGCCCTGCGCAGCGCCATCCTGCCCCACTTCCACTACCCGCGCCTGGCGCAGCGCCGCGGCTGGCAGGGCGTGGTGGAACTGGGCGTGCAAGTGAATGCCTCCGGCCGTCTGGACAGGGTCTGGGTCAAGCGCAGCTCCGGCCATCGCATCCTGGACAGGGCGGCCCGGCGCTCTCTGGACAAGGTCACCACCCTCTCCGGCCTCACCACAGCGCCCGGCAAGGCCGTGGAAGTCGTCCTGCCCGTGGAATTCCGCCTCATCGACAGCTACAACTAGGGAACCTCTGAATCAGGGGTTCCCTAGTAAATTCCTCTCCTGTGACGCCCGTCACGGAATAACGGCCTCCAATGCCCCACGCTGTGGATTTACGATGGGACGAGGCTTGGGTCAGGTGATACACATGAGAAAGTTTCTGCGCTGGACGGCGACCGGCACCCTGGTACTGGTGCTGGCGCTCCTGGCTATCCCCTTCCTGATCCCCATGGACCGCTACAAGCCGGGAGTCGAGGCCGCGCTGTCGCATCTGATGAAACAACAGATCATGATCGGCAGACTGTCCCTCGAAATCCTGCCCGACGCAGGTCTCAAGGCGCAAGGCATCAGTGTATGGAGCAAGGAGGCCGGACGTGGCGAGGCTTTTGTCAACACCATGCACCTGGAGTTCGACCTGCCGCGCCTGCTATTTGAGGGTATACCCATCATCCGCGATATCAAAATGGAGGGACTGGCGACGAATCAGCGTTTCCTGGAAACCCTCATCGGGGAACTACACCGGCACGGCCCCGGTGACGCCGCTTTCATGCGCCTGGAACGCATCTCGGCCCGCAGCGCCACCATCCGCCTGAACGACGGACGCATGCTGGGGCCTTATCGGTTCGATGCCACCCTGACGCCCGGAAACGCCATCCACTGGGCAAGGCTGATGCGCATGGACAAAAAAGCCAGAATCAGAATCCTCCGTGGCGCCGAAGGCTATGATTTCAAGTTGGCGGCCAGGGACTGGTCTCCACCCCTCGGCCCAGCCCTGCATTTCCAGGCACTAAAAACCAAGGGTGTCCTCGACGGACAGGAACTTCGCCTCACGCAGATCGAGAGCCAGGCCTATGGAGGTCAATTGCAAGGCAGCGCCAGAATCGCTTGGCGCGATGCCTGGCGGGTAACGGCGCAAACCACCATCACCGGCCTGTCCATGGAGCCCGTCATAACCCTGTTCGGCGGCAGAGGGTTCCATGGCGAATTCAGCGGGGACCTGAACATACGCCTGAGCGCCCGGCACCTGGGCCAGCTCCTGCGCGATCCCGTGGTAAAAGGAACATTCACCATCGACGCCGGCAGGGTCAACCACCCGCAAACCCGACACACCCTGTTCGCCTTCGAGCGCTTCAGCGCGCAAGGCATCCTGCGCCGCGACTCCCTCACCACCACAAACACGCGCCTGGTGGCCCATGGTGGAGTCGTAACGGGAAGCACTACCACACGCTGGCGGCCAGACTGGGCTTTCACCGCCGACCTTCAGGCAAGCGATATCGATACAGGGAGCCTGCTGGCCGGGTTCCTCGACAGGAAAGTCATCGAGGGCTCCCTCAGCGGGCAGGCCTCGGTCTCGCTCTCTGGCGAGCGCTTCACGGAGATGTTCCGGCGCCCCACCCTGGCCGGACACTTGCAACTTGCCGGCGGGGTGATTCATGGCGGCGCGGCGCTGCTTCCGGAGGGTCGCCCCGCCCGCTTCCGCTTCGACCGCATGCGCGGCGATATCGAACTGACACCGCCAGTGCTGAAAAACCGCAAGCTGGAGATAGACGCCTATGGTGGCCGGCTCACTGGCACAACCACGCTCACCTGGGACAACGGCTGGCGCCTTGAGGGCCGGTTGAATTCCCATGAGCTGGACAGCGCCGCCCTGCTGGTAGACATGCTCCACAAGAAAGCCGTGAGTGGCGCTCTCAGTGGTGAAGCCGCATTTCAGTTCTCGGGTGAAAGCCTCGCGGACATTCTCCGGCAGCCTGCCGTCAGAGGACGCCTGCAACTCACCGCGGGTTCAATCTATCATTTCCCCAACGGCGCCCCCCTGTTTTATTTCGACGAAGCGCAAAGCCGCTTCGACCTCTCCCCCACAGCGCTGGAAAACAACGACATCACAATTTCCGCCTATGGCGGCCGGATCTCGGGCAGTTCCACGCTCCAGTGGACACCCGCCTGGCGCCTTCGGGCGAACCTGGAAGCACGGAATCTCGACAGTGCCGCCTTACTGGAGCATATCGCCGACGAAAAAATCATCAGTGGCGAATTCTCTGGCCAGGCAAAGCTCACACTCGCGGGCCAGTCCCTGCCCGGCATGCTGAATACACCGCGCATCGAAGGGCGCTTTCACTTCCAGGATGGCATCTTCTTCAAGGCGGACCTGGAAAAGGCCAGCGCAAAACCTTCCGGCCACGGTATCACGACCGGCCAAACCGCCTTTCAAGAATTCAGCGGTAAAACGCACATCGAGGAAGGACACATAAACATTGAAGACATCAGGCTCGTTTCGGCGGCCATGCAGGCCTCCGGCGACATCGCCATGGACAGGGAACGGAGGCTGCAAGGCCAACTGACCCTGGGTATTCGCAACACGGCCATATTGACCAGTGTCCCCATGACCGTCAGCGGCACGGCAGAGGACCCTCATTTGAGGCCCAGCAACACCGTCCTGCTTGGTGGTGTGGTGGGCACCACCCTTCTCGGCCCAGGCGTGGGGACGGCGGTGGGAATCAAGGTAGGAGAAGGCGTGGATAGAATCATCTCCGCCATCGCCAAGGAAGAAAAAACCCGGCAGCCTTGAACCAGAACCTGCCGGAATCCCTGAAGATACAAGAAACAAGGGAAGCAGCCTTTTGTACCTCGTACCTTGTGCCTCGTATCTTGTGCCTTCCTGTGACCTGCTGCTGGATATAACCTGGGATGACGCCAACGCCGGGGGCCGTCACTTGCAGCAGGGCGTATGAAACAAGGTATTTTCCCTGACTGGCACTCGCAATTTTATGCAACTGCCGGGATAATACGGATGCCGACCGCGGGTGACTGCTAACATTTTGGACCGCGAAGCGGTTATGGAGAACATCATGGGGCACAGGTTGAGCAAGATCTACACCCGTACCGGTGACTCGGGAGAAACGGGACTCGGTACTGGCGAGCGCGTCGCCAAGGATCATCCGCGCATCGAGGCCATCGGTGATATCGACGAGCTGAACTGCCAACTGGGGGTGCTCCTTTGCAAGGGGCTGCCCGGCGAGCTGCGGCAGACCCTCGCCACGGTGCAACATCGGCTGTTCGATATCGGCGCCGGGCTGTCCATGCCCGGCGCGCGAAGCCTGTCCTGCCAAGCAGTTCGGGAGCTGGAAGCCCTGCTCGACAAACTCAACGCCACCTTGCCCCCGCTGAAGGAGTTCATACTCCCCGGCGGCTCACCGGCCGCGGCCTGCTGTCACGTGGCGCGGGCCGTGTGCCGGAGAAGCGAGCGGCGCCTGGTAACCTTGTCCCGGCAGGAAACCATCGACCCCGCGGTCCTGCAATACATCAACCGCCTCTCCGACCTGCTGTTCGTCATGGCCAGGGTTCTGGCCCACCAGGCCGGCGGCGAGGAAGTCCAGTGGCACAACCCCTCACGCCAGGGGCCGGAGACTGCCGGCCGCTGAACCTTTTCCCAAGGCCGGCACTTCAATTGGGACTGGCAGCTCCCCCAGTCCCGCGCGCCCCTTCCAGGATGCGGCACAGAGTCTCCACGCCCTCCATGATGCGCAGGGACGGGCGTGCCATGGTTGAGGATGGCATGGCATGGATCTGGCCGCGCGCCACAGCCGTCAGGGAAGGCCATTCCGCCCAGAAGGCCTGCAATGCCTTCGCGCCGCCATCAGACGCGCTATTGGCGATGATGACCTCGGGCCGGGCGGCCACCACCGCCTCCAGGTCCACCGCCGGTGCAATGGCCTCCAGGTCCGCGAATACATTGCGCCCTCCACAAACTCGGATGGCGTCGCTGATGATGTGCCGGCCACTGATGGTCATCAACGGCTGCTGCCAGATCTGGTAAAACACGGTAACGGGCCGGGCGTTCTGATACTTCTGCTCCATCGCCCGCAGGCGTTCGAGATACTCGGAGGCCAGCTCCCTGGCCTTGACCTGCCGGCCTGTCAGGCGCCCCAGTCCCCGCAGCAAGGCGGCCACATCGCTCAGTGTCCGCGGCTCGGTCACATAGACCGGCATGCCCAGGCGTTCCAGTTTGCGGATGTCGGCATCGGAATTACCGCTCTGCCAGGCGACCACCAGATCCGCCCTGAGGGACAGGATGCGCTCGATATCGATGCGCGAGGCATCGCCCACCCTGGGTATGGACTTCGCGGCCTCGGGAAAATCACTGTGCTCGATCGTGCCCACCACGCGGCGGCCCGCCCCAAGGGAGAACAGCAGCTCCGTCAGGTGCGGCGCCAGACTGATGATGCGCTGCGGGGGCCTGTCCATGCGCAGGTCGACGCCCCGCACATCCGTCAGCACGGCCGCCTGGGTGTATCCCATGATCAGGAAGCTCAACAACACGGCTGTTTTCAGAATCTGTTTTTTCATTTCTGTTTTATCCATGGATTGATTCCAGCACCAGGGCCGGGGGTCTTTCATCGCCACCCCGGATGGGCAGCAAGGCTGCATTGGCGATCTGCAGCCGGAACAGCCGCTCCAGTGGCATGCCCAGCACATGGGCCACGATGGCACGCATGACGCCGGCATGGGTCACGATCAACAGATGCCGGCCTTCATGGCGCGCAATCCATTCCTCCCAGGCGGGGATCACCCTGCCCGCGAAAGCCTCCAGAGGTTCGGCACCGGCAGGCGGATTCGCAATGGGATCATGATAGAACCGCGCCAGGCATCCGGGATCCCGCCGCCTCAGTTCCGCCCCCGTGCATCCCTCCCAGGCGCCGAACCCCAGTTCCATGAAGCGCGTTTCCTCGAAAACGGGGATCCCCAGCCTCTCGCCCAGAAAAACGGCAAAATCCCGGCAACGGCGCAAGGGAGAAGTCACGACGAGATCCCATGGGGCATCTTCCCCCACCGCCGACTTCATCTGAGTCCAGCCGGCCTCGCTCAGAGGATCATCCACGCTGCCGCGGTACTTCCGGCCGCCCACGGGTTCGCCATGGCGCATGAGATCGGCTTTTACCTTCATACCCGTGCTCCCTGGTACTCCTTCAAGGTATTAATCCCATGCCAGCAGGGCGTGGAGGTAACTCCAGTCAAAAGCGGGACCGGGATCCGTCTTGCGTTGCGGGGCGATATCGCAATGCCCGACGAGCCGGTCCCGCTCAATATATGGAAAATAACGCATCAGTGTCTTGACGATGGCGGCCAGGCGCCGGTACTGCACATCTTCATAGGGGCTGTGATCACAACCTTCCAGTTCTATTCCAATGGAGAAATCGTTGCACCGCGCGCGCTTCCGGAAACATGATTCCCCCGCATGCCAGGCGCGCAGATGAAAAGGCACATATTGGGTCACCTGACCGGCGCGGTCAATGAGCAAATGGGCAGAAACCCGCAAGCCCCTCAATCCCGCAAAGAATTCATGGGATTCATGATCGAGGGCATTGGTGAACAAGGCATCGATCCAGGGACCGCCGTACTCACCCGGAGGGAGGCTGATATTGTGGATCACCAGAAGATCAACGGGCGTATCCGCGGGACGCTCGTCACAATTGGGGGAGGGTACGCGGCGGACGGGCACCAGCCAGCCGGCATCGATCCGGTAGTTCATCACTCATCGCAACAGACCATGACCCGGCAAGGTTAACATGGAATACGGGCCCGGTGACAAACCTCGCTCACTGAGTTTCCGGATGCTGGAGAAGATTGGCCTTGAGTTCGAGGGCGGCGAGAAGGTCGAAATTTTCGTACTGCCTGTCCACCAGGCGGCTGGTCACGGAGAGCACCACATGCTCATCGTCGCGGCGCAGCACCTTGCCTTTCAAAATATAGGACTTCATCTGCTGAGGCAGATCGATGGCCACGATAATGCTGCGCTTCTTCGTCAGGGAAGGCCGTGGCGCCTCGTGAGCGCCGATGCGCAGCTTTAGGGAGCACTCGGAGAAATCCACCAGATGGCAGTCGAAGGGCTCTCCCTCCTCCGTCAGGTACAGCTTGACAGGAATGCGGGTCTTGATGCGGCATTGCTGACGCTGATCCATGTGATGCAACGTGCCCAGCAGGGCCTCCAACACCACCACGGAATGATTGGCGTAATAGCCCTCTTTGAGGAGCACCTTCTTGCGCACCTGGACATCGATCTGGGGCACGCCACGCTCGGCGAACAGAGACATGAGCGTGAAGGTATCGCCGCGCTTGAAAAGGCCGTGGCTGTCGATGGCGACCCGGCTGGCATAATCCAGGTCGCTCTCGGTCTGTCCCACATCGGGAATGACCAGGCAAAAGCTGTTCACCTTGCGCACCGAGACATCTTTCCAGTCGTCATCCAGAAGAAAATAGGGCTCCGCCCCTTCCTGCTCCTTGATATGAATATCCTTCTGGGTATAGACGAGGTGATTGTTGATGCCATAGGCAATGACGATGGACTCCAGAACGACGCTCTTGCGATGCACGGGAAAATAACGGATCTTGTTGCCGATGGGGAAATACCGCATCACCTCCAGGATCAGGCCATTGTCCAGCGGACGGTGGGGAAGCCCCACGCCCGCGACCGTTCCCTTGTCTTGATCCGTTGTTTTCTTTACCAGAAATTCAAACATTTAGCTTGCCATCACCTTGATAATGCCCAGAACAGGATGTCCGGTCGGCGCCAGCGCGCAGCCTTGGCCAGGCCAGGCACAGGGACTACGCTTTCAGGGCTCTACACGATGCAAGAATAGTGCCTTCTGGCATGAATACGGGGCCGCGCCGCGGGCTGGAGATGGGACGATGCCACTTGCGCCGGATATATTTTGGGAATATAATCCCAATTATGAATCAATCCATCGAAAAGGCCCTGCCAGCCGCCGTCCTGACCTTGTTGCGCCCCCTGGTGAGAATCCTGCTGCGCAATGGTATCGCCTATGGCGCCTTCGCGGAACTCGCCAAGAAGGTCTATGTGGACGTGGCCTATCACGATCACGCAATCCCCGGCAAGAAGCAGACCATCTCCCGGGTCTCCGCCCTCACCGGCCTCACCCGCAAGGAAGCCAAGCGCCTGCTGGAAATGGAGGGCGCGGACGACCAGGGCGCCAATGAACGCTACAACCGCGCCATCCGCGTCATCAGCGGCTGGCTCAACGATCCACGCTACTGGAACGAGCGGGGCGAGCCCAGCGACCTTTCCCTGGAGGACGATGAACCCTCCTTTGCCTCCCTGGTCAAAAAATACAGCGGCGATATTCCCACCCAGGCCATGCTGCAGACTCTGAGCGATGCGGGCAGCGTGGCGGTGACGGAAGACGGACTCGTCCGGCTGGTGAACCACGCCTATATCCCCGGCAACGACCCGGTGGAAAAGATCAACATTCTGGGTACGGATGCGGGCGAACTCATCGCCACCATCGATCACAATCTGACGGCCCCGGAAACGGAGCTGCGCTTCCAGCGCAAGGTTTCCAACAGACAGGTATGCGCCGACATCCTGCCGGCGTTCAAGCGCCTGTCGGCCGAAAAGTCTCAAGCGCTGCTGGAAGACCTCGACCAGTGGCTGGCGCGGCACGAATGCCCGGACGACGCTGAGGACAGCGACAGAGAATCCGCCTACGTCAGCGTCGGCATCTATTATTTTGAAGACAGAAATCCGGAAGGACCCAAATCATGACAGGAGATCTCACCATGAACACCCCGAGGTTCAAGAATTTCACGGCAGCCTTGCTGCTGGCGGCGGGACTCGGCGCCTGCGGTGGGGGATCCACCGACGTGGCGGGCATCGGCGGAACCGGCGTCACGGCCACAAAGATCACGGCTACCGGCCAGATCACCGGCTTCGGCAGCATTTTCGTCAACGGCGTCGAATACTTCATCAGGGATGGCGCCACCATCATGGTCAACGGCACCCCCACCCAGGAAAGCGACCTCAAACTGGGCATGATCGTCACCATCAGCGGCAGCCTCAACGACGACGGCATTACCGGCACGGTGGACAGCGTTGTCTACGAATCGGAGCTGGAAGGCCCCATTACCTCCATCACCCCCGACCCGGACGGCAAGCTCAAGACCCTGGTGGTACTGGGCAGAACCATCATCGCCGACGCCATCAGCACTTCCTTCGGAGATGACACGGGAGCCGCCGGAAACTATGGTTTCGACACCCTGGCGGTCAACGATGTCATCGAGGTGAGCGGCTATGTCATCGACGGCAGCGGGACCCTGCAGGCCACCCGTATCGAAAAAGAAGCCGTCCATACACCGGGCGCGGGGACGACCACCGTTCAGGTCAAGGGAACGATCTCGGGCTTCCCCTCACCCAACCGCATTACCTTGGATGGCGTTCTCAACGTGGATTTTGACGCCACCACGGACATGCGGGATATCTCGGGCACCCTGGCCACAGGCAGCGCCATCGAAGTGGAAGGCACCTTCACCGATGCCACCACCATCTTTGCCACGAAAATCAGCTCCGATGACTCCGGCCTGCCCGACGAGGCCGAACAGGCGGAGATCGAGGGCCCCATCACGGACTACGTCAGCACGAGCAGCTTCAAGATCAACGGCCAGCTCGTGGATGCCAGTGGCGCGCAAATCACGCCCGCCAGCGCCACCCTCGGCGATGGCGTGTTCGTCGAGGCCAAGGGCCCCGTCACCAATGGCACCCTGGAGGCAGCGGAGATCACGGTACGCAACAGCAACATCGAGATCGAGGCCTATGTCTCAGGCACGCCGGCGAATGGCGCCGTCAGCCTGCGGATCACCGCCAACGATGTCATCGGCATCAAGGTGGACAGCAATATCACGCAACTGGAAGACTACGAAACCCATGCCCCCATCACCCTGTCTTCCATCAGCGATGGTGATTTCCTGAAGATAGAGGCCTACAAGAACGGCAACGGGGACATCGTCGCCACCCAGATCAAGCGCCTGGCGACGCCCGAGGATGCTCTCGTCCTCAGGGCGCCCATCGAAGGCTGGTCCCTGACGGGCAGCGCGATCCGCGTCACCCTGCTGGGCATTGATTTCACCTCCGGCGCCGGCACGGACTTCGAATACAACGACCAGCCGCTGGCCGACGCGGCGGCCATGGACAATCAGTTGAATATCCTGGGAACCGGAGCGATTTTCATGGTGAGTGACGAGTTCGGCGGCAGTACCTTCAGTGACGGCACACCAGATGAAATGGAAGTGGAAAGCTGATTCCAGGCAAGAGATACACAGTCCCCATACCCAACTCCCCCCTCCAACTTCAACGTGGTATGGGGACTGTGCCTTACCCTCGGCGCCCTTCCCCTCTGTACTGACGGGCGCCCTTTTCGTATGCTCCGTGCCGATTCACACGCACGTTCGTCTCTCGTCCAGCGCTTCAGCATACCCGTGTAATTCTATCAGACAATGCGGGAAATAGCACGCCCGGAATCGGCCCCGTTACATCCACTTACCCGAGGGGAGCACTTGGTTATTACGGCATGTATTCGGCCTTGCAGGCATCGCGAATAAGTTCGGCGGCCACATCACTCCCCACCCTGGGCAGATAACTGAACAGGCAACTGCGGTACTTGCGCTCCCTGTCCGCGCGGCTTTCGATATCCTGGCGGGGTGCTGTCCGGACAGTGCTCTTCCCGGAAGAAACGACCGACTGCGCCGCCAATTCCAGGTCCGCCCCCCCCTCCCCCGCAGCCTGCGAGGCAAAGGCCTGTTGCGCAACCATGGCAATCAAACACGCCAACATTACATTCAGCAAAATTCTTCTCATGGGCAGTCCACCTCTCTGTCAACGGGTATCCTCGGGCCTTGAAAACAGATATTTCAGATTATTCTGATTTTCCTGATCGAGTTTGTGTGTTTTAATATCCACGCTACCTGGAAAAAATATAACTATACAGCAGGGAAGCAGATCATACCCACTAACCCGCCGCAGGCGGGTTTTTTCTTGCTGGAAACCGGAGAAAGGAAGGATGGTGCCGGAGAAAGGATTCGAACCTTCAACCGTCGCATTACGAATGCGCTGCTCTACCGATTGGAGCTACTCCGGCCATGCACGCGGCTTGACCCCATCATTGCAGAATGCAGGCTGGGCCGCGCCCTGAAGGCGCGAACCCCAACGTCATGCCGGCGCTCGTTGGCGGCGCTCGGTCTCCAACCTACTCAAGCCCCATGGGAAAAGTGCTTTCCACGGCGCGCGCCAGCATCTCTCAGCAACTGACAGGCATGTCAACAAAGCGCGCATGTTACTACAGAACGCGCCTGAATAAAAACCATCAAGCGGGCACGCAGGACCGTTCTGGGCGGAAAGGATCCGGATCGGCAACCGAAACCGGCTGCCCGCCCATGATCTGCGCCAGCATGCGGGCGCTGCCCGGTCCCAGCACCACCCCGTTACGAAAGTGGCCGCTGTTGATGTACAACCCCTCCATGCCCGGCACGGCGCCAATAAGCGGCAAGCCATCCCGGTTGCCAGGGCGCAAACCGGCCCAATGGGCCTCGACGGGAAACCCGCCCAGGGCAGGCACCAGATTCAGCGCCGCCTCATGCAGACTGAGACGCGCGGCCCGGGTGACAGATTTGTCGAAGCCCACATATTCCACCGTGCTGCCGGCCAGGACATGACCATCCCGGCGTGGTATCAGGTAACGCCCGCCCTGCATGACAATACGCCGCACGACCCCAGGGCGCGCGGCGAACAACAGCATCTGCCCACGCACCGGTTCAATGCCGGTTTCCAGCCCCAGCCCCGTCACCAGGGAAGCACTCCATGCCCCTCCGGCCACCACCACCTGCGGCGCGGAAATGCAACCCGCGCTGGTGCGCGCCCCCCGCGTCCTGTCCCCCACGCACAACAATTCGTTGACGGACACCCCCTCGCACAAGCGCACCCCCATCATTTCCAGTGCGCGGCGCAGGGCCTTGATGAGACGGGGATTGCGCACATGGGCCACCTGCGGCATCCACAGGGCGCGCTCGGTTCGTGGTCCCAGGCCCGGCTCCAATCGCTGAAGTTTTGCGCGATCGATCTGTACCAGGTCCCGGCCATGCGCCCGCGCCCACTGCAGGGCCTCTGCCGCCTCGTCCGTATCCAGTATCAGCAAACCACTGGGTTCCCACTGGGGATCGATGCCCGTCGTCTCGCGCAGTGTGTCGATCAATGAGGGATAGTGACGCTGCCCCCAGGAAGCCAGGGCCGTGACCGGCGCGGGATAACGCCACGGATAGAGAGGAGAGAGAATGCCGCCCCCCGCCCAGGTGGACTCTCCACCCAGATGCCCCTTGTCGACGATCATCACCTCCTGCCCGGCGGCCGCCAGCTCGCGGGCCGTGAGCATGCCGATGATCCCCCCTCCGATGACCAGGCAATCCGCCGTCCGCTTCACGCCTCACGCCTCACGCTTCACATCTCATAGTTGCAACTCGCGCGGCAGGGAGAACACCACGTTTTCTTCGCGCCCGCTCCATTCCTCGGTGCCCGTGGCGCCGGAAACCTCCTTCAGGCGTGCAATGACATCCTGCACCAGCACCTCGGGTACCGAGGCGCCGGCGGTCACGCCCACGTGCTCCACCCCCTCCAGCCAGGCGGACTCAATCTCGCTGGCATTGTCGATGAGATAGGCGCGGGCGCCCAGCTTGGCGGCGATCTCCCGCAAGCGGTTGGAGTTGGAGCTGTTGCGGGAACCCACCACCAGCACCAGATCGCAATGGGTGGCGAGGTCCTTGACGGCATCCTGGCGGTTCTGGGTGGCGTAACAGATATCGTCCTTGCGCGGCCCGGCGATGTTCGGAAAGCGTTGGCGCAGGGCGGCAACGATCTCGGCCGTATCGTCCATGGACAAGGTGGTCTGGGTCACGTAGGCCAGGTGGTCCGGGTTTTTCACTTGCAGGCGCCGCGCGTCCTCCACGGACTCCACCAGATAGATCCTGATACCATCGTTCTCATGATACTGTCCCAAGGTACCTTCCACCTCTGGATGCCCCGCGTGCCCGATGAGCACGCACTCCCGCCGGTCGGCCTCGTGGCGCGCCACCTCCAGATGCACCTTGGTCACCAGCGGACAAGTGGCATCGAACACCCGCAGGCCGCGCCTGGCCGCCTCCTCGCGCACGGCCAGGGAGACGCCATGAGCGCTGAAAATGACCGTCGCGCCATCGGGTACTTCATGCAGCTCCTCCACGAAGACCGCCCCCTGGGCGCGCAGGTTCTCCACCACGAACTTGTTGTGCACCACCTCATGGCGCACGTAGATGGGCGCGCCGAACATTTCCAGCGCGCGCTCGACGATCTCGATGGCGCGGTTGACCCCCGCGCAGAAGCCACGGGGATTGGCAAGATGAATTTGCATTACGAGGAACCCGTCCTTCCGTTGCGAAAAGTATCGATGATCAGCAGCACGGCACCCACAGTGATGGCGGAATCGGCGATATTGAAGGCCGGCCAGTGCCATGACTGATAGTAGACATCAATGAAGTCTACCACATAACCCAGTTGGATCCTGTCCCACACATTGCCCAGGGCGCCGCCCAGAATCAACGCCAACCCGATGGCGGTCAGCTTTTCGCCTGGAGGAAGGCGCCGCATCCAGAACACGATCACCACGCTGACCACCAGGGCGACGGCCGTCAGGAACCAGCGCTGCCAGCCTGAATGATCGCTCAGAAAGCTGAAGGCGGCGCCGTAGTTGTGCATCAGGGTAAGATTCAGCATGGGCAGAATCTCGATGGGCTGATGCAGGACCAGTTTGGCGCTGGCCAGGTATTTCGTCACCTGGTCAAGAGCCAGCACCACCAGGCTCAGCCACAACCATCCTGCGGCGGGGAAGGCTTTCATTGGGCTGCGCGATCCTCAGGCGAAGAGGCGCGTCTCGCCGGCGCCTTCCACGTTCTCCACGCAACGCCCGCATAATTGCGGGTGCTCCTCATGCGCCCCCACATCCTCGCGATGATGCCAGCAGCGCACGCACTTTTCGTATGTGGAGCGTGCGGCCCTCACCCAGCACTTCTCATGGGAACCAACCGTGATCTCGACCACATCCGCAGGCCTTTCGCTGAGGGGATGGATACGGGCATAGGAAGTGATCAACACGAAGCGCAGCTCGTCCCGCAGGTGTCCCAGCTCCTGGTACAGGCCCGGGGTGCAATAGAGATCTACCTCCGCGTCCAGGGAGGAACCGATTTCACCGCTGGCGCGCAGGCCCTCCAGCTCGCGGCTCACGCCCTCCCGCACCGTCTTGACCCGCTCCCAGAAGGGCGTCCCCATGAGCCCGGCCTCACCCGCCCCGGTAAACGTCTCGACCGGCCCATACCACTCTTCGAGAAACACGGACTCGCCCCGTTCACCCGGGATATGGCGCCAGATGTCCTCGGCCGTGAAACTGAGGATGGGCGCGATCCAGCGCACCAGTGCTTCCACCACGTGATACATGGCGGTCTGCGCCGAGCGGCGCGCCACGCTGCTCTCCTGGGTGGTGTACTGGCGGTCCTTGATGATATCGAGGTAGAAGCTGCCCATCTCCACCGCGCAGTAGTTGTGGACCTTCTGGTAGATGAGATGGAACTCGTAGGCCTCATAGGCCTGGCGGATCTCCCGCTGCAGGGCGCCGCAGCGCGCCACCACCCAGCGGTCAAGCACCAGCATCTCCTCTGCGGGCAGGCTGTGCATGGCGGGGTCGAAGCCGTTCAGATTGGCCAGCAGAAAACGGGCGGTATTGCGAATGCGCCGGTACGCGTCGGACATGCGCTTGAGGATCTCGTCGGAGACGCTCATCTCGCCTCGGTAGTCCGTCGCCGCCACCCACAGGCGGATGATGTCGGCCCCCAGGGTCTTGAAGATCTTCTGCGGCGCAATGACGTTGCCCAGGGACTTGGACATCTTGCGCCCCGCGGCGTCCACCGTGAAGCCATGGGTCAGCACCGCCTTGTAGGGCGCCGCCTGGTGCATGGCCACGGAGGTCAGCAGGGAGGACTGGAACCAGCCGCGGTGCTGATCGGAGCCTTCCAGGTAGAGGTCCGCCGGGAAGGACAGGCCGGGATTGCCCTCCAGCACGCAGGCGTGGGACACGCCGGAATCGAACCACACGTCCAGGGTGTCGGTCACCTTCTCGTAGTCCCCGGCCTCGTCTCCCAGGAGCTCGCGGGAATCGAGTTCGAACCAGGCGTCGATGCCCTGCGCCTCCACCCTCGCGGCGATACGCTCCATGAGATCCGCCGTATCGGGATGCAGCTCGCCCGTATGACGGTGAATGAACAGGGTGATGGGCACGCCCCAGGTGCGCTGGCGCGAGATGCACCAGTCGGGCCGTTTCTCCACCATGCCCTCGATGCGCGCCTGTCCCCATTCCGGCATCCACTGCACGGTCTGGATGGCGTCCAGCGCCGCCTGGCGCAAGCCTTCCTGCTCCATGCTGATGAACCACTGGGGCGTGGCGCGGAAGATGATGGGCGTCTTGTGGCGCCAGCAATGGGGATAGCTGTGACGCAGGGCGGTCTCGTGCAGCAGGGCGCCCCGCGCCTTGAGCACCTCGATGACGTGATCGTTGGCCGTGAACACGTGCTCGCCGCCGAACAGGGGGGTGTCGGGCAGGAAGCAGCCGTTGCCGTCCACGGGGTTGTCCACGGGGAGGCCGTAGCGGGCACCGGCCACGTAGTCCTCCTGGCCGTGTCCGGGGGCCGTGTGCACGGCGCCGGTCCCGGCCTCCGCCGTGACATGCGCTCCCAGGATGAGGGGCACCTCGCGGTCGTAGAAGGGATGCTGCAGCTTGAGCCCTTCCAGCTCGCCGCCGCGGCAGTAGGCCACCACGCGGTAGTCCTCGATGCCATAGCGCAGCATGACATCCTTGAGCAGGCTGTCGGCCAGCAGCAGGCGCTCCGGCCCCAGCCCGCCCTCGCACTGCACCAGCACATATTCGTACTCGGGATTCACGGCCACGGCCTGGTTGGCGGGCAGCGTCCAGGGCGTGGTGGTCCAGATGACCACCGAGATGGGTCCCTCGCCCTCGTGTTCAGGGATGTGGTGGCAACGCTCCAGCAGGGCCGTGTCGTCCAACACCGTGAAGCGCACGTCGATGGCCGGCGAGGTGCGCTCGGCGTACTCCACCTCCGCCTCGGCCAGGGCGGAACCGCAGTCGCTGCACCAGTGCACGGGCTTGAAGCCCTTGTGCAGATGCCCCCGCGCCACGATCCTGCCCAGGGCGCGGATGATGTCGGCCTCGAAGCGGAAATTCATGGTGAGATAGGGATGGTCCCAGTCCCCCAGCACGCCCAGACGCTTGAAGTCCTCCCGCTGGCGCTCCACCTGGGCGGCGGCATACTCACGGCAGGCCTTGCGGAAGGTGGCGGCGTCCACCTTGCGCCCCGCCTTGCCGACCTTCTTTTCCACGTTGAGTTCGATGGGCAGGCCATGACAGTCCCAGCCGGGAACATAGGGCGCGTCATAGCCCTCCAGGGTCTTGGACTTGACGATGATGTCCTTGAGCACCTTGTTCACGGCATGTCCGATATGGATCTCGCCATTGGCGTAGGGCGGCCCGTCGTGAAGGACGAATCTGGCCGCCCGGCCGCGCCGCGCCGCGCGCAACTTGCCGTAGAGATCCATCTCCTCCCATTCACGCAGAAACTGGGGCTCGCGGTTGGCCAGGTTGGCCTTCATGGAAAAGGCCGTGCGGGGCAGATTGAGGGTCGATTTATAGTCTGTCATGATTCTCTGTCGGGGTTGCTGTCCCGCCGCCACGGAACATCACAGGGGCAGGGATACGATGTCGTCGCCTTCCAGGCGCTTGTCGAAGAAGGCCCGCGCGTGAGCCACATCGCGCTGTATCTGCTGGGTGAGAGCCTCAACGCTCTCGAAACGGCGCTCCTCGCGCAACTTCTTCAAAAACTCCACCTGGATATGACAGCCGTAGATGTCTCCATCATGGTCGAGGATGTGCACCTCCAGCAGGCTGTGGCGCCCGTCCACCGTGGGACGCACGCCGATGTTGGCCACGCCGTGCATGGGTTCGGTTTCCAGCCCGAACACATCCACTGCGTACACCCCGGTAAGAGGCAGCAGCGGCTGCTTCTTGCGGCGGTGCGGACCATGGACATAAATGTTGGCGGTGGGAAAGCCGATACCGCGCCCACGGGCGTCGCCATGCACCACCTTGCCCGCCATGCGGTAGGAGCGCCCCAGCAACTGCCCGGCGGTATCCAGGTCGCCACGCTTCAGGGCCTCCCTGATGCGGGTGCTGCTCACCCGCTCGCCATCCACCTCGAAAGTGTGCATGTTGATGACCTGAAAGCCGTGCGCCTCGCCCGCCCTGCGCAGCATACCGATGTCGCCCTGGCGGCGGTGGCCGAAATGGAAATCGTCGCCAACGATGAGATAACGCACCCCCAGCCCTTCCACCAGCACGCGGTCAATAAAGGCCTGCGCAGGCATGCTGGCCAGTTTGCGGTTGAAAGGCAGGTTCAGCACCCGGTCCACGGCATAGCGTCTCAGGGTCAGGATTTTTTCGCGGAAGCGGGTGAGGCGCGCCGGAGCCCGTTCTCCTCCGAAGTATTCCTGGGGGTGGGGCTCGAAGGTCACCACCACGGATGGCAGGCCCAGCTCCGCCGCCTTTTCCGAAAGCTGCCCCAGCACCGCCTGATGGCCCAGATGCACGCCATCGAAGTTGCCGATGGTGACGACGCTGCCATGATGGCGCGGGCGCAGATTGTAATGACCTCTGATGATTTCCATGGAAACGCGGGCAACAGGATTAAATCCCGCTATTATAGATTACCGTCGGGACTTGTCACTGGTTAATCAGGTTTTTCAGGCGCATGCCGCACAACCACAGAACCGCGCCATACACCAGCGCGCCCGCGGCGATCCACAGCACCAGGGAACCCACGCGACCCAGCCAGCCCTGCGCGCCCCATTGCTCGAGATCGCCGCCGCCCCATGCCAGCAGCGCCCCCATGGCCAGGCTCGCCGCCGCGACGCGCCACAGCAGCGCGCGCCAGCCCGGGCCCAGGGTCAACCGTCCGCTGCGGCGCAGGCCGCGGTACAGCAGGCCGGCATTGAGAAAGGCCGCCAGGGACGTGGCCAGCGCCAGCCCCGCGTGGGGCCCGGGAATATCCAGCATCACCATGGGCACCACGAACACCACGTTCATGACCATGTTGGCCACCATGGCGATGATGCCGATGCGCACCGGGGTGCGCGTATCCTGGCGCGCGTAATAACCGGGCGCCAGCACCTTCACCAGGATGAAGCCCAGCAGCCCCAGGGCATAGGCCACCAGGCTCAGGCGCGCCATCTCCACGTCGTGCAGGCCGAAGGCGCCATACTGGAATAGGGTCACCAGCATGGGACCGGCCAGGATGGCCAGGCCGGCGGCCGCCGGGACGCCGATGACCACCACCAGGCGCAGGGCCCAGTCCAGGGTGGCGGAAAAACGCTCCTGAGACGCCTCGGCATGGTCGCGGGAGAGCCGGGGCAGGATCACCGTGGCCAGGGCGATGCCGAAGATGCCGAGGGGAAACTCCACCAGGCGGTCGGAGAAATACAGCCAGCTGACGCTGCCCGTCACCAGGAAGGAGGCGATGAGGGTATCGAACAGCAGATTGATCTGGGCCACGGAGGAGCCGAAGATACCGGGCAGCATGAGCCTGGCGATGCGCCGCACGCCTTCGTCGCGGCGCGCCAGGCGGGGCCGCGGCAACAGGCCGAGGGCGCGCAGATAGGGCAACTGGAAGGCCAGCTGCACCACCCCGGCGATGAACACCCCCCATGCCAGGGCCGTGACCGGCTCCTCCATGCGGGGCGCCAGCCACAGGGCGGCGCCGATGAGGGAGAGGTTGAGGAACACCGGGGTGAAGGCGGGCACACCGAAGCGGCCGTAGGTGTTGAGAATCCCGCCGGCCAGGGCCGTCAGGGAGATGAACAGCAGGTAGGGAAAGGTGATGCGGATCATCTGGGTGGTGAGGTCGTACTTGACGGGATCCTGCAGAAAGCCCGGCGCGAAAATCATCACCAGCACGGGCGCCGCCACCACGCCCACCAGGGTCACCAGGAACAGGATGCCGCCCAGCATCCCCGCCACGTGATCCACCAGGCCCCGCACCTCTTCGTGGCTGCGCCGGGTCTTGTATTCCGTCAGCACGGGGATGAAGGCCTGGGAGAACGCCCCCTCGGCGAACAGGCGGCGCAGGAAGTTGGGGATCTTGAAGGCGACGAAGAAGGTGTCGGCCCCTACCCCGGCGCCAAAGACCCGCGCGATGACGATGTCCCGCACCAGCCCCAGCACGCGCGAGATCATGGTCATGGCGCCCACCGTGGCGGTCGACTTGAATAGTTTCCTGCTCACAAATCCTGTGTCAGATCAATACCCTGTATGCAAGACGCTCACCGAGAAGCGTACGAAGACATGGCGAAAAAAGCCCTCTTCCCGCCCTTCGTGCGCTTCGCGGTGAATCGATACCCCTAAGCCATCAGGGGCCCCATACGCCCATGATTGACAAGCAGGAAGAAAATCTGCAAACTATGTGCCCTTTCAATCCAATGAAGCAGAGGAGTATGGAACTTGGCGAATTCGGCACAAGCCAGGAAGCGCGCCCGACAGGCTGAAAAACACCGGGCCCATAATACCGCATTGCGCTCCCGAATGCGCACCGCGACCAAGAAGGTCGTCAAGGCAATCTCGGCCGGCGACAAGGATGCGGCAGTAAGCGCCTACCAGACCGCCGCGCCCATGCTCGACTCCATGGCCCGCAAAGGCATCATCCACAAGAACAAAGCCGCCCGCCTGAAGAGCCGCCTCAACGCTCATATCCGCCAGCTGTCGAGCTAGGCACCGCAATTTATATAAAAAAGCCGGGTAATCCCCGGCTTTTTTATTTTCCAGTCTCCCGCTACATCATCACCATGTTGTCGCGGTGGATCAGTTCCGGCTCATCGACATACCCCAGGATGGCCTCGATGTCCCGGCTGGGACGCCCCATGATCTTGCGCGCCTCCTCGGCATTGTAGTTCACCAGGCCCCGGGCGATTTCACTTCCCTGGCCATCCACGCAGGCCACCACCTCGCCACGGGCAAAACCGCCCTCCACCGCCTTGACGCCGATGGGCAACAGGCTGCTGCCCGATTCA
>Ga0256830_1000831_pt1 | contig 22860 bp, 16 predicted proteins | sample 128326metaG_FD_190537 | JGI IMG/M metagenome (GOLD analysis project Ga0256830, IMG submission 190537) | Hydrothermal vent microbial communities from Lau Basin, Pacific Ocean - 128-326 | ecosystem: Environmental > Aquatic > Marine > Hydrothermal vents | place: Pacific Ocean: Lau Basin | collected... | reverse complement strand
GGTCGGCTCCGGCATCCCGCCGACCTACGTCCCGGCGCGCAACCTCCTGTTCCTGTCGCTCGCCGCCGGCCTCGCCGAAGCCCGCGACGCCGCGGCGGTGGCCATCGGGGTCAACGCGGTGGACTACAGCGGCTACCCCGACTGCCGTCCCGAGTTCCTCGACGCCTTCGAACGGGTGTTGCGCGTCGGCACCCGAGCCGGCGTGGAGGGGCGGCCGCTGCGGGTGCTCGCGCCGCTCCTGCATCGCAGCAAGGCCGAGATCCTGGCGTTGGCCGGCGCACTCGGCGTCCCGGTGGAGCGGACCGTCTCCTGCTACGATCCCACTCCCGAGGGCGCGCCCTGCGGCGGTTGCGAGGCCTGCCGACTGCGGGCCCGGGCCGCGGCCGAGCTCGCCGCCCGACCCTCCGACTCGGCCGACTCCGCCGGCCGTACCGCCCCGGGAGCCGAGGACCCCGCGCCATGACCGCCTCCGAGCCGCCGCCCTCCGACCGCACCGAGCCGCCGGCGTCGCCGCCGGAACGCCCGGTCCCGCCCGAGTGGACCGCTGCGATCGAGCGGCTGATGCAAGTGCTCGACACGCTTCGCGGCCCCGGCGGCTGCCCCTGGGACGCCAAACAGACCGTGGCGAGCCTGGTCCCGCACCTGGTCGAGGAGTCGCACGAACTCGCCGACGCGGCGGCCCGCGGTGACCGCGCCGGGCTGCGCGAGGAGCTCGGCGATCTGTTGATGGGCGTCCTGATGACGGCGCGGGTCGCCGCCGAGGACGACGACGGGGTGGACCCGGGAACGGTGGCGCGCGCCGTCACCGCGAAGCTGATCCGGCGCCATCCCCACGTCTACGGCGAGGTCCGCGTGTCCGACAGCGGCGAGGTGCTGCGCAACTGGGAGGACATCAAGCGCGAGGAGCGCCGCGAGGAGGGCAAGGAGGACTCGGTGCTCGGGGGCGTGCCGGCCTCGCTGCCGGCGTTGACCCTGGCCCGGCGGGTCGGCGACAAGGCCGCCGCCGCCGGTTTCGACTGGCCCGACCTGTCGGGGCCGGTCCACAAGGTGGAAGAGGAACTGGGCGAGCTCGCCGCGGCCGCCGAGAGCGGTGATCGCACGGCGGTGGAGGACGAGCTCGGCGACCTCCTGTTCGCCGTCGTCAACGTGGCCCGCAAGCTCGGGGTGGACCCCGAGACGGCGCTGCGGCGCACGGTCGCCCGCTTCCGCGAGCGCTTCGGCTACGTCGAGCGGCGGCTCGGCGAGCGTCTCCGCGGCGCCTCCCTGGAGGAGCTGGAGGCGCTGTGGCAGGAGGCCAAACGCACCGCGGCCGCCGCCGAGCCCACCGGGGCCGAGGGGCGAGCCTCCGATGGGGGCGCGTCCCAGGGTTGACGCTCGGCGTCGGCCGCTGCTATCCTCTCCGCCCCAAGTGCGGGGGTGTGGCGCAATTGGTTAGCGTACCAGACTGTCGATCTGGTGGTTGCGGGTTCGAGTCCCGTCACCCTCGCCATCCGAACAAAGGACGAGGCGCCCCGCGGGGCGCCTCGTCTTCCTTTCGGCTCGCGGCCCCGCCGCCGCCGGGGCCTACCAGGGCTTCTGCATGGACTGCTCCGGCAGGGTGACCTCGTAGGGCTTCTCCTGCTGGCCGTTCCAGTCGATGAGCTCGTAGTAGCGGTGGCGGCCCTGTCGGTCCGAGCACTCCAGGCGGTACTTGCCGGGGCGCCGGTTGAAGGTCGCCACGCCGAGGTCGTCGGCGCGTTCGGTCCAGCCGTAGTTGGCCTTCTGGCCGGGACGGTTGGCCAGCTTGCCCTCGGCCTCGTAGGCCTCCAGGTCGGCCGGCTTCATGGTGCAGAGGGCCTGGTCGGCGCGGTCCCCGTTGGGGGAGCGCACCACGAGCTCGAAGGTCGGCACGATCTCGACCGGGATCTCCATCTCGTAGGTCTGCCCGCCGGCGGAGGCCGGGGCCTCCCGGACGAACGGCATGAAGCCCCGGCCGTGGACCAGCACGTACTTGGGCTTGCCGTCGGCCTGGACCATGAACACGGCGCGTCCGTGGATGCGGGTCTTGCTGTCCTGGATGACGATGCGCCGCGGCGGGACCCGCATGTAGAGCGGTTCGGGGACCTCCTTCAGGAGGCTCACCGAGGCGTTGGCGACCGGCTTGCCCGTCTTCGAGTCCTGGAGCCAGACGACGTACAGGGTCTGGTCGGCCGTGGGCGGTTCGACTTCGGGCGGCGGCGGCAGTTCGGTCGCGTCCACGACCGAGGGCCCGGCGCCGGCCACGGTGCCGGTCTGGACGTCGGTGGTCCGCGTGGGCTCGCGCCCGCAGCCGAAGGCGGCGAGCGGGACCGTCGTCAGGAGGAGGAACAGGGAACGGAGACTCGGATTCATGGGGTGATCTTCTCTCGGGTGGCGCGCTTCACCGCCCGGTACTCCAGGTCGGCCAGCTCGGGCAGGGCGGCCTCCACCGCCTCGACCTCGTCGCGGCGGGCGTGGAGCACCGGCGAACGCGGCAGCCACACGGTACAACAGTCCGGGGCCGGCAGGATGGAGACCTCGTAGGTGCCGATGGCGCGGGCGCGCTCGATGATCTCCTCCTTGTCCAGCGCCTCCAGCGGCCGCAGGACCAGCAGGTCGCTGGCGTCGTCGGTCACGGTCATGTTCTCGAGGGTCTGGCTCGCCACCTGGCCGAGGTTGTCGCCGGTGACCAGCGCCCGCAGCTTCTTGCGTCGCGCCAGGTGGGTGGCGATGCGCATCATGGAGCGGCGGTCGAGCAGGGTGTGGAACGGCTCGGGGGCTTCGCGCCGCAGGTACTCCTGGACCTCGGTCAGCGGCGCCAGGTGCAGCCAGGTCACCGGCTGCCACGCCGCCAGCACCCGGGCCAGTCGTTCGACCTTGGCGATGGTCTGGGCGCCGGTGTGGGGAGGCGACACGAAGCTGACGAGTTCGGTGCGGAGGCCGCGCCGCATCGCCATCCAGGCCGCCACCGGCGAGTCGATGCCGCCGGACAACAGGCACAGGGCGCGCCCCAGGGTGCCGACCGGCAGGCCGCCGGGGCCGGGGATGCGCTCGCAGAACAGGTAGGCGCCGGAATCGCGGACGTCCACCTCCAGGGTGAGCTCGGGGTCGTCCAGGTCCACCGTCAGCCGCGGGTGGTCGCGGAGCGCGTCGGCGCCGAGGCGCGCGGCCAGCTCGTCGCTGCGCATCGGGAAGCGGCGGTCGCTGCGGTTGGCGCGGACGGCGAAGCGGACCGGTCCCGCGCCGGGGTGGCGCCGCGCCAGCGCTTCGCCGACCAGCGCCGAGCCGAGGCCGCGGATGGCCTCTTCCGTAGCGGCGACGCGATGGACCGGCGACAGGCTCTTGACGCCGAAGACACGGGCCGCGGCGGTCAGGGCTTCCTCGAGACGGCCTTCGGTCCGGACCAGGAGGCGTCCCCGCATCCGCTCCACCCGGGCCCCGGGCACGGCGGCCAGTGCGCTGCGCAGGTTCTCGGCGAGCCGGCGCTCGAAGTGGCCGCGCTGGCCTCCCTTGAGGGCGAGTTCGCCGTAGCGGACGAGGATGGCGTCGGGACCGGGCATGGGGGGGCGTGGGGGGGCGCCGACGGCGGCGGGCCGGGGATTCTAGGTAGAATCTCGGACCACGGGCGTTTGGCTCAGCTGGCTAGAGCGCCTCCCTTACAAGGAGGAAGTCGGGGGTTCGAGTCCCTCAACGCCCATTCCGAGCCTCCTCCGCCCCCCGCCTGGACGATTCCCTCACGCCGGAGGGGCTCGTCCGAAGACTCCACGATGTCCCTCGCCTTCCTCCTCCTCTCGGCCCTCGCTGCGCCCCAGTCCGACGTCCACGCTCGGGTGGAGGCCCGGGTCGAGCCCGCGTCGGTGGCCCCCGACGGCGTCGCCACCGTGGTGGCGACCTTCGAGATCGATCCGGGCTGGCACGTCTACGCCCCCGACCAGGACCCCGAGTGGGGGACGCCGACCACCATCGAGCTCGTCGGCGAGGGGGTCGAGGCGGCCGGTCCGACCACGGTCTCGGTCGAGCCCAAGGTCCACGTCGAGGAGTTGGGGAACTTCTCGATCACCACCCTCTGGGTCGAGGGGCGGCCCGAGTTCCGTTTGCCGGTGCGGGTCACCGGCGGGCCGGGCGAGCGCTCCTTCACCGCGCGGGTGACCTGGATGGAGTGCGACCCGTCGTTGTGCCTGCCGGTGCGGACCCAGGACTTCCCGCTCACCGTCCGGGTCGCCGCCGACGGTGCGGCCGAGGCGGGCGGGGCCGCCGCCGATGCCGAGGGCGCCGCGGCGTCGGCCCCCGCCGCGCAGGAGCCGACCTGGCGCGAGGAGCTGGCCGAGGACTTCGAGGTCGGGCCCGACGAGAAGGTTGCGATCGAAGTCGCCTTCCCCTCGCGTCTGGAGCGCGGCGAGACCTACGACCTCGTCGTCGAGATGGAGGTGGCCGACGGCTGGCACGTCTACCACCCGGACCAGGACCCCGAGCTCGGCGAGCCCGTGTCGGTCGAGCTCCACGGCGAGGGCCTCGAGCTGGTCGGACCGATGACCACCGAAGCCAAGCCCAAGCGGAAGCGCGAGAGCTGGGGTGACGTCTACCTCTGGCTCTCGGGCGACCTCGAGTTCCGAGCACCGGTGAAGGTCGTCGGCGACCCGGCCACGGCGCGGGCCGAGGTGGTCGTGAAGTACCAGGTCTGCAACGACCAGTTCTGCCTCGCCCGGCATGCCCAGGTCTTCTCGATCGGCGCCGGCAGCGACGCCGGGGCCGACGCCGCGGCCCTGCTCGGGTTGGACCTCGGCGGCGGGCTGTGGAGCTTCCTCCTCGCGGCCATGCTCGCCGGCTTCCTGACCCTGCTGACGCCGTGCGTGTTCCCGATGATCCCGGTGACCATCAGCTACTTCACCAAGCGCGCCGAGACCGGGAAGGGGACGCCGCTGAAGAACGCCCTGGCCTACGCCGGCGGCATCGTCTTCACCTTCGCCGGCATCGGGGTCGGCGCCGCCCTGCTCCTCGGGCCGACCGGCGCCAACGCCATCGGCTCCAACCCCTGGGTCAACTTCGCCATCGGCGTCCTCTTCGTCGTCATGGCGGCGTCGTTGCTCGGCTTCTACGAGATCCAGCCGCCGCGCTTCCTCCAGGCCTTCGCCTCCAAGGCGCAGGCGGAGGGGGTGGCCAAGGGCGGCTACCTGCCGGTGGTGCTGATGGCGATCGCCTTCTCCATCACCGCCTTCACCTGCACCGTCGCCTTCGTCGGCCTGGTGTTCGCGCTCGGCCTCAAGCTCGGCATCGCCTACCTGGTGCTGGGGATGTTCGTCTACGGGCTGGTGTTCGCGCTGCCCTTCTTCTTCCTGGCGCTGTTCCCGAACTACCTGCAGACGTTGCCGCAGGCCGGCACCTGGATGAACACCTTCAAGGCCTCGGCCGGTTTCGTCGAGCTGATCGCGGCGATCAAGTTCTTCAGCAACACCGACTTGAGCCATCGCTGGGGCATCCTGACCTGGCCGGTGGTGATCGGCCTCACCGTGCTGTTGCTCCTGCTCTGGGCGCTGTACCTGTTCGGGGTCTATCGCTTGCCGCACGACCACGAACGTGTCCGCCCCGGCAAGCGTCGGGTCGCGGTCGGCGTCTTCGTGCTCCTGCTGGCGGTCTACATGGCGCCCGGAGTGTGGAAGCGGCCCTACGGGGCCTATCCCGGATTGCTGCTGGCCTACCTGCCGCCGGCCGACTACGGCTTCGAGGAGGTCGCCGAGGACGGTGGGTTGATCAAGGCGGGCGGCATGAGCTTCTTCGAGGACTACGGGCAGGCCTACGCTCAGGCCCTCGCCGAGGACAAGCCGTTGTTCGTGGACTTCACCGGCGTCACCTGCGTCAACTGTCGGCGCATGGAGTACGAGATCTTCCCCCACGAAGAGGTGTTGCCGTTGCTGCAGCGCTTCGTGCGGGCCGAGCTGTGGGTGGACGGCAAGGACTATCCGCACACGGGTTGGAACGCCGACTACGAGGTCGAGCGCTTCGGCTTCGCGGCGCAGCCCTTCTACGTGCTGCTGGATCCGCGCGACGATGCGGTCCTGGCCCGTTTCCCGGGCTACGACCCCGACCCCTCCGCTTTCGCCGCCTTCCTGCAGGAAGGGCTCGATGCCTATGCCGAGCGCACGCCCGGGCCGATGCCCGAGGGCGGTCCCTGGCACCTGCGCATGCCGCCGGCCGAGGGCTGGGGCGAGTGGGCCACCCTGCCCGAGCCGGGCTCCGGTGGCGGGTACGTCGAGACCTCCTCGGGCGACGGCGCCGCCGGCGAGTGAGGCGACCGGGATGGAGCTGCCCTTCCGTCACGGCGACGGTTGCGGCAACCGCTTCGTCGTCGCCCTCCGCAGCGAGTGGGAGGCGGCGGGGTTCGCCTGGACCGTGGAGACCTGCTCGGCGGCCGCCGGTTCCCTCTGCCGGGTCCCGCCGCCGTCCGACGGCCTCCTCCTCGTGGACGACGGCGATCGGTCGAACCCGAGCGTCCGCATCGTCAATCGGGACGGTTCCGACGGCGGCGCCTGCCTGAACGGCTTGCGCGTGGTCGCCCTGGCCCTGGGCGGCGACCACGGCGTCCTGCGCATGGCCGGTCACGAAGTGGCGTGGCGACGTTCGGGAGAGGAGGTCGAGCTCTCCCTCGGCGACCTCGACGGGGTGCCGGTCGAGCCGCTGGGCTGCCACGGCTTCCGCGGCTTCGCGGTCGGGTTCTGGAATCCGCACGCCGTGTTCTTCCTTCACGAGGAGGATGGCGACCGACTCGACGGCTTCCGGCTCGCCGACTTCGCCGGCGCGGTACGCCGCTCGCGACGTTTTCCGGACGGCGTCAACGTGACCGTCGCCCATCGTTCCGCGCCCGGCGTCGTGCGCATGCGGGTGGACGAACGGGGGGTCGGAGAGACCGCCGCGTGCGGTTCGGCCGCCGTCGCCGCCGCCCTGGCGCGGTGGTGCGAAGGGGCGCCGGAACGGCTCCGGATGGACCTGCGCGGCGGCGTCCTCACGCTCTCCCGAGACCCGCGTGGAGGGGTTCGGCTGCGGGCCGCGGCACACTTGGATCGGACGCCGCAAGTCTGGATGCAGGAGTGACTTACGGCTTCGCGTGGCGGCCTTTTCCACTGGCGGAGAGGGCCCCGCGACGGTGAAATGGAGGGGGCCGCGAACGCGGTCCCCCCTCCATGGCCGACTCCGACCAGAACCCCACCGAGACCCCCGAGCCGGCGCGCGTCGTCGACCTGTTGATCGAGCGCGAGATGCGTCAGTCGTACCTGACGTACGCGCTCTCGGTGATCCACGACCGCGCGCTCCCCGACGTCCGCGACGGTCTGAAGCCGTCGCAGCGGCGCATCCTGGTGGCGATGAACGACCTCGGTCTTCGCCCCAACGGGAAGTACCGCAAGTGTGCGAAGATCGCGGGCGACACTTCGGGCAACTACCACCCGCACGGCGAGTCGGTGATCTACCCGACCCTGGTGCGGATGGCGCAGCCGTTCCGTCTGCGCCACCCCCTGGTGGACGGGCAGGGCAACTTCGGCAGCATCGACGGCGATCCTCCGGCGGCGATGCGTTACACCGAGGCGCGGATGGCCGGGCCGGCCGAGGAGATGCTGGCCGACCTCGACAAGGACACGGTCGACCTCAAGTCCAACTACGACGAGACGCGGATGGAGCCGACGGTGTTGCCGTCGCGCTTCCCGAACCTGCTGGTCAACGGCTCCGAGGGAATCGCGGTCGGCATGAGCACCGCGCTGCCGCCGCACAACCTGAACGAGGTCGTGGACGGGCTGCTCCTCCTGCTCGAGAAGCCGGACTGCAGCATCGCCGAGCTCGTCGAGAAGATTCCCGGTCCCGACTTCCCGACCGGCGGCATCATCTGCGGGCGCGGCGGCATCGCGGCCGCCTACACCACCGGCCGCGGCCGCATCACCCTGCGGGCCAAGGTCCACCTGGAGGAAGCCGAGGGCCGCGGGCGCGACCGCCTGGTGGTCACCGAGATCCCGTACGAGCGAGAGAAGTCCGCCATCATCGAGAAGATCGCGGACGAGGTGAAGAGCGGGCGCATCGAGGGCATCCACGACATCCGCGACGAGTCGGATCGCAGCGGGATGCGGGTGGTGATCGAGCTCAAGAACGCCGCCGACCCGGTGGTGGTCGAGAACCTGCTCTACAAGCACACCCCTCTGCAGACCACCTACGCCATCCGCAACACGGCGCTGGTGGACGGCCAGCCGCGGACGCTGGACCTGAAGGAGCTCCTGGTCGCCTATCGCGACCATCGCTTCGACGTCATCCGGCGTCGCACCCGCTTCCTGCTGCGCAAGGCCGAGGCGCGGCTGCACGTGTTGCAGGGGTTGATGATCGCCATCCAGGCCATCGACGAGGTGGTCGAGATCATCAAGACCAGCCCCGACACGCCGGCCGCCAAGGCGCGGCTCGAGGAGCGCTTCGGCTTGAGCCAGATCCAGTCCCAGGCCATCGTGGACATGCGACTGGGGCGGTTGACCGGGCTCGAGGTCCACAAGCTCGAGGAGGAGATCGCGCAGCTCGAGAAGGACATCGCCTGGTATCGCCGCATCCTCGCCGAGGACGACCTGGTGGTGCAGTTGATCCGCGAGGACCTCATCGAGATCCGCGACAAGTACGGCGAGCCGCGTCGCACCGAGATCGGCGGCGACGTCGAGGAGATCCTGACCGAGGACCTCATCCCCGAGGCCACCATGGTGGTGACGCTGACCCGCGACGGCTACGTCAAGCGGACTCCGATCGACGCCTATCGGGCCCAGGGGCGTGGCGGGCGCGGCGTGAAGGGGGGCAAGGCCAAGGAGGGTGACGTGTTGAGCCACCTGTTCGTGTGCTCCACCCACGACTACCTGCTCGTCGTCACCGACCGCGGGCGGCTGCACTGGCTCAAGGTGTGGCGGCTCCCCGAGGTGGACCGCACCGCCAAGGGGCGTTCCATCCGCAACCTGATCGAGGGCATCGCGCCCGACGAGAAGGTGCAGTCGGTCCTCGCCACCCGCGACTTCACCGAAGCCGACTTCCTGCTGTTCGCGACCGCCGAGGGCCGGGTCAAGAAGACCCCGCTCCAGGCCTATGCGCGGCCGCGCTCCTCCGGAATCATCGCCACCCGGCTCACCGAAGGCGACCGACTCATCGGCACGGTGTTCGTGTCGGAGGGCGACGAGGTCCTCCTGGCCACCGCCCACGGCAAGGTCGTGCGTTTCGCCGAGGGCGACGTGCGCCCGATGGGGCGGACCGCGGCCGGGGTCAAGGGGGCGACGCTGAAGGACGGTGACCGCGTGGTGGATGCCGTGACCGGCACCGAGGACGAGTTGCTGCTGCTCGCCTGCGAGCGGGGCTACGGCAAGCGGACCCGCATCGGCGAGTTCCGGCTGACCCGGCGGGGTTCGCAGGGGGTGCTCGGCATCCGCACCCAGCCCCGCAACGGCGACGTCGTCAACGCGCTCAACGCGAGTCGCTGCGACGAAGTGCTGTTGTCCACCGTGAAGGGGATGATGGTCCGGCTCCGGGTCGACGACATCTCCATCCAGGGACGGGCCTCCCAGGGGGTCCGTCTGGTCAAACTGGCGGCGGACGACCGGCTCGCCGGTGTCGCCGCCATCCCGCGCGAGGACGAGGCCGAGGCGGTGACCGCGGCCGCAGCCGACGAGGAATGCCGACCGTGACCACCATCGAACGCATCCAGGAAGGGATCAAGGCCGCGATGAAGGCCGGCGACAAGGCGCGGCTCACCGTGCTGCGCTCCCTGCTGAACGATCTCGAGAACGCCGGCATCGAGAAGAAGGGCGAGGGGGCCGCAAGTGCGGCCGGCCCGCTCGAGCTCCTGTCCGAGGAGGACGTGCTCCGCGTCCTCCAGGCCGCCGCCAAGCGTCGGCGCGAGTCCATCGAACAGTACGGCGCCGGGGGCCGGGCCGACCTCGTCGCCCAGGAGGAGGCCGAGCTCGCCGTCGTCCAGGAGTTCCTGCCCCAACCGCTGACCGACGAAGAGGTCGAGTCCCTGGTCCGCGAGGTCGTGGCCGAGCTCGGTGCGAGCGGCATGCAGGACATGGGACGGGTGATGAAGGAGGCGACGGTCCGCGCCGCGGGGCGAGCCGACGGCAAGCGGCTCTCCGGCGTGGTGCGGCGGCTCCTCGCCGAGGCCGGGAGTTAGCCCATGGTCGGAGCTCCGAACGCGGCCGAACGCTCCGACGCCCGCGGTTGGCGGCGTTGGCGGTGGTGGCTGCTCGGCGCCGCCTACGTGGTCGCCGTCGTCGTCATGGCGTTGCGCTCGATGCCCAATGCGCTGCAGCGCTCGCAGGACCTGGAGGCCTACCAGGAGGACCTCACCGCGGACATGCTTCGGGTCAAGAGCGGTTGGGAGGGGCCCCTGCCCCTTGCGGTGGCGGGGCTGGCCTGGCGGCGCGACCCGGATGCCGTCCGGACCGAGGCCGGGAGCAGTGGCCGGCCCTGGGCCTTGTTGGTCGTCGCGGAACGCAACCAGGCGCGCTGGCTCGGCGGCGAGCTCGGCTCCCGCCCCGAGGCCGTCGCGGTGTTGCGCCCCTTGGTGCGCGCGGTCGTCCTCCTCGACGAGGACGAAGCGGTGGGGGCAGGGGAGGGCCCGACGCCCCGCCTCGAGTTGCACGCCCCCGACGGACGCGTCGCTGCGGTCTGGACTCCGGACGACGGTTTCGAGCGGCTGACCGAACCTCCGTGGACCACGGCGGCCGACGCGGGCCCGTGACCGAGGTCGCGCTCGACCTCCGGGTGCGAGGCGGCAAACCGTCCTCCTTCGTGCGGACCAGCCTGGCGCACGAGGCCGCGCTGGAGGCGGCCGGGGTGCCCTGGATCGGTTGGGATGGTGGGCCGGTCCCGGCCCCGGTGTTGTGGCATCCGGTGGCCGAACTCGACCGCGCGGCGTCGGGCGTGGCGCGCGTGCCGACCCTGCACGACGTCAGCCCGCTCCTGCCCGACCCGCGCCCGGCTCCCGTCCGCTGGCGGCGGGCGCGCCGTTTCCGCCGTCGCCTGGCCCGGCTGGCCCGCGACGGGGCGGCCTTCGCCGCGGTCAGCGAGGACGTCCGGCGCAGGGTCCTCGAGCTCCACCCCGAGCTCGACGGCCGCATCGTCGTCGTCCCACACCACCCGGCGCCGGCCATGCGCCCCCTCACGGCCCCGGAGCGCGCCTCCGCCCTCGAGCCCCTCGGACTCGAGGAGGGTTTCGTCCTCTTCGTCTCGGCCCTGCGGCGGCACAAGAACTGGGAGGGCGCATTGGCGGCTTTCGCCGCCCTGCCGGAACCCCTCCGGCGGCGCCATCCCTTGGTGCTGGTCGGCGATCGCCGGCGCGCGGGGCGGCGTCCCGAGCGTCTCGCGGTCCGGCTCGGTCTCGATCCTGGGCAGGTGCGTCTCCTCGGCGCGGTCGGGGACGACCTCCTGCCCGCGCTCTACGGCGCGGCGGCGGTCCTGATCCATCCCTCCTTCGGCGAGGGCTTCGGGCTGCCGGTGCTCGAGGCGATGGCCTGCGGCGCCCCGGTGGTCGTCTCGGCCAACACTGCGCTGCCGGAGGTGGCCGGCGGGGCCGGGAGCTACGGCGACCCCTGGGCGCCGAGGAGTTTCACTCCTGCCCTACGTCGCCACCTGGAGGACGAAGGGTTTCGCGCCGAGCGCGCGGCGGCGGCGCTGCGGCGCGCCGCCGCGTTCACGCCGGAGCGCAGCGGCCATGCAGCGCGCGAACTGCTGGCGGTCGCTCGGGCCGCCGCGGAGCGCACCATGTGAGCCGACGGCAGGCGTCGCAGCGTCCCGCCGTCAGCCCAGGTAGCGCAGCCAGAGGTATGCGTGGGCGATGACGATCGAGAGGATCATCATCGGGAACGCGTGCTTCAGGAAGGTCAGGAACTTGATGCGGTGTCCGGCCCGTTCGGCGTAGCCGGCCACGATCAGGTTGGCGCTGGCGCCGATGAGCGAGCCGTTGCCGCCGAGGCAGGCGCCGAGGGCGAGCGCCCACCACATCCCGAGGGCGTCTCCTTGGGAGAGGCCCAGGTCCTCGACCACCTTGTGCAGGACGGGAATCATGGTGGCCACGAAGGGGATGTTGTCCACGATGGCCGAGGCGACGGAGCTCACCCACAGCACTGCGGTCGCGATGGTCGTGACGTCGCCGCCCGAGAAGTGGAGGACCTTCTCGGCGATGAGATCGAGCAGGCCGGCCTGCTCCACGCCGGCGACCACGACGAAGAGTCCGACGAAGAAGAAGATGGTGGTCCACTCGACGTGCCCGTAGAAATGGTGGACCGCATCGTTCTTCTTCTCCAAGTCCTTGCCGAGGTTGTTCAGGACGAGCAGCAGCGCCGCGCCGGTCATCGCCACGGTGGCCGGCTCGAGTCCCAGCGGATGGCCGAACAGGAAACCGACCAGGACCAAGGCGAGCACGAACAGCGACTTCTTGAGGAGCGTGACGTCGCGGATCGCCTCCTTCTCGTCGAAGGCCATGACCCGTTCCATGGCCTCGGGGGTGGCCGACATCTTGCGGCCCCACAGCAACCAGATCGGAAGCAGGGTCGCGGCGAGGATCACCGGAACGATGGGGGCGAGGTGGAGGATGAAGTCGGCGAAGTGGATGTACTCGACCTGCGAGCCGATGAGGATGTTGGGCGGGTCGCCGATCAGGGTGGCGGTGCCGCCGATGTTGGAGAAGAGGATCTCGGCGAACAGGAAAGGATAGGGGGGGACCTCGAGCTCGTCCGTGATGACCAGCGTGACCGGCACGATCAGCAGCACGGTGGTCACGTTGTCGAGCATGGCCGAGAGTACGGCGGTGACCATGCCGAGCAGGACGAGGATGCCCCATGGCTTTGCTCTGGCCCGTTTGGCCGACCAGATGGCCAGGTATTGGAAGACTCCGCTCTCGCGGGTCACCGAGACGATGAGCATCATCCCGATGAGCAGGCCCAGGGTGTTGAAGTCGATGCCGGCGATGGCCTGGTGCTGGTTCAGGACGCCCGTGAGGATCATCAGACCGCCGGCGATGAGGGCGACGTTGGCGCGGTTGAACCACTCGCCGATGATCATCAGGTAGCAGGCGGCGAACAGGACGCCGGCGACGAGCATGGCGTCCAGGCCGAACATCACCTGGGACGGGGCGTCGGCGACGCCCGCCGGGACGCCGTGTTGGAGGAGGAACGAGATCACCGCAGGATCCTCGGAACCACGTCCCAGTAACTGATGATGCCGACGATACGGCCGCCGTCGGCCTGGACCACCGGCAGGTTGTAGTGCGTGTGGTAGAGCGCGATGACGGCGCGGACCAGCGGCGTATCCGGCTCCACGGTGACTACGTCGGTCTCCATGACCTCGGAGACCGGGCGGTTCCAGTGGCGGTGCAGCTTGGCGCGCAGGTCCTCCAGGTCGTCGCTCAACCAGCGCAGGCGGTCCACGCTCTCGGGGTCCTCCGAGGCCAGCATGGGCAACGACAAGGCGAGGAGCCGGTGGATGGAGAACACCCCGATCAGGCGACGGTCGGAGTCGGCGACGGGGATGCTGCGGTAGCGGCGCTCGAGGAGCAGCTCGACGGTCCGCTCCACGGTCCAGTCGGGGGCCGCGACCTCGGGGTCGGGGGTCATCACGGAAGCGCAGGTCATGGTCTCGTCCTCGGGGGCGCACAGCCTAGCAGGCCCGCGTCGCTCCGCATCGTGCTCACAGCAGGTATCGCAGCCAGAGATAGACGTTGGCCAGCGCGATGGAGAGCAGCATCATGGGGAAGGCGTGGCGCAGGAAGGTCAGGAAGCGGATGGGGTGACCGCTGCGCTCGGCCTGGCCGGCGACGATGAGGTTGGCGCTGGCGCCGATGAGTGAGCCGTTGCCGCCGAGGCAGGCCCCGAGGGAGAGCGACCACCACAACGGCATCGCGTCGGCGGGGGAGAGGCCCAGACCGTCCACCACCTCATGGAGGATGGGGATCATCGTCGCCACGAACGGGATGTTGTCCACGACCGCGGAGGCCAGGGCGCTGGTCCACAGCACGGCCACCGAGATGGCGTGGAAGTCGCCCCCGGAGACGTCCAGGATCCAGTGGGCGAAGAGCTCGAGCATGCCGGTGTGCTCCACGCCGGCCACGACGACGAACAGCCCGACGAAGAAGAAGATGGTGGTCCACTCGACGTGCCCGTAGTGCTCGTGGACGACGTCGTTCTTCTCTTCGAGGCTCTTGCCGAGGTTGTTCAGGACCAGCAGCAGGGCGGCTCCGGACAGCGCCACCGTGGCCGGCTCCAGGCCCATGGGATGCCCGAAGAGGAAGCCGGCCAGGACCAGCGCCAGGACGAAGCAGGACTTCTTCAGCAGGCGGACGTCCCGGATGGCCTCCTTCTCGTCGAAGGCCATCACCCGGGCGCGGGCTTCCGGGCTGGCCGTCATCCGTCGGCCCCAGAGCAGCCAGATCGGGAGCATGGTGAGGCCGAGGACCACGGCGGCGATGGGGGCCAGGTGGACCAGGAAGTCCGAGAAGTGGACGTAGTCCACCTGCGAACCGATGAGGATGTTCGGAGGGTCGCCGATGAGGGTGGCGGTGCCGCCGATGTTGGAGGCGAGGATCTCCCCGAACAGGAAGGGATAGGGCTCGACGTGGAGCTCGTCGGTGACGACCAGGGTGACCGGTACGATCAGGAGCACCGTGGTCACGTTGTCGAGGAAGGCCGACAACACCGCCGTCACCAGCATCAGGAGGGCGAGGATGCCCCAGGGCCTGGCCTTGGCTCGTTTCGCCGCCCAGACCGCGAGGAACTGGAAGACGCCGCTCTCGCGCGTCACCGAGACGATGAGCATCATCCCGATGAGCAGGCCCAGGGTGTTGAAGTCGATGCCGGCGACCGCCTCCTCCTGGGTCAGGATGCCGGTGAGCACCATCAGCCCCCCAGCGAGCAGGGCGACGTTGGCGCGGTTGAACCATTCGCCGATGATCAGTGCGTAGCAGGCGGCGAAGACGACGCCGGCGAGCAGCATCGGTTGGATGCCGAACGGGGCGCCGGGATCCGCGGGCGCGTGCTGAGCGGCGAGGAGGAGGAGGGAGGTCACGGCGGAGGCGGCAAGGCTAGCAGCGTTGCGTTCGGCGTTGCAGTCGGTCGGCGGCCGGGGGACGATGGCCGGCATGGCTCGGCGAGACGGACCGGACGAGGGCGGGCGCGATGCCCTGCGCGGCGCCGCCGTGACCTCGGCGTGGACGCTCGGCTCGCGCTTGCTCGGTTACCTGCGCGACGCACTGATGGCTGCGGCCTTCGGCGTGACCCCGGTGTTCGGCGCCCTGGCCTTGGCCTGGGTGGTCCCGAACCTGTTCCGCCGCCTGTTCGGCGAGGGAGCGGTGGGCGCCGCGGTCCAACCGGCGCTGGCCCGCGCCGAGAGCGAGGGCGGCCCCGCCGCCGCCCACGCCCTGTTCGCCCGTTTCCACGGCTTCCTGCTGATCGTGTTGTTCGCCCTCGTCGCGGTCGGCGAACTCCTGCTCGGCGCCTGGCGCGAGGTCCTCGGCGGCGACGCCGCCCACGTCGAGACCCGCCGCACCCTCCTCTACTCGATGGTGCTCCTGCCCTACGTGGTGCCCATCTGCCTGACCGCGCTGCTGGCCGCCCCCCAGAACCTGCGGGGAGGGTTCTGGCGCCCTGCGCTCGGTCCCGTCCTCCTCAACCTCTGTTGGATCGCCGCGCTCCTGTGGCCGCTCCCTCCAGGCGCGGGCGACGAGACCCTGGCGTTCCGCATCATGGCCGCCATCCTCGTCGGTGGGGTGTTGCAGTGGGCGGTGCAGTTGCCCGGGGTGCGCGGTTCGGGATGGCCGCTGCGCCCCGTCTTCGGCGCTCCCGACCCGCGGCTCCGCGCCGCGCTCGCCACCTTCCTCCCGGCCCTGCTCGGTCTCGCCGCGGCGCAGCTCGCCGCGGTGGTGGACCAGGTCATGGTGCGCTGGTTGGTGGACCCTTCGGCCAACGCCTACACCTACCTGGCGAACCGTCTGCTCCACCTGCCGCTCGCCCTCATCGGCGTGGCCGCGGTGACCGGGGCGATGCCGTGGCTGGCGCGGCTCGCGGCCGCCGGCGATCGCGCCGGCCTGGCGCGTGCGGTGCGCCGCAACGCCGAACCCCTCCTCCTGTTGACGGTCGCCGCCGCCGCCGGGTTGTGGGCCGTCGCCGATCCCGCCGTCCGTGTCTTGTTCGAACGCCGCCGCTTCACCCCCGACGACACCGCGGTGCTGGTCGGCACCCTGCGCGCCTACCTGTTCGGCCTGCCCGCCGCGGCACTGGCCGGTCTCCTGGTCCGCGCCCATCAAGCGAGCGGACACTACGCCACCCCGGCCCGGATCGCCGGCGCCATGCTGCCGCTGGACGTCGTCGCCAACCTCCTCCTGATCCCCTGGCTCGGCGTCGCCGGCGCCGGCTGGGCCACCAGCCTGGTGCTCACCGTCCAGTGCCTCTGGCTCCTGCGCCGCTTGCGCACCGAGGACCTCCTCCCCGAGCCGGTCCTCCGCGTCCGCGACCTGCCGACCCTGCTCCTGCCCGGCTTCCTGGCCGGTGGGGCGGCCGCCCTGGCCCTCCACCTCCTGGGCGACGCCGCCCCGACCCTCGGGCTGGTCGTCGCCATCCCCGTCGGCCTCCTCGCCTTCGCCGGCGCCGCCTGGCGGCTCCGCGGCGAGGACTGGTCGTCGCTCCTCGCCGCACTGCGCCGGCGTGGATGACGGAAACTGGCCCTCCAGAGTGGGTCGTTCCCACCAGGGTGTGACCCCGGCCCTCCTGGCGCGTCTCCTTGGGTGTCGCGGGGCCGAGGCAGGCCCCTTGGGCGCCGGGTGGGGGGGGCAGAGGGGCCCCGGCCGCGCCGCGTGAGGCCGGGAGGATCCGGTTGCGGGAGAGTCGTGTCTCCGTGTGCGTGAGGCGGAAAGCGAACGCTCCGGGGACCTCCCCGACCCACCCGAAAGGGCCAGTTTCCGGACGAGGCCGGATGGGCGCTGCCCCCGGTCCGGTCAGGACACCGGATGTGCGCCGATGGGCGCGAAGTACTCCTGCAGGCTGCGCACCGTGCCGCGGCCGCTGCGTTGGGCGCGGATGCCCTGGACCGCGGCGACGGCGGCCGAGAGGGTGGTGATGCAGGGGATGCCGGCCTGGTAGGCCTCGGTGCGGATCATGCCGTCGTCGTGGCGGGTGACCTTGCCGAGCGGGGTGTTGACGATGAGGTCGATGGCGCGGTCCTTGATCAGGTCGGTCACGTGCGGACGTCCCTCGTGCACCTTGTTGACGCGTTCGCAGGGCACGTCGGCCTCACGGAGGGCGCGCCAGGTGCCGTCGGTCGCGACCAGCGAGAACCCCATGTCCACCAGGTCGCGGCACACCGGAACGATGCCCTTCTTGTCGGCGTCCTTGACCGAGACGAAGACTCGGCCCTCGGTGGGCAGGCGCCGATAGGCGGCCTCGCTGGCCTTGGCGAAGGCCATGCCGAACTCGACGTCCACGCCCATGACCTCGCCGGTCGAGCGCATCTCCGGGCCGAGGTCGGCGCGGGCCCCGGCGAAGCGCGAGAACGGGAAGGCCGGCGCCTTGACGGCGTAGCGGCCGACCAGCTTCGGCTCCTCGGCGCCGAGCGCCGAGAGCGGCGCCCCGGCCATGATCCGGGTGGCCAGCGAGGCCAGCGGTACTCCGGTGGCCTTGGCCACGTAGGGCACGGTCCGCGACGCCCGCGGGTTGACCTCGAGCACGTAGAGCCGGTCGCCCTGCACCGCGTACTGCACGTTCATCAGGCCGACCACGCCGAGCTCGAGGGCCAGCGCCCGCGTCGCCGCCGCGATCTCGTCCTGCAGCGCCTCCGACAGCGTGATGGGGGGGATGACGCAGGTGCTGTCGCCGGAATGGATGCCGGCCTCCTCGACGTGCTCCATGACGGCGCCGAGCAGGACCTCGCTCCCGTCGGCGATGCAGTCCACGTCCACCTCGATGGCGGTCTCGAGGAAGCGGTCCACCAGCACCGGATGGTCGGGCGAGGCGGTGACCGCCTCCTCCAGGTAGCGAGCCAGGTCGCGCTCGTCGTAGACGATCTGCATGGCGCGGCCGCCGAGGACGTAGGACGGGCGCACCAGCACCGGGTAGCCGATGCGATCGGCGATGGCCAGCGCCTCGTCGGCGCTGCGCGCCAGGCCGTTCTCGGGCTGCTGCAGGCCCAGCTTCGTCAGCAGCTCGGTGAAGCGGCTGCGGTCCTCGGCCCGGTCGATGGCGTCCACGCTGGTGCCCAGGATGGGTACTCCGGCGTCGCGCAACCCGGCGGCGAGGTTGAGGGGCGTCTGGCCGCCGAACTGGACGATCACCCCATCCGGGCGCTCCCGCTCACAGATGGCGAGTACGTCCTCGAGCGTCAGCGGCTCGAAGTAGAGCCGGTCCGAGATGTCGAAGTCGGTGGACACCGTCTCCGGGTTCGAGTTGACCATGATGGCCTCGATGCCCATCTTGCGCAGGGCCATGGCGGCGTGGACACAGCAGTAGTCGAACTCGATGCCCTGGCCGATGCGGTTCGGCCCGCCGCCGAGGATGACCACCTTCTTGCGCCGGGTCGGCGGCGCCTCGTCCTCGATGGCGTCGTAGGTCGAGTAGAGGTAGGGAGTGTGCGCTTCGAACTCTCCGGCGCAGGTGTCCACCCGGCGGTAGCCCGGCCGCACGCCCAGCTCCAGCCGCCGCCGCCGGGCCTCGGTCTCGGTCGCGCCGCAGGCGCGCGCGACCTGCGCGTCGGAGAAACCGCGCCGTTTGAGCTCGAGCACCTCCTCGGCGGTGAGCGACTCGAGCGTCCTCCCCTCCAGGGCGCGTCCGGTCTCGACCAGCCCCTTCAGGAACTCGAGGAACCACGGATCGATGCCCGACAGCTTGGCCACCTCCTCGACGCTCATGCCCTCGCGGAACGCGTCGTGCACCGCGAAGATGCGTCCCGGCGCAGGCCGGGCCACCAGTTCCATCAGCTCGTCCCGCGAACGCGGCGTGGTCTTGCCCTCGAACCCGGTGCGGCCGACCTCGAGCCCGCGCAGCGCCTTCTGGAAGGCCTCGTCGAAGGTGCGCCCGATGGCCATCGTCTCGCCGACCGACTTCATCTGCGTGCCCAGCGTGTCGCTCGCGTTCGGGAACTTCTCGAACGCGAAGCGGGGCATCTTGACGACCACGTAGTCGAGCGCGGGCTCGAAGCAGGCCGGCGTCTCGCGGGTGATGTCGTTCCGGATCTCGTCGAGGGTGTAGCCGACGGCCAGCTTGGCCGCGAACTTGGCGATGGGAAAGCCGGTGGCCTTCGAGGCCAGCGCCGAACTCCGCGACACCCGCGGGTTCATCTCGATGACCACCAGTTCGCCGTCCTCGGGGTTCACCGCGAACTGCACGTTGGAGCCGCCGGTCTCGACCCCGATCTCGCGCATGATGGCGAACGACGCATCCCGCATCCGCTGGTACTCGCGGTCGGTCAGCGTCTGTGCCGGCGCCACCGTGATGGAGTCGCCGGTGTGGACCCCCATCGGGTCGAGGTTCTCGATGGAGCAGACGATGACGCAGTTGTCCTTGCGGTCGCGCATCACCTCCATCTCGTACTCCTTCCAGCCGAGCAACGACTTCTCGATCAGGATCTCGCTGATGGGCGAAGAGCGCAGTCCGCGCTGCGCCGTCTCCTCGAACTCCTCGCGGTTGAAGACCACGCCGCCGCCGGTCCCGCCCAGGGTGAACGCCGGTCGCACGACGCAGGGCAGGCCGATGGCTTCGAGCGCCGCCCGCGCCTGCTCCATGTCGTGGGCGATCTCGGACGACGCGTTCTTCAACCCGATGCGCTCCATCGCCTGGCGGAACTCGTCGCGGTCCTCGGCCTTGCGGATGACCTCGTAGCGGGCGCCGATCATCTCGACCCCGAACTCTTCGAGCACCCCGTTCTCGTACAGGGCCATGGCGGTGTTGAGGCCGGTCTGGCCGCCGAGCGTGGGCAGCAGTGCGTCGGGCCGCTCCTTCTCGATGATGCGGGCCACGAACTCGGGGGTCACCGGCTCGACGTAGGTCGCGTCCGCCAGCCCCGGGTCGGTCATGATGGTCGCCGGGTTGCTGTTGACCAGGACGATCCGGAAGCCCTCTTCGCGCAGCGCCTTGACCGCCTGGGTGCCCGAGTAGTCGAACTCGCAGGCCTGGCCAATGACGATGGGCCCCGATCCGATGACCAGGATGCTCTGGATGTCGCTGCGACGGGGCATGGGGCGCGGAGGATTGTACCCGCCGCCCCGCTCCCTCACCCGGTGGCCGGCAGGAATTCGCGGATCGCCCGGGCCGCCTCCACCGGTGCGGCCCCGGTGGCCAGCACCACCCGTCCCGGTCCCAGCGGCAGGACCAGCGTCAGGCCGCCGCCGCGCGCCTTCTTGTCGCGGGCGAGCAGCCGTGTCAGGACCCGGGTGTGGGGCAGTTCGCCGGGGTAGGCCGTCGGCAGTCCGGCGTGCTCCAGGGCGGCTTCCAGGCGGCGCACGAAGGCCTCGCTGCCGCCCGCAGTGGCGGCGACGCGGGCCGCGACCAGCATCCCGAGGCCGACCGCCTCGCCGTGGGTCAGCCGCTTCGGTCCGGCGGCCCGCTCCAGGGCGTGGCCGAAGGTGTGGCCCAGGTTCAAGAGCGCCCGTCGCCCGCCTTCCTCGGGGTCGTCGCGGACGATGCGCACCTTGAGCCGCGCCGCGCCGCGCACCAGTTCCTCCAGCGCCTCCGACGGCCGTAGCAGCTCGTGGCGGCTCGTCCTCTCGAAGCGACCCAGCATCCGCGGCCCGGCCAGCACTGCCGACTTCAGCACCTCGCCGAGCCCGCTGCGCCATTCTCGCGCCGGCAGCGACTTCAGCAGGGCCAGGTCCGAGATCACGAACTCGGGGAAGTGGAAGGCGCCGACCAGGTTCTTGCCCTCGGGCAGGTTGACCCCGGTCTTGCCGCCGATGGAGGCGTCGGCCATCGCCAGCAGGGTGGTCGGGACCACCCCCCAGCGCACGCCGCGCATCAGGGTCGCCGCGGCGAAGCCGACCACGTCGCTGGTCGCGCCGCCGCCCACTGCGATCATCAGCGAACGCCGGTCGGCGCCGGCTCGAATCGCCCTTCGGGCCAGGCCCTCGACCGACTCCAGGGTCTTGGCTCGCTCGCCGAAGGCCCGCGGCCGCAGGAACACGTGGGGGAGGCCGGAGGCGGCCATGGCCTTGCGCAGCCCCGGCAGCGCCAGCTTCGCGGCGCGTGGGTCCACCGCCACGATCACCGAGGTCGGCCGCGGCCGCAGGCTGCGCAGCCGGCGGGTGAGACGTTCGGCCAGGAAGCGGTGGCCGAAGGCCGGTGCGACCACGGGGTGGGGGAGGGGCCGACTCATGTCCGGTTCGCCGCGGCGAGCGCTGCCGCGCTCAGTCCTCGGTCCGCTCCCGGGTGGGAGCCTGACGCTGACGGCGGCGCTCGGAGAGCCGCGCCGCCACCGCAGCGGCCTCGCGGCGGTCGCGCCGCACCTGGAAGAACAGGAATCCGGCCAGCAGGACGACCATGACGACCAGGGCCCAGACCATCTGCTGGACGAAGGGTTGCGGCGGCGCCTCGATGGGGGTGGCGCCGGTGACGACGAACACCGGCGCCGCGCGCATGTTGCCCTCGCGGTCCTCGTAGCCGTGCAGCTGCAGGAACCAGCCGTCGAAGCGATGCGGGCCGCGCACCCGGGTGAAGTCGAACCGGCCCGGCGTCAGCACCTGGATGCGCATGTCGCCGAGGAAGTTGTTCTTGAGCCAGGCCTCGGACCACCAGTGCTCGCGCAGGGGGTTCTCGTCGGCCTTCACGGTGTAGGCCTGACTGACCATGCCGCCGATCTTGAACGCCTGGCCGCGGAAGGCGGCGGGGCTCTCGACCAGACGGTCGAGCAGCGGGCCGTCGAGCCAGGGGGCCTCCTCGAACTGTGGGTTCCACTCCTCGGGGTGGGTCTGGGCGTAGCGGGCGACCCCGAACAGGTGCCACATGGCGTCCTCGTCCACGTCGTTGACCTCGCCGGCCTTGGCGTCCGAAACCGAGGTCAGCCGCGCCAGGTCGGGGCGCGGGGCCGGTTCCTCGGGCGGCACCGAGGGGCGCAGCTGGCGTCCGACGAACAGCGGTGCGTCGGCGCGTCCGACCTCCGGGGCCGGCCGCGAGTGCCGTTTCAGGTAGTAGCCGTCGGCGACCACCCAGTCGCCGGGTTCGAAGAGCCGCTCCGGTGGCAGCAGGGTCACGTACCACGCGCGGTGGCCGTCCTCGGTCTCGATCAGCGCCCAGAACTCGGGGGACTGCCCTTCGACCCGGACCAGTTCGTCGAAGCTCGTCAGGCGGCCGCGGAAGCGGAACGGCTCGCCGCGCCGGGCGCTCCACCCGGCGGGGGCCTCGTCGAAGGGGAAGCGCGGCTCGCCGAGCGCATCCAGGTGCGAGGGCAGCAGCGACAGGGCGAGCCTGGAGAGGTGGGCGAACGGCTCGGGCTCGAGTTCGAGCCGTTCCTCGGGCGTCGCGTCGCGCACCCGAGCGAGCAGGTCGTGGTCCACCTCCGGCAACGCCACCGGGGGTTCGGTCTGACCGACCGTCTCCTGGACAGGCGCCTCGTCGGCCCCTTCCTTGCGGAACAGGTCGAGCTGGAAGAGCAGTGCCAGCGCGAACGCGCCGAGGACGACGATGGTGACGAGACGGCGCTTCTCACGGCGCGCCATCTCGGCCTGGAGCTGCTGGAGTCGTTCGCTGGGCATGTTCGTGGGCCGTGGGAGCGGGTCGGTCAAGAGGGTTCGCCCCGCGCGGCGGCGACCAGGGCGGAGAACAGGCGTCGCGATGGGTCGCCGGGGGCGGTGCGTTCGGGGTGCCACTGTACCCCGAGCGCGAACGGATGGTCCGC
>Ga0256830_1000830_pt1 | contig 22876 bp, 23 predicted proteins | sample 128326metaG_FD_190537 | JGI IMG/M metagenome (GOLD analysis project Ga0256830, IMG submission 190537) | Hydrothermal vent microbial communities from Lau Basin, Pacific Ocean - 128-326 | ecosystem: Environmental > Aquatic > Marine > Hydrothermal vents | place: Pacific Ocean: Lau Basin | collected... | reverse complement strand
ATGTACGCAAACTCGATTACTTTGACACCAGGTACAGTGAGTGTGAATCTCGAGAAAGATAAAATTTTGGTGTATGCCTTGAGCAAGGAAGGCGCCGATGATTTGCTCAGCGGTGAAATGGCGAAGCGAATTCCTGACCAGGTAGTCGAAAAATAATGTTTATTGCGGCAACTATTGCAATTTTGATAACCATGGGACTCGCATTAGCGCGAGCACTGATGGGGCCAACCGTTTTTGATCGTATTGCCGCAGTTAATATGTTTGGTACCAAAACAATTTTATTAATTGCTGTATTTGCGTTTGTCTCCGGCCAAACTGATTTATTAGATATTGCGATTGTATATGCATTGATTAATTTCATTGGAGTGATTGCGGTGTTGCGCTTGATTACCCATGGCAATTTTCATTCAAACGAAGAATCAATAGCGAAATCGGCAAAGGTAGACGCTGAATGATACTGGATGTTCTGAGCTGGAGCCTGCTATTAGCCGGAGGTCTATTAGGTGTTATTGGTGGTATCGGCATACACCGTTTTCCCGATTTTTATTCTCGACTTCATGCCGCCGGAACAACCGATACCTTGTGTGCCTTATTTATTTTACTCGGTTTAAGTTTACAAGCAGGATTAAGCCTTGATACCTTTAAGCTATTTTTAATATTCGTTTTCCTCTTCTTTACCAGTCCGATTGCTTCCCATGCCTTAGCTCATGCTGCGATGAAAGCGGGTTTTAAACCTAAACTTGCTAACGATGTAGAGGCCAAGAATGATTGATATTGTCATTAACATCACCTTATTGGCTTTTTTAGTCATCACCGCCGTCGCTATTCTCCGCATAACGAATCTTTTTGCGATTATCATGTTATTTGGTGTTTTTAGTTTCACATCCGCCGGGCTTTTTGTCGTGATGGATGCTGCAGATGTCGCGTTTACCGAAGCAGCCGTTGGAGCAGGGATATCGACTATATTAATGTTAGCAACACTTGCGCTGATCAAAGGCCAAACAGAAAAAAGACCGCTCGGTCATCGGCCGTGGTTGCCAATGGCCGTCGTTAGCATGACGGGTGCCGCTTTGGTTTATGGAACATTGGATATTCCGAGTTTTGGTGATCCTAATGCACCGGTGCAAACCCATGTTGGTCCTTACTATATCGAAAAATCTATATCAGATACGGGTGTACCAAACATGGTGACGGCCGTGTTAGCCAGTTATCGCGGGTTTGACACTTTAGGCGAGACAGCTGTTATTTTTACCGCAGGTATTGCAGTACTGATACTAATTGGTGGTCGCCGTTCTCGGCAACGGAAAAATACCGACGCAGGCAACAACTCTTCGAATAATAGCAATAAAGCAAATAGTGATGCAGGAATAGCGTCATCAGAAAGCTCAAGCACCCACTCAAGGACTGAAAAGCAAGTATCTGATATTAACCAAGCAGCAAATAACACGTCATCGAATAGTCACTCCGCTAGCGGTCAATCCCTAGCTCGGGAGAAAACAGATGAAGCATAATCTTATTCTCCGCGTTGGTTCAAAACTTTTAATTCCACTCACCCTCATGTTTGGCCTTTATGTGCAGTTTCATGGTGATTTTGGTCCCGGCGGTGGTTTTCAGGCAGGTGTTATTTTTAGTGCCGCGATTATTCTTTATGCCTTGGTTTTTGGCCTGAGTGCTGCTGAGCAAATTATTCCTGCAGGTATATTGCGCTTTCTCTCGGGTCTCGGCGTTTTACTTTACGCCGGTGTAGGGGTTGCTTCGCTGTTTGCAGGTGGTAACTATCTCGACTATAGCGTATTGGGAAGTACTCCAGTGGCTGGTCAACTGCTGGGGATATTATTAGTTGAATTAGGCGTTGGGATTACCGTCTCTTCCGTCATGTTAATTATCTTTTTTGCTTTTGCGGGCCGCGGGAGAGAAGCATAGTTTATGGATTTTATTATTGGTCACTATAATTACTGGGTTGTCATTATTTTAATGATGATTGGTTTTTATATCGTTATTAGTCGCGGCAATTTGGTAAAAAAAATCATTGGCTTGAATATTTTTCAAGTCTCAGTCTTTCTACTCTATATCAGCTTGAGTGTGATAGACGGCGGCTCTGTCCCCATTCTAAAAGATGGAATAGAGCGCTATTCCAATCCTTTACCACATGTTCTTATTCTAACGGCTATTGTAGTAGGCGTTGCAACCACTGCACTAGCACTTGCCTTGGTTGTTCGAATTAAAGAATCTTACGGCACGATTGAAGAAGATGAAATTCACCAGCAGGATCATTCGTTGTAATGGAACACATTAGTCTTTTATTGGTTGTTATTCCATTAATAGCCGCTCCCTTAGTAGCGATTCTACCTAACGGTCGACTTCCATGGCTGGTTACCACGTTAGTAACCGTCATCTGTGCGATACTTGCGAGTACTCAGTTATGGGGAATTCTCCATGAAGGAATGATTAGCTACGAACTTGGCGGATGGGCACCACCATGGGGGATTGAATATCGCATCGATACGGTGAATGCTTTTGTAGCACTAATCGTTGCAGGTATTGCTGCCGCTACATTACCTTATGCACTGTTAAGTGTTGAAAAAGAAATCCCGAAAAATCAAATTTCACTTTTCTATTGTGCTTTTTTGCTTTGTCTTTGTGGTTTATTAGGAATTACCCAAACCGGGGATATCTTTAATGTCTTCGTCTTTTTAGAGGTATCCTCTCTCTCTTCTTATGCTCTCATTAGCATGGGAAAAAATCGTCAAGCCTTAACCGCAGCCTATCAATATTTAATCATGGGTACGATCGGCGCAACATTCTTTTTGATTGGTGTGGGCTTGATTTATTCGCAAACTGGTACATTAAACATGGCCGATTTAGCAGAGCGCCTGCCAGCAGTATTTGAGCGTAGAACGGTGCATACCGGTTTTGCTTTTATCGTTATTGGTATTGCGTTAAAACTGGCCTTATTTCCATTGCATCTCTGGTTACCCAACGCTTACACATACGCACCCAGTGTTATTACTATTTTTCTCGCAGCAACGGCGACTAAAGTCGCTGTCTATTTAATGCTACGGATGTTATTTACAGTTTTCCCCGATGGTTTTGCGTTAGGAACTCCCATCTATGGGCTGTTTATTCTTCTAGGTTTTGCTGGAATTATTGGCGCATCGATTTATGCGATTTATCAAATTGATGTTAAACGATTACTGGCTTATTCCAGTGTGGCGCAAATCGGGTATATGGTACTCGGAATGGGGCTTGCGTCTGCTACGGGTATCACCGCAACAATTCTTCATCTTTTTAACCATGCATTGATGAAAGGCGCTTTATTTATGGCAGTGGGAGCCATCATTTATCGCATAGGTTCCTGTCGCATCGATAATATTCAAGGCTTGGGTCGGCAAATGCCCTGGACGTTTGCCGCCATTATCATTGGTGGTTTTAGTCTGGTTGGTATACCAGGTACCGCAGGGTTTATCAGTAAGTGGTATTTAGTCTTGGCCGCATTGGAACAACATAATTGGATTGCCGTTGCTGTTATTTTATTTGGATCATTACTCGCCGTAGTTTATGTAGGAAAAATGATTGAAGCCCTCTATTTTAAACCAGCTATTGAATCCAATCTGTCGGTGAAAGAAGCCCCGTTATTATTAGTAGTACCCACCTTGATGCTGGCTATTGCCAATATTTATTTTGGTTTAAACACCGATCTTACGGTAGGCGTCGCTGAAACGGCAGTGCAAATGCTGGGTTTGACCACCGAAAGTGTTGCAGGAGCAGTAAGCCCATGAGTCCCGAAGCACTGATGCTCAGCGCCATACTTCTGCCTTTGCTTGCCGCTATCGGCATCGTCGCCGCCCGTAATAACCCCAACCTGCGTGAAGGGGTCACTTTAGCGACTGCTTCGCTCATGGCAATCCTGGTTATCGTTATTACTCACCGTTTTATGCAGGGTGAAACGTTTGCATTAAGCATTGCTGAGCCTTTGCCTGGCATAAGCATTGGTTTTGAAATTGAAGCCTTAGGTATGTTATTCGCTTTGGTCGCCGGGTTATTATGGCTCATAACCTCGATCTATGCGATTGGTTATATGCGTCACCATAAAGAAAAGAATCAAACACGATTTTTTGCATCATTTGCAGTCGCTATTTCGTGTACCATGGGCGTTGCGTTTTCAGCAAACTTATTTACCCTGTTTTTATTTTACGAGCTTTTAACTCTATCAACCTATCCGTTAGTCGCTCATGCCGGAACACCCGCAGCGAAAAAGGGCGGACGAATCTATCTCGGTATTTTATTAGGAACTTCTATTGGTTTATTCCTTCTGGGGATTTTAGCAACTTGGTTTATCGCGGGAACCCTCGATTTTCAACACGGTGGAATTTTAGCGGGGAATATTGACCCCGCTTGGGCAGGCCTACTCTTTGCGCTGTTCTTGTTTGGTATCGGAAAAGCAGCGGTCATGCCATTTCATCGATGGCTACCTGCGGCAATGGTCGCACCAACACCCGTGAGCGCCTTGCTCCATGCCGTTGCCGTCGTTAAAGCCGGCGTATTTACGTTGTTAAAAGTCACTATCTATATTTTTGGCAGCGATTTTATTCTATCCAACGATGTTACTGGCGCATTAATTTGGATTGCGGCAATTACCATTCTGTTAGCGTCTATGATCGCAATGACAAAGGATAACCTGAAAGCACGATTAGCCTATTCAACCGTGAGTCAGTTGAGCTACATTGTATTAGGGGCCATGCTCGCAAGTAAGGCGGGATTAATTGGTGCCTCCATGCATATTGCCATGCATGCCTTTGCAAAAATCACCCTATTTTTTGCAGCCGGTGCGATTTATGTCACCGCACATAAAACATTGGTGAGTGAATTAAATGGCTTAGGTCGTGCAATGCCCATCACCTTTATCGCTTTTTTTATTGGCACACTCAGTATTATTGGGCTGCCTCCTTTGGGTGGCATGTGGAGTAAGTGGTATCTCGGTCTAGGTACTGTGGAAACCGGTCAACTCATTTTACTCGCGACACTCATGCTCAGTTCACTGTTAAATATTGCCTATTTATTACCTATTCCTATTCGTGCATTTTTCAGCAAACCTGCGAGTGGTAATCATTATACTGAAATTAAAGAGGCTCCGAGAACTATACTCGCCGCGATGTTAATCACATCAACCGCCTGCTTTATGCTCTTTTTCTATCCAGATCCGCTTTATCAATTGGCCAGCTTAGCAGCCGAAGGACCGAAATGATGTCCGAACAAAAAGAACATTTTTTTGATCAACCGAAAAACGTAAAACGCGTTTTATGGGGCTTTTATACTATTTGCATTATTTTGGTGATTGTTGATTTTTTCGTACATCGTCATATTGGTTTTGCGTGGGAAAAAATTCCGGCGTTTTATGCCATTTACGGATTTATCGCCTGTGTCGTTTTAGTGGTTATCGCCAAAGAAATGAGAAAGCTCGTTATGCGTAAGGAAGATTATTACGATGAGTGAGTTACCCCCTTTTATTCTCTATTTTATTGCTGCGCTACTGGTGGTCGGCACACAAGGTTTGACGCGTAAAATTATCATGCTGGCAACACCGATCGTAACGGCGTTATATATCTGGCAGAATATTGAAATAGGGCTTGTCGTTAACCACTCAATATTAAACCTTGAGTTAACGCTGCTACGTGTTGACAAACTGAGTTTGCTGTTTGCTTTTCTTTTTTGTATTGCAAGTTTTATTGGTACTATTTTCGCCTTACATGTTAATGATACCAAACAACATGTGGCAGGGATTGTCTATGCAGGCAGTGCCCTTGGGGCTGTCTTCGCCGGTGATTTAATCACCCTGTTTATTTTTTGGGAATTATTAGCGACTAGCTCGGTGTTCCTTATTTGGGCGCGTGGAACAGAAAGAGCCATTAATGCGGGCATGCGTTACTTAGTTTTTCAAGTACTCTCGGGCGTCTTTTTATTAGCTGGCGCGTTGCTGCACTTTCACAACACTGGGTCGCTCGCGTTTGAACATATTGGCTTAGAAACTATAGCCGGTTGGCTAATCTTAATCGCGTTTGGTATCAAAGCAGCGTTTCCTTTTCTGCATAGTTGGTTAACCGATGGTTATCCCGAAGCAACTGTCACCGGTACGGTTTTCCTTTCCGCATTTACCACAAAAGTGGCCGTTTATGCCTTGGCACGAAGCTTTGCTGGTGAAGAAATATTGATTTACATTGGCGTAGCCATGGCGTGTTTTCCGATTTTTTACGCCGTGATTGAAAATGATTTACGCAAAGTTCTCGCCTATAGCCTAATCAATCAAGTCGGTTTCATGGTGACAGGCATCGGCATAGGAACTGCTCTCGCCTTGAATGGCGCCGTCGCACATGCTTTCAGTGATGTCATTTTCAAAGGCCTACTGTTCATGAGCATGGGCGCGGTGTTATATCGAACAGGTAACATCAATGGTTCTGATCTAGGCGGTTTATATAAATCCATGCCCAAGACTACCGTACTTTGTATTGTTGGTGCCTTATCTATTTCTGCTTTCCCACTCTTTAGTGGTTTCGTGAGTAAATCGATGATAATGACGGCATTAATGATTGAGGATTATGGCTATCTTTGGTTATTGATGTTATTTGCATCGGCTGGAGTATTTCACCATGCCGGAATAAAAATACCCTATTTTGCATTCTTCGCACATGATTCCGGTCTGCGGCCCAAAGATGCGCCCACTAATATGCTAATTGCGATGGGAATAGCCGCCGCCTTATGTTTGTTTATTGGCATGCAGCCACAATATCTCTACGCCATGTTGCCCTGGGAAGTGGACTACTGGCCTTATGATATAACCCATGTATTGGCACAATTGCAGTTGCTCTTTTTCTCGGCATTTGCATTTGTTTGGCTCAACCACAAAGCAATGTATCCACCTGAGTTACGTTCCATTAATTTGGATGCTGAATGGATTTACCGACGCTGGGTACCCGCAGGTATTCGTCGCATTGTCCTATTTTTAAGCCTCGCCAAAACATCGCTTAGCGCTTTAATCATGGCACCTATGCAACGTGCTCGTTACTCATTTTCGCAATCTCCGATAGCCAAGTATCATCTCGCTGAAAGCTGGCCAACCGGCAGTATGGTATTTTGGGTTGCAATTATACTGGCGGCCTATCTAGTATTGGATATATTTGGACAAGCCTAGGAGGCTGTCTGAGAACAGACTGACCTACTGCGAACAAACCTGATTGCGTACATTTCTCGATCAAACTCGTTCAATAGCGACGGCTATTCGCCTCATTTGATCGAAAAATCTACGCTAATCAGGCTTACTCTCGTGACGATCGCTGTTCTCGGACAGCCTCCTAGGCTATTGATTATAATAAAGAAGCCCCCGCTTCAAAACATATAATTCATCCCATAGAGAAACTGGTCGAAATTTGTTTCCCCACGAACATATTCAACTTCCATAGACAAGCCGCTATCAAATTGATAACCGAAACCCAGACCTGCTTGCATAACCCTCCCAGTGATAACTTCATCTTCAATCTGAGCACCCGGTGTTATATGTGTGATGTTTTCATAAACACCACCAAGCTTTGCTTTTAAATACAAGTCCCGATCAGAGATCGGGAGGCGCATTACTCCAAAGGCCCCGAGTAACCAGCTTTTATATTGTCCCGCGCCATTAGTTGTCGAATAACCACCACCACCAATACTGAAACTACCTTCTACTTCTATCGCAAAGTTTGCAATGAGTCCATAGCCATAGACTAATCCTAGTTGGAGTGATGGCTTATCAGAGAAATACTGTTGGTTCTCAAACATCACCGCGCCAATGCGCGGTAACCAATAAAACTCTCCTTCAGTCGCGAGTGTGTTCGAGCTAAAACCAATACTGGCCAACAAGCCTGTAATCATCATTTTATTTAACATAATCAAACCTAAAAAATTAAATCTCAATAAATACCCGCTAAAGTGACTCAGATGGATGATAGCAAGCGAGGAGGCTGTCCGAGGTAATGGGTAAGAAGTGAGATTATTTATCTAAAGATTGCATCAGACCAACAAGCATCAATCCCAGCCGACAAGATACTTCTCAAGTATAGTAAGCATGCAATTCACATGATCTTCGCTATCATTTAACGCGGGGATGTAAGAATAGCGTGAACCCCCATTGTTAACAAAATACGCTCGATTTTCCTGATTGATTTCCTCTAATGTTTCCAAGCAATCTATCGAAAAACCTGGGCATACAACATCAACGCTTTCTAGTCCCTCTTGTGCCCATTTTATCAGCGTCTTATCCGTGTAAGGTTGCACCCATTTTTGTCGGCCAAGACGCGATTGAAAAGCAACACTCCAGGCGCTTTCGGGCAGATCCAACACACTTACGACTTCACGAATGGTATTCATACATTCACTGTGATAAATATCACCTTTATCAATATAGGCTTGTGGAATGGAATGAAAGGAGAAAAGCAACCGCTGAGCGCGCCCATTAATATCCCAGTACTGGGTAATACTTGACGCAATTGCCGCAATATACGCGGGATCCGTAGCATAACTCGTAATCGTTCGTAACTCCGGCACCCGCCGCCAATGCATTAGCTCGGCAAATACTGCATCGCTTACAGAGGCCGTTGTGGTCGCTGAGTACTGTGGATAAAGCGGTAATACAAGTAGCTTAGATACACCTTGCGCTTGCAATGACTGCATAACGTCAGGCATCGATGGCTGGCCATAACGCATCGCATATTGCACCACATACTTCGACCCTAAACGCGCATTGACCGCCAAGCTAAGCTTATCTGCAAGCTTTTCGGTAATCACTTTCAATGGTGAGCCATGCTGAGTCCAGATCTTCTGATAAGCCCCAGCAGATTTACTCGGCCGCGTATTCAGGATAAGCCCGTTTAAGATAATCCACCAAAGCGCTCGCGGGAACTCAACCACTCGCCTATCCCAAAGAAATTCTTTTAGATATTTTCTTACTGCGGAAGTCGTTGCTGCTTCAGGTGTACCTAAATTAACCAACAATACCCCTGTTTTTAATTCATCCAGAACCTTTGGCTCATTTCTGTAAAAAGACATATATTTTTCAAGCTTATTGAGTATGAACAACCGTGAACAAAAAAATCTAAGCGGATATTACACGATGAAGCTAAGTTATTAAACAGTCACAAGCTCACGACACTCCGTAGCAATCAACTGCGGAACCTAGGAGCCTGTTCTAGGACAGCCTCCTAGCGAAAGTTCAAATTCTATTTCTACTGTGTAGTAAATACACTCAACAATGTGCTTAAATATGTAGAATTGAAACCCGAAAATCGGCGATTTTCTGAGCAAGGAGTTATTTGATGACAGAGCAAAAACGATGCATTCCCTGTGAAAGAGGCAGTACACCTTTAACAGCGGAAGCCGCAGAAAAACGACTTAAAAATGCTGAGCACTGGGAATTAATTGATGGTGCAAATAAAATCCAACGCAGGTTTACCTTTGGCAACTTTGTCTTAGCTGTGGATTTTTTAAACAAACTCGCCATAAAAGCCGAACATGAATTTCACCACCCGGATATGACGGTCGGCTGGGGATATTGCACGGTGGTTTTTTATACCCACAAGATAAATGGACTGCATGAAAATGATTTCATCATGGCCCAACAGGCAAACGCGCTTTATGAATCATAAATAACACTAATGAGGCTCCTTACGCCAAACAGTTGCCCCATTTGATGCCTTATCAATACGATCTAAACTCGCTTCATGCGCCGCCAACTCTTCAGCTTGCGCGTAAATCGTTCTTAATGGTGGTCTATCGGCTGATGCTCGTCGGATTTCAGGAACGTCTATGTCTCCCGGTGAGCCACCCTGCCCACCTAACAATAAACTAACCTGCCCACCCGTCATCGCCAAATAAACGTCCGCTAAAATCTCGGAATCTAATAGAGCACCGTGTAATTCCCGATGGGCGTTATCAACATTATAATGCTTGCACAATGCATCGAGACTATTCCGTTGTCCGGGGCGAAGCTTTCTGGCAAGCACCAGCGTATCTAGGATTTTGCATTTATCCGCAATGGTTCCGAAACTGGAACCTAATAACGACAACTCATGATTCAAAAAAGCAATATCGAAAGGAGCGTTATGAATAATCAGTTCAGCACCTTCAATGAACCTTAGAAAATCAGCAGCCACGTCGGCAAACCTTGGTTTATCTGCCAAAAACTCCGAAGTAATGCCATGAACTTCAAGCGCCGCCGCATCACTGTCTCGGTCAGGCTGCAGATATTGATGATAGTGATTCCCCGTCAAACAACGATCAATAAGTTCAACCGCACCAATTTCAATCACCTTATGGCCTTGCTTAGGCTCCAAGCCTGTGGTTTCAGTATCTAATACAATTTGTCGCATTATTTTTCCTTGGCTAACAGCTCATCAACACCTTGATTGGCAAGTGCATCAACTAATTCGTTTTCACGGTGACCGCTATGCCCTTTAACCCAATGCCAATTCATTTTATGTTTTGCCTGTTCTTCATCCAGGATTTTCCATAAGTCTGAATTTTTTACCGGCTTACGTGCGGCGGTTCGCCAACCATTCTTTTTCCAAGCCATAATCCACTGGGTAATGCCCTTTTTAACATATTGTGAATCCGTCGTAATCTCTATCTCACAAGGGTCAGTTAACGCTTGAAGCGCAGATATAACCGCTTGCATTTCCATTCGGTTATTAGTCGTACTGGGTTCACCACCCAATAAGGTTTTTTCAACACCATTGCAGCGCAATAACACCCCCCAACCTCCTGGCCCAGGGTTTCCACGACATGCGCCATCGGTAAAAATTTCTACTTTTTTCATTCATTTTTCCTACTTAGGGGGTTAGAAATCAGTTAAAACGATCTGGCTAATTTTCTTGCTATCGATGGTGGGAAGTACTTGTTTCCGCTAACCGGGTCTTTACGAGTTTTTTCATTGGACGCCAGCGCTTTGGAATCTTGGTTAAGGTGAGTACTTCTTTCTTGGCAACCAATATATAACTTCCTCCAAACGCCGGCCATAATTTGCGACTCACCGCATCCCATCGGCTCAGATGATTTTGCACATAATTAGTATTTATTGGCGGTTTATGAAAAAAAGTGGCTGCCATTTGCAGATCAAAATTAAGTAATCTTAACCAATCCTTTACCCGAAATGGACTCAAAAAATTAGCACACCATGGCGGTGTACTCTTACCGCGTGCTGCCCAGTTTCTTACCCCCCACATTCCCCAGGGATTGAAACCCAAAATAACCACATGACCTTCTGCGACTAACACACGATCAACTTCACGTAGCACCTGGTGAGGATTAACTTGCAACTCAAGAACATGAGGCAAAATGACCACGTCCACACTGTCAGACGCTATTGCTAAAGAAGTCGCCGAAGAAACCAATCCATTATCATTGCATTGTAATGCGCATTGCTTCATGATGAACTTCTTGCGAATAAGACTGCTACCCAAATAAGAAGGTTCAAAGGGTTTTCCCATTTGCAACAAATAATAACCAAATAGCATCGGTAAAACGGTCTCTAAATGCGCATTTTCTTCCTCAGCTAAAGCCTTCCCTAAAGGTGTTTGATACCATTCCCACAGAAGTTCGCTAACTTGCAAGTCAGAACCACAGGGGTTTTTAACGGGCTTCATACTTGAAAATTGTTGAAATGGCATTTGTTACCAAACTCCCTATTTAATCAAGGACAAGAATGCACAGCCTCCTAGGAGCCTGCCCTAGAATTATGGACTGCAAAAATCCTTTTTCACAACAAAATCATGAATTTTAGCGGCATTCTTCTTGCTAATACAAGCTTCTTAAGTAACCGACAAAACATTTCAGTTTTTATGCCCGGAACCGCTAATTCATTAATAGAAACATGATCGCAATTAGGGTAAGTTTCCCCTACCATCATTTATGAATAGATAAAGATAAAACAAATTTTTAAATACACTACTAAAGTCAATATGTTACGATCACCGTCATAAAGTCACGACTATTAATATTAAATAATAACATGCCATGCAGAGGGATCACCATCATGCCTAAATCTTCAGTAAGATCTTGTATTTATATGATTTTATTGACGACCTGTTTGCTTTTCATCAGCGGATGCGCAACGAAAATCGGTAGCTCTCTCGACTTCTGGCAGAACGATACTCAAGCAGAAACAGACCTGCGGCAAAATAATGAACCACCCTTCGTCAACGGATTACCTGAATTAGCCTCACTATCAAACCCGCAAGACGATCTACTATTTGCACAACTCGGCGCGGGTGAAGCTTCCCTCGTCGGTCAATTGCCAGGGCAAAGAAAACTACCGTCTCATCTTTACACAGAAGTAGCCATAGCACATAACCCGATTGAAAAAGGCACATTATTTTTTGTCAAAGATAATACCCCCACAGATATTTGGGAACGTATTCGCCGCGGTTTTCAGCTACAACACGAACATGAAGGCAACAAAGCAGATTTAAGATGGTATGTACGTCATCAATCCTATATCGATAGAGTCGCCACAAGAGCCGAACCCTATATCCACCTCATCGTAGAAGAAGCCGAAAAACAAGGTGTGCCTCTAGAGATTGCCTTATTGCCCATTGTTGAAAGTGCATTCCAACCTTTTGCGTACTCGCATGGCCGCGCAGCCGGTATTTGGCAATTTATTCCAAGTACTGGCCGACTTTATGGATTAAAACAAAACTGGTGGTATGACGGTAGACGTGACGTACTCGCTTCAACCAAGGCAGCGATTAAAATGCTGAAGCGTCTTCATCGCTCGTTTAAGGGCGACTGGCTGCTTGCACTAGCGGCTTATAACTCGGGTCAAGGAACCGTATCCAAAGCCATCCGAAAAAATAAACGCAAAGGCAAACCTACTGATTTTTGGTCATTAGATTTACCTAAGGAAACACGAGGATATGTACCTAAGCTACTGGCAATATCAGCCATCATTGAAAACCCAGACAAATACAATCTTAAAATCAAGCCTATTGCCAACAAGCCTTATCTCGCAAAGGTTGAAACCAAATCACAAATTGATCTTGCGCTCGCTGCTGAATTAGCAGAATTGAGTATTGAGGAATTATACTTGCTAAACCCTGGGTTTAATCGTTGGGCAACCGACCCTGACGGCCCACATCACCTGTTATTGCCCATAGAAAAAGCAGCCCTATTTACTCAAAACCTCGCTGCATTACCTGCAAACAAACGGATCAAATGGGCACGCCACAAAATCAAAAAAGGAGAGTCATTACTCTCCATTGCGGACAAATACAATACCACCGCTGCGTTAATTAAAGATGTCAATAATATTCGTGGCAACATGATTCGACAGGGACAAGGCCTAGTCATACCAGTGGCTGTTAAGCGTAAATCGCAATACAAACTAAGCTCATCACAACGGCTTAAATCCTTACAAAACACCCGCCGCAAAGGAAAGGAAAAAGTAGTCTATCGGGTACGCCGTGGAGACACCTTGTGGGATATATCTAGAAAACACAAGGTCGGGGTAAGAACTCTCGCTAAATGGAATGGCTTAGCGCCAAGAGACACATTAAAAACAGGACAAAAACTGGTTATCTGGACTAAACAAGGCCGCATAGCGAAAGCATCAAGAGATTCATTTTCTCCCCATGCCAGTGGACTAGTCACCAAAAAAATTGGCTACCGAGTCCGTCGTGGAGACTCTATCGCTCTCATCGCACGTAAATTTAACATCGGTATAAATGACATCATTCGTTGGAACGGAATCAAAAAAGAAAAATACCTACAACCCGGTCAACGACTCACCTTATACGTCAACGTAACACAACAAGTATCCGGCGTATAAAACACATCTAGAATATTTTGAGAGCACTGGAGTGCTCTCACACCTCACGCAAACCACCTGAACGCTGGTAATCGTTTTTAGCCGCATAACCGCCACCGTGCGCAGGGCATCAAAACCGGTTACCCGAATTAAACCTCATAAGAATATGGCCGATAAGCTTTAAAATCATAGCACTAAGTACTATGATTTCAAGATCGGTAAAAGGGTAAAAAATGCGGATCTTTAAAACCAGGCTATTCCATCGATGGGCGTACAAAGAAGGACTGACAGATGCTGATTTATGTCATGCGATTGATGAAATAGCGAGCGACTTAATCGACGCAGATTTGGGTGGCCATGTCTTCAAAAAGCGAGGCCCATCCAAGGTCGAGGTAAGCGCGGTGGGGCGAGAACCCTGCTCGCTTTTAGACATGAAGATAAAGCCTTTTTTATGTACGGCTTCGCCAAAAAGCAGCAAGCCAACATCAAAGATGATGAGTTGGCAGCTTTAAAGAAATACGCTAAGGAACTCTTGTCTTATAGCGACAAAACGCTAACCAAAGCCTGTAAAGCAAGCGCGTTATACGAGGTGGAAAACGATGAATAAATCGATACTGGAAACTGTGCACGAAGGCGCACACGATCTCCACAAAGCAGGCGTGATGGATGAAATTACATTACGTGAGTTTGACGCTTTATGCTTACCTACGGTCAAAGCCTATAGTGCTCAACAGATTAGGCATATCCGGGTAAAAAATAAAGCCAGTCAAGCCGTCTTTGCGCTTTATCTCAACACCAGCAAATCAACGGTACAGAAATGGGAGCAAGGTATGAAAAAACCGAATGGCCCCTCGCTTAAGCTGCTTAACTTGGTTGATCAAAAAGGTCTGGAAGTCCTGGCTTAAAATCAAATATCACCAACCGCCGCGCGCGCCAATTAGGTTTCGAGCAACCATTCCCCGCCGCACAATGTGCCTTACCCTGGTTAGACGAGCAAGCAAACATCCGTAAAGAGAAAAATTTTTTTGAAACGCGGGTAACCGAGTATCAAACCGGAGGAGGACTTAACTGGGGAACCTAATCCTCCAACCACTTCCAATATCATCAAGTTTTTGTAGGGGGGATAAGCGCAGTGCATCCACCAAAAACTTGAGAAACTACCACGAACCCACCGTATGTATATCCCGCGCAAGAACGGGGGAACGCTGCCGAACAAAGATAAAAAACCGGCTAAAGCCTCAGCCTCCTAAAACAAATAAAAGGTAGATGCGCTGTGCGCATCCACCAAAAACTTGAGAAACTGCGCCACGAACTTAAGGCATATAACAATGCTTTTGCTTTATTTAATCACACGCCGCCGGAGGCGCCACAGCGCATTGCCAGATGCGTAAGTGAATAGGGTTATACAAGTAATGTTCGTCTAAGGGGCCAACCGGGAGACCATCAATACCTAATGGATTGCTTTTAAACTGCACCACCTCGCCTAATGTCGGATGGTTTAAACTGACCTTCACCCATACGATATTATTCGCCGTATCCTGCCAATAGGTCTGCCCTGCCGAATCAATCACTGCCTGACGGCTGCCTAACAGCGTATAATCGTGTTTACTCGCCCAACTGCCCGCTGCGGCGTGGGTGTCCGTGATGTAGTGCACATAATCATACGTAGAAATGAAAACCCGTGCGGCGACACTGCCGGAATAACGTATGCCGATAACAAAGGTATCACTGGCATTGAGCATGTTTTCTATCGAAACTGCTAAGTCGGTGGGCGGTGGCGCTGCGGGAAAATCTAACTGGTAGATGCCACCGGGACGCGCCGCGAAGTGGCGCATATGTCCTAAGAGCCAACCCGACTCCGCACCATCGACCTGCCAGTTGCCCACTTCGACACTGGGATCATTATCCTAAAATCCTCAGTTGGACGGCGTGAAGAGTGCGTTTTTAAGCGTGAATCGCGAGGCGCGATGAGGCGGAATAGCGAGCTATTGCAACGATTCGCAACAAAGCGAGTCACGCTTAAAAGCGTGCTATTCATGTCGTAGCGCATTCACCGTCTGAGTGCGCTTGATAGGCATACGCATTTGCATTTTAATCAATAACATAACGAAGCTTTGAAGCGGTCAACTGAGGAATTTAGGATTATCGACATAACGTGTCACGTCAATCGCCATCAAGTCATAATAATATGCATTGCCCTTGTCCAGAATAAATTGATCAAGACCGTAATACGTTCCATCACAACTGCTGGCACCGGGGTGGTTTTCAGGGCCGGGGTTTTGGATTGGTGTACACGTGGCACCGTGCGTCAGGAACGGGAGGTTGTATACATTCCAATTCCCGGCTGTGCCCCAGATGCCATTAGGATCCCAGAGCGCACCACTAAAAACATAATGGGTAAAGCCCTGGGCGAAGTTGAACGGTAGATTTTCAGCCGTGGCCGGGTCACTGCGAAAACCCGGCACCGTATTGATGAATAAATTATTCGGATTGCGAATATGGCCTTTTTCGACGCCGCGAATGTAATAGTCATCCGTGGCAAACGCGCCACTGGTTTTGCCCGCGACGGCGGGGAAGTTAACGACGATGTTTTCGCGCATATCAAACGCACTGTGATAGGTCGCAAAGGCGGTCGGCGGATAATTGCGGGTATCGTTGGCATTGTTTAGGCTGGTGCCCACGAGTAATGAGCGCGTAATTAAGCCGCGTGCGCCGGAGCCGGAAAAAAACTTGCCTTCGCTGTCCGCTGAAACAAACGCTACAAAGTTTGGCCAGAAGACCCGATCCCAAAAATTCCCAGAGCCTTGGTTTTTCCAGAGCTTCCAGCCCGTGATGGTGAACGGGCGAAAGTTGTCAAAAGGATACGTGGTATTTGCGCCCTCATCATTGCTTGAAAAGTATTGGCCTTCTGCGGTATTGCCATCATCGTCTATCGCAAACCGATCGAACATCACTCCCCTGCTGCGATTGGAGTGCATGGTATTGCCATCAAAGTCGCCAAACCGTAAACGATTAGGCCGCATGTCGACCACTGCACTGGGGCCGCTGGGCGCATTGGGAAACGCCATCCATAGACCAAAACCTTGGGCATCGAGCAAGACATTATTGCGGATCGTATTATCCGGATTGGCGGCCCAAATGCCACTGGAGCCGTTGGCAAAGTCTTGCGCATTGGTATCGTGTAATTTGAGTGCATTGGCGGCTGTTGGATTGCGTACCCGCATCACGATATTGTTTTCGATAAGGTTGCGGCGCTCTACGGCATCTTCAAAAAAGATCGCATGCCCCAGGATGTCGTAACAAATATTATTTTGGAATTGCACCCCATTGGTGGCGTGGATGGTGACACAACGGTTTGCTGAGTCATGGATAGAACTGTTGCGCACATAATGCCCCTCTACGTCACCGAGCAACGTTCCCGCAGCGTCATAACTGGCGCGATGCCAGTGCACGGGATAGCGTGCGAGTATGCCCGCCTGACCCGAGCGGCGAAATTCTACACCATCGATACGCACTATAGCGTTCAGCCCGTCCATCACCATGAGGTGCGCACCAAAGCCGTTGCTTTGCCACAGCGTATCATCCACACTTTGGATGACAATATTGCGTGTTAGGTTGGCCACTTCAGCCCGCTGGTCTAATACCATCGGGGTATCACCCTCGGTAGACGGCGGCGTTACCGAAGTATCGGGGCTTAATGCCATGCCCGCGCTGGTTACGTATTGCAGCAAGCCCCAGCGCGCATTTTGCACCGGTGACCCTAGTGTCAACTGCGTATCGCTCACGGCGGTCAGCGTTAATTGCTCGGTTTGGGCGACGCCGTAATAGTCGGTCGGCGCTAAGATAATCTGATCGCCGGCTTTCCAACCCTCCGCCTGCAAGACCGTTAACTGGCTTGCATTCGGTGCTATATGTCCGTCAATTTTTGTCCAGATGGTGGCGGGTGCGCTGCCGTGTAATTGCAACTCGCCGCCCATGCCGCCCATCACTATAATACCGCGTGTGGTATCGTTCTCTGCCGGATCATCACCGGTCAGGGTAATCACGGCATTGCTTGTATACGGGCTTGATTCACTGCCGATGTGTAAGCCGCCTTGTACGATAATCCAATCACTGCTTAGGTTGATATCCTGATCCGCAAACGTTAATGAGCCTTGAATAGTCAAACCCGCTAATGCCGGTGGGCTGATATCCAACACGATGGCTTTGTCGGCGGGTATCGTGACGTTTTCACCCGCAACCGGCAGGCTGCCACCCCAGGTGGCTGGGTCAGACCACTGCTGGCTAAGCACATCAACGGGTTGATAACTGATGCTGAAACTATTCGAGGCCAGGTTCGCATTGCTCGCCGCATCTTGGGCCACCCCTGCGGCTAGACTCACCTGCACCACACCATTGGCAACCGGCGTAATCTCGAGCTGGTAATTCCGCCCGTCAATAGCCACCAAGTTACTCGCCACCCCATTGCCGACGATGATCTTATCCAAACTTAAGCCACTCACCGACTCGCCAAAATCAATATCCACTATCAGCGGGCTAATTGAGGTCGGGTCACTGGCCGTGCTGCTCAGGTTGACCACCGGCGGCGTGATGTCATAGACAATGTTGAGGCTATTAGACGCCGTATTATTATTCCCCGAGTCATCCTGGACTTGATTAGCCGCCATGCTGATGTTTATTAAACCTTTGCTAATAGGTATCAGATTGAATATAAACAGACCATTGCCTTGGTCTAGCAAATCAGCGAGTGTGCCACCGCTAATCGTGATATCGCTTAGCGCAAACCCGCTGACGGTTTCGCCAAAATTAAGATGGAAAGGAATCGGGCTGATATTGCTAATCAATCCCGCAGGAGTGTTTAACACAGGGTTCGGAGAAACATTATCGGTATCGTGAGAAGACCCGCTATCAATATTATTATTGACATCACCACTACCACATGCCACCAGAAAAAGAGAAAGTCCACCTAGCAAAAAAAACATGCGGATTGTATTGTATAGGCCAATGTGCCAAATCATATTTGGATTCCTTTCCATCTTGTTTTAATCGATTAAAATGCACAAGGATGATAACCTAAACACGTTTCGAAATATTCTAAGATCGCTTCGGCGCGGTTCAATGAATGGATAGCTCAAAAATATTGCAAACGATAACCCGTATTGAAAAAATACTTGGGCTAAGTATTATTCGGTATTCGACAAAGCCCGACTAATTGGATAACTTTTCTCTTTCTTGTTTTAACCATAAGCACTACCCGCACTTCCCCGTCATCATCGATACTTCTTAAACGCTGCGAATATATAACCTACAAAAAATGACTTTTTTAATATTAACTGTTGGGTTATGGTGACAACCACTGACTTTATATTGATAATAAAAAGAAAACCGCTTAATAAACGCCCATCGTCTCAATAATAAGTAAAAAAATAGCAGGACAATAATTCACAACCGAACAGAAAACACCCAGCAAAATACATAGGCGTTTGCTGAAAAAGGCAAACAAAGCAAACGTGTTTTTTATTTCGTTATGCTGTTTTAATACACAGGTAAGGGGAAATTATTCACCTTCTGCATATTCCAGTATTCATGAAGGTGGGATATTGAATATCCCACCTTCTGTATAAGATGATGTTAGCTGCTAGGAAAATTATGAGCCAGAATCCAAAATACTCAGAACATCAGGAAACCCTTATCGCTTTAGTGACGCACCTATCTATGACAGACTGGTCTGCTAGAACACCCACGAATCTTGCAAAAGCACTATCAATTGAGTCTAGTGAAATCACCAAAGTCCTTGATGAATTTAAAGGTTTGTTTCGCAAGTCAAAGAAGAAATCTAAAAAAAATGACGATCATTTTTACACCCTACAAATCCGTCATGCTATGCAGTGGCTGGATGAGTCTGAAGATGAAGGAGAAGATGATAAGAAGCCACCGCTAGAAACAGAAATACTTACAAAGCTACTTGATTTCGTTATTTCAAAATCTGCAGAAGAGAGAGCAAATAAAATTTCATCAATTGCACCATGGGTTGCTTTATTTGGTACGTTAATAGTTGCGGGTTTGGCAATTGTATTCAAAGGCAGCTAACAAATGCGTAGAGCAGACGCGGGGGACTTTTGCTTCTTTTAGAGTAAAGTGGTGGACAATCGTGCAGTGGCTTCGGGTAGTTTTTCCTTGTCCCCTGCTCTGCTCACGCTAAACGTTAGGTTTTTCGGGTAATTGGGAGTAAGCGATGAAGGATGTATTTATATGTCATGCTAGTGAAGATAAGGAAAGTATTGTTTATCCTTTGGTTTCTGCATTAAAGGAAAATGGTCTTACCTATTGGCTTGATAGTGCAGAAATAAATTGGGGCGATAGTTTAATCGAAAAAATTAATGAAGGTTTATCCAATTCAAAATATGTTGTCGTAATTCTAAGTGATAATTTTTTGTCAAAAAGATGGCCTCAAAGAGAGCTAAATTCTATTTTAAGTATTGAGGCTACTACAGGTGAAGTGAAAATTCTGCCATTAATTGTTGGTGATGCTTTGAATATTATTAGTGAATTTACATTGCTCAGTGATAAAACATATATTAAGTGGAACAATAATCCAAAAGAAATAATTGATGCTCTTTCGTCAAGACTAAATATATCGAAAGCGGGGAGACAAATAGAAGATGAATCTTCTCCTAAATTTAATATACCTTTACCTGTAGTTAAAAGAAATATTTCACAACGGGAAAAGGATGTATTTATTAAAAAAGTATATGGTGATATTTCAAAATATTTTGAAGAAGGGCTGTTGAGGTTAGAAAATCATCACGATGGAATTGAAACTGATTACACTGAGATACATAAACTAAAGTTCATTAGTAAAATATACCTCGATGGCGAAATTAAAAATGAATGTAAAATATGGATGGGCGGGTCTCTTTCTAATGGAGTTTCTTATTCAGAGGGTTCGCGTATAGATATTAATAATGACAATTCGACAAATGACTGGCTTTCGGTCGAAGACGATGGTAGCACCATTTTTCTTAAACCATCTGGCATGTATATGTTTCCAGGACAGGGAGATCGTGAATTGAAATCTGGTTTAGATGCCGCTGAGTATTTCTGGCGACGGTTTATTTCCGCTCTTGAGTAAACAAAACCTAACAGACGCATAAAGACTGACCGTTTAAAGCATGGTTTAAACGTCAGCTTATGCGCGACGTTCAGGCTGTAGAAAAACTAAAAGTGAAATTGTAATGGAAAAAATAACCATCTCAGAAGCTCTATATTCAACGATCTCATATCAATCAATGGTTTTGGTATCCCGAAAATCGGATGTTTTTTCAACTACAGGGGTTTTTCTACAGCCTTAGCCATTAAAAGGAATTGTCATGGGATTACATGTACATAATTTAGGAAATCTCCCAAACACCGTTGATGGAAGAGATTACTTTATCTATGTTTTAGATTATGGGTGGAAAGAACCACTAACCGACGCGCTTGTTGCCAATTTTACAAATATGGCAAGAATGGCTTCCGAAACAAGGTCTGTAGTTGTCGCAGGCATTGAACCAGTACATTTTGCAAATGAGGTTTTTTCATGGCACGGAATTAATGGAGAGGATGGAGAAGAAATTCTACCTGCGATATTGATAACAACATTAACCCCTTCATATTTCAAAGAGAGTTATAACGAGTTTAGTGGCTCAGATGAGCTTAAAGATAAACTCTTGATTATCCCTTTGAAGCAGGCTTGCAAAACAACTGACGACGTTATCAACCTGATTAAGTCGATTTTCAAAGATATTCGACAAAAGAAAAAACTATCTGGCTTTTCAATTGCGAAAGAGATAAATAAAAATGGCTTTAGGCGTTTAGCAGACGCCATTATTTTAGAGCCAAATATTTCTGGCGTTGGTTTGGATATTAGGCAGCTCTTAAAAAAAAATGGCTAACAAGGCGCTCGTTCGGACGTTCACTACGCTGCGCTTCGTTTGCGCCGCACAGCTTCAACGTTATATTTTAAAGTCGTATTCAGTCAGCAAGTAAGGAGAGTGATAATGAGCGATAAATTTATTCCGGTAATAGATGAAGAGCGCCGGAATTATCCTCATCCTGATCGGAGGAAACTAGAAAAGTTTACTGAGTTAACCTCCAATAGTGAACGAAGGGATGGTGATGATAGGCGAGTAATTAGAGGTGTATCGCGAGATGAGCTTAGTTATATCACTGATGTTCTGAGAGAAGAGCAACAGACGTTAATAACGTTTATTTCAGACAAAGAAAGAAAGAAACAGCAAATATTTAGATTTCAGCTAGCTTCTATTGCGATATTGGCAGCTTCTTTAGTTGTTTCTTTACCGCTATTTGAAAAGTTAATTTCATCTCAGAAGTTGTCAGAAACCGTTTCAGGGGGTGCACCTGAGGTCGTCTCGTTAACGTTAAGTTCATTAGATCAGTTTTTTTTAGCTCTAGTGGTTTTTAATGTTATTGGGCTTATAGGTATTTCTCTCATTAATCTAACTAGCACAGCTGTAGCTAGACAAATAACGTCAATAAAATCGAATATCCTTCTTGCCGTGAGACAGTTAAATTGTAATAGAGAGGCTATTCAAGATGTACTGACTGCAAAATTATGTGGTTCTTATCCAGTTGATGATTGGCGAGACTCTCATAAAATTGACCAGTGGGAGCCAGCAAATACAATATATGTTCGTCATAATAAATTTCCAATTGATAATCTCGATCTAAGGAATTTTTTCTTGAGGCGACATAGGAGCTGGATTGTTAGAGTCCTATCTTTTTTATTTTTTCCTATGCTAATTATTTATAGAAGAAAATGCAAGAATTCAGCTTGTTTGAAATCGTCAAAAGTTAAGTGTTTCAAGATTAGAAACACAATTAAAGGAGATTGGAAGCATTATTCGTTTGACAAATACAATGATGTAGATATCTCTGAAACAGATAAACTTCCTAAGTTTATGTTGCTTCGAGTTTTATTGCTTGGTTACAGGGCTGCATATATAGAAAATAGGGGACAGACCACTATTAACACATATCCTCCTCTCTCTT
>Ga0256830_1000829_pt1 | contig 22891 bp, 22 predicted proteins | sample 128326metaG_FD_190537 | JGI IMG/M metagenome (GOLD analysis project Ga0256830, IMG submission 190537) | Hydrothermal vent microbial communities from Lau Basin, Pacific Ocean - 128-326 | ecosystem: Environmental > Aquatic > Marine > Hydrothermal vents | place: Pacific Ocean: Lau Basin | collected... | reverse complement strand
GCCGGGCGAGCACAGGTACAGGAGCTGGCAGCGCTCCCACACCGGATCGGGTACGGCGCGGAAGTCGGGCAGGTAATCCTGTTCAGCCGGTGTGTTTACGTAGTAAGGTTCGGCGCCGGCCAGCAGTGCGGCACCCTCGTAGATCTGGTAGAAGGGATTGGGCATCATGACCAGCGGTGAGTTGCCGGCGTCGATGATGCATTGGGCGATGGCGAACAGGGCCTCGCGGGTGCCGTTGACCGGCAACACCTGCCGCTCCGGATCCAGGTTTTCGGCCGGCAGTTCGAAGCGCCGGCCGAGCCAGTCGGCAATGACCCGGCGCAGCCGCAGACTGCCGCGCGTGGCCGGATAGCGGGACAGACCGTGCAGGTGCTCGATGACCGCTTCGGTGATGAGCCTGGGCGTGGGGTGCCCGGGCTCGCCGATGGACAAGGCGATCTGCGCCAAGCCCTGCGGCGGTGTCACACCGGCATGGAGTGCGGCCATCCTTTCGAACGGATAGGGGTGCAGACGCGCCAGATTCGGGTTCATTAAAGTGTTACGCTGCGTGGTAAAAATCGGCCCCACAGAGTGCGGCGGAGAAAATGCGCAAGTATACGGGTAATCAATGAAGGCGTCCAAAGGGCCATATACGATTCTGCCGGTCCTGAGCCTGCTGCTGACAGCCACCCTGTGGGGGATGGTGTGGTATCCCCTGCGGTTGCTGGAACAGGCGGGCCTGCACGGCCTGTGGACCACATTGATCAGTTACAGCGCCGCGCTGCTGGTGGGGCTGGGCTGGCTATGGTCCGAGCGCGGCCGCTGGGCCCGATATCCGCTGGCGCTGCCGGTGATGACAGCGGCAGCGGGCTGGACCAATGTCGCCTTTGTGCTGGCGATACTGGACGGCATGGTGGTGCGGGTGCTGCTGCTGTTCTATCTGTCACCGCTGTGGGCGCTGCTGCTGGGCTGGTTGATCCTCGGCGAGAAGCCGAGACCGGGCGGCTGGCTGGTGTTCGCGCTGGCGGTCTCCGGTGCCATGATCATGCTGTGGGATCCGGCTGTCGGCCTGCCCTGGCCGCGAGACCACGCCGACTGGCTGGCGGTCTCGTCCGGCTTCGCCTTTTCCATGTCCAACGTCATGGTGAGGCGCATGGACAGGCTGTCCGTGCGCCTCAAGGCGGCCGCCAGCTGGCTGGGCGTGGTGCTGGTGGCGCTGGCGGGCGTGCTGATTGCCGGGTTGCCGGTGCCCCAGGTGTCGGCGGCGACGCTTGGCGGGGCGGTGGCGCTGGGCTGGTTGGGGTTCGTGATCATGACTCTGGCGGTGATCTATGGCGTCGCCCATATGCCGGTGCACCGCTCGGCGGTGATCCTGCTGTTCGAGCTGGTGGTGGGCGCGGTATCGTCGCTGATATTGACCAGCGAACAGGTTTATCCCCGGGAATGGCTGGGTGGATCGCTGATTCTGGCATCCGCCTGGCTGGCCGCCCGTGAACAGGCCGTGCGGGGCGAATGAGATCGATCTCCCCCCGTTTTGTTGTCTGATCCGTTTTCACTGGGGTAGAATCCTTCATGTCCCCTTCCTGTACGGGATTGCACCCGCCACGGGGCAGAGGACAGCCAGGAGGATAACTTGGTCAGCTCGGCACCGAGCCGGAACAATAAACAATGCCGGTCAGGCAGGGGGTAGCACGATGCGTATCTTCAGTATCTTATCACTCGGATCGCTGTTGGTTCTGGGCCAGCCCGCGCTGGCTTCCAGCGAAGAGGACGAAATGGCCGAAATGCAGAGACAGCTGAACTCGGAGGTCATGTCGCAGCCGTTTTTCGCAGAGCAGCCTGAGAAGGTGGACGCCTACATCAGGGAGGCGATGAAGAAGAACATCAAGCCCAAGGTCTACAAGGGGCCGCATTGGAAACCGGGCTACACCTGCCGTGACATGTTGCGCTACTCCTGGCGGGAATACCGTAACTGCAGGTATTACTATCACTACTACGGGCGTTATTATCCCTATTGATTTGCAGTGAATCGGGTGGCGGCCGCGCGCTTCGCCGCTGGTGGTGCGGCCGCTGTCTTTGTGGTGGAAGTTGGCATTATCATCATCGAGGAGTAGTCAGACATGTTAAGAACGATAAACGTATTGCGGTTTTTTGCTGTAGCCACGCTGGTTTCTTTTCTGATGGGCTGCGCGGCCACCCAGGTCGCGATTTCCAAGCGCGAACTGGATGTGCAGACCAAGACCAGCACCGCTATTTTCGTCGACCCGGTGGCGCGCGACAAGCGTACTGTCTATCTGGATATCCGCAGTGGCGTGATGGAGTTCGACCGCCGCGCGTTCAAGCAGTTCGTCAAGGAGCAGTTCGCGCAGAACGACAATGGGTACAAGATCATCGATGATCCGGAGCGTGCGCACTTCCACATGAGCGTCTACGTACTGAATCTGGAAAAGGCCAGCCCCACGGCCGCCGAGGCGGCCCTGCGCGCCGGCTTTGTGGGCGATGTCGCGGCCGGCGCCACGGCGGGGGCGCTGATGAATAGCGGAAATTCCTACCGGGGCGCAGCGATGGGCGGCCTGCTGGCCGCGGGCGCATCGACCGTCGCCAATGCGTTCGTGAAGGACGTGACCTACATGCTGGTCGCCGATGTCCAGATCAAGGAAAAGACGCGCAAGGGCGTGATCGTCCGCAAGGACAGCCAGATCAGCGCCAAGATCTCGGACGCGGGCAGCAGCACGCAGCGTGTTTCCGAGGCGACCAACCGCAAGGAATACCGCACCCGCATCGTGACCACGGCCAACAAGGTCAACCTGAAACTGGAAGAGGCGCGGGACCTGATGTTCAAGAAAACCGCCTATGCCATGGCCGGTTTCTTCTGAGCGGTCGGTGTCCGTCACGAGTGGAAAGGGCGCGGTTACACGCGCCCTTTCCGTTTCTTGAAGAGCCGCCAGGAGCCTGACAGGCGCGTGTCATGAAGCCCGTGCTTGCCTTGCACCACGCCAGCATCCTGGTTCGCGACACCCGCCGGTCGCTGGAGTTCTATGCCGGCGTGCTGGGCATGCAGATCGATGACTCCAGGCCCGACCTCGGATTTCCCGGCGCCTGGCTGCAGGCCGGGGATCAACAGCTGCACTTGCTGGAATTGCCCGGGCCGGATCCTGTCGACGGCCGCCCCGAACATGCGGGGCATGACCGGCACCTTGCCTGGCTGGTGGCGGAGCTGGGTGTGCTGGAACAGCGCCTGACGCAGGCGGGCATCGTGTTTTCCCGCAGCCGGTCCGGCAGGCGGGCCCTTTTCTGCCGCGATCCCGACGGCAACGGCGTGGAGTTGATCGAACGGGAGACATAGGGCGGGTTTCAGCCGTCCAGCAGCCGGATGAGGGTTTTTTCCAGGCAGGTGCGGCTGGATTCGGTCAGGGGTTTGCCGCTGCGGTCCGAAATATAGAAAACGTCTTCTGCCTGCGACCCGAATGTCGCGATCTTGGCATTGTGCAGCTCGACATCGCATTCATAGAAGGCGCGCCCGACACGTGACAGCAGTCCGGGGCGGTCGGTCGTGATCAGCTCCAGGATGGTGCGCCGGCTGAGTTCGTCGTCTATGAAGCTCACCCGTGTCTTGACCGGGAAATGCCTGAGGCGGCGCGGCGCGGGGCGGGTGACGATGCCGGTGCCGGTGTCGCCCGCCGCCAGTTCCTTTTGCAGCCGTTCGACCAGTTCATCCGCCTGATAGCGGTCAAGAATGGATTCTCCGGCCGCGTTCAGGAGGTGGTAGGTGTTGACCGCATAACCGCGTTTGGAGGTGATGATGCGTGCGTCCGTGACGGTCAGCCCCATCTGGTCGAGCAGGGCGGTCGTGCGGCTGAACAGCCGGTCGACCACGGGCGTGTACAGGAACAGTGCGCTGCCGCCGCGCTCCGATCGCGGGTTCAGGGCGACGCGGGTTTCGTCGGTCGTCTCCCCGGCCAGAACCACCTGCGCGTGCCAGACCACTTCATTGGCGTTGTGGCGCAGGAAATAGTCTTCCGGGAAGTCTTCCCACAACTGCTCCACCCGCTGCCGTGCTATGCCTGCTTCGCCCAGGCGCGCCAGGGCCGTGCTCTTGATGTCGCCTATCTGTTCCTCACGGTTGAGGGGGTTCTCGAGCCCCCGCCGCAGGGCGCGCTTGGTGGAGGTGTAGAGTTCGATGAACAGGGCATCCTTCCACGAGTTCCACAAGGCCGGACTGGTGCCGCGTATGTCGGCCACCGTCAGCAGGTAAAGGTAGTCCAGCCGCACCCGGTCGCCCACCTGGCGGGCGAATTCGTTGACCACTTCCGGGTCGCTGATGTCGCGGCGCTGGGCCGTGTGCGACATCAGCAGGTGGTGTCTGACCAGCCAGGCGACCAGCTTCTGGTCATAATCGCTGAGGCCGTGTTCGGCAAGAAACCTGGCCGCATCCTCGGCGCCCAGCTCGGCGTGATCGCCGCCGCGGCCCTTGGCGATGTCATGAAAGAAGCCGGCCAGATACAGCAGTTCCGGTTTGGGGATGCTTTCCGAGATGCGCGAGCACAGCGGGAATTCGTGGGCGAACTCGTCCACCGTGAAGCGGCGCAGATTGCGCACCACCATCAGCGTGTGTTCGTCGACGGTATAGACGTGGAACAGGTCGTGCTGCATCTGTCCCACGATGTGCGCGAACGGCGGGTAGTAGGCGGCCAGGATACCGTAGCGGTTCATGCGCCGCAGTTCGTGCGTCAGTCCCTGCGGCTGGCGGAAGATCTCCATGAACAGGCTGCGGGCGCGGATGTCGCGGCGGAAGCTGTCGTCGATCAGGTGACGGTGCTCGCGCACCAGGCGGATGGTGGTGGCGCGCACGCCTTTCAGTTCGGGGTGCTGCTGCATGAGCAGGAACAGTTCCAGCAGGGCGAAGGGGTAGCGCCTGAATACGCGTTCGTCGACGACTTCGAGGAAGCCCTTGCGGGCCTGGAAGCGGCGGTTGATGGGCACCGGCTGCTCCGGGTCGTCCGCATACAGCAGCGCCTCCTTGAACAACTGCAGCAGCATCTCGTTGAGCCGGCTCAGCTCCTGGATAGTGCGGTAGTAGTCTTTCATGAACTGCTCGACCGCCAGCCGGTGATCCTGGTCGCGGTAGCCGAACTGCTCTGCCAGCCTGCGCTGGAAGTCGAACAGCAGCCGGTCCTCGCGGCGGCCGGCCAGCCGGTGCAGGCCGAAGCGTACTTTCCACAGAAAATGCTGGCCTTCGTCCAGGGTGCGGTATTCGGACTCGGTAAGGAAACCATGCTGCACGAGGTCGGCGAGGGTATCGGAACCGAAATGCCGTTTCACCACCCAGCCGATGATCTGCACGTCGCGCAGGCCGCCGGGGCCTTCCTTGATGTTGGGTTCCAGGTTGTAGACGGCATCGTCGAATCGCTGGTAGCGTTGCCTTTGTTCCTCCAGCTTGGCTTCGAAAAAGCGGTCACTGGGCCAGATGCGGTCCGGTCCCACGCGCTCGTGCATGGCCTCGAACAACGGCCGCGGGCCGGTCAACAGCCGGGCTTCCATCAGGTTGGTGACGACGGTGACATCGGTGCGGCTTTGTTCTTCGCAGTCGTCCAGCGTGCGCACGCTGTGGCCGACTTCCAGGCCGATGTCCCACAACAGGGTGAGGAAGGTTTCCAGCCGCGCCGCCAGTTCGGGCGGTTCCTGCTCGGCCAGCAGTACCATGATATCGACGTCCGAGCCGGGCAGCAGTTCGCCGCGGCCGTAACCACCTACGGCGACCAGCGCGGCCCCTGGCTGTCCACCGACCGTGACCTGCCAGCACTTGAGCAGCACCTGGTCCACCAGCCAGCTGCGGGCATGGACCAGCTTTTCGATGTCTTCGCCCTGTGTGAAGCGGTCCACCAGCGACTGTTCGCTGTCCTTGAGCAACTGTCGCAGGGCCGGCATCAGCGATGGCAGGTCGTCGCCGGCTGTGGCGTTCAGCGTGTCGAGCTGGAACCAGTCGCTGTAGGATTGCCGGCCGCCCGCGGCCATGCGCGGGGGGCCGGGTGTCGCGTTCATTCGATGACCTCGCCGCGCCGCAGGGTGAGGACCTCGTGCCCCTCGGCGGTCACCAGGACGGTGTGTTCCCACTGCGCCGACAGGCTGTGGTCCTTGGTGACCACGGTCCAGCCGTCGCGCAGCACCTTGGTGTGGCGCTTGCCGGCGTTGATCATGGGCTCGATCGTGAAGGTCATGCCGGGTGCGAGTTCCAGGCCGGTGCCGGGTTTGCCGTAGTGGAGCACCTGGGGGTCTTCGTGGAACTCGCGGCCGATACCGTGACCGCAGTATTCGCGTACTACCGAGTAATTGTGCGATTCGGCAAACTGCTGGATGGCGTGGCCGATGTCGCCGAGACGCACGCCCGGCCGCACCATGCGGATTCCGGTGCACATGGCCTCGTAGGCGACACCGGCGAGGCGCTTGGCGATCAGCGAGGGTTCACCGATGAAAAAGATCCTGCTGGTGTCGCCGTGGAAGCCGTCCTTGATGACGGTGATATCGATATTCAGCATGTCGCCGCTCTTCAGAACCCGGTCGCCGGGGATGCCGTGGCAGACCTGGTGGTTGAGCGAGGTGCAGATCGACCTGGGGAAGCCGCGGTAATTGAGCGGCGCGGGAACGGCCCGCTGCTCGTTGACGATGTAGTCGTGGCAGATGCGGTCCAGTTCGGCGGTGCTGACGCCGGCCCTGACGTGGGGCTCGATCATTTCCAGCACCTCGGCCGCCAGGCGGCCGGCGACGCGCATTTTTTCGATCTCTTCCGGAGTCTTGATTGTGACGGCCATGGGCTTCCCGTGCCTGATGCGATCAGGCGTCGTTATCTGGTTCGGTGACAAACAGCGAAGGGTGCAGTTTAACCATTAAGGCGCACCAAGGCGCATAAGGGAAAAACGCAAGAATCCTCGGAATTTGTGTTCCTTCGAGCGCCTTCGTGGTTCAGGTCTTACTGTCGATTGTCTTGGTTAAGTAGCGGTAATGATTGCTGTTCCCGCTAGTGTATGGTATAAAGCGCGGCTTGTTAAGGCGGTATCGGTTGCGGCCGGAGGCCGTCAAATTCACACATGCGCCGACACGTGCAGTAGGGTGCCCGAAAGGGTTGCTGCATGGGGCGCATGGAGGCTCAACCCTTACAATTCGGAGTTATCATGTCTGATGTCAGCATGCGCCAGATGCTTGAGGCTGGCGTGCATTTCGGCCACCAGGCCCGTTTCTGGAACCCGAAGATGGCCCCGTTCATTTTCGGCGAACGCAGCAAAATCCACATCATCAATCTGGAAAAGACGCTGCCCCTTTACACCGAGGCGATGAATTTCATCGGCAAGCTGGTCGCCAACAAGGGCATCGTCCTGTTCGTCGGCACCAAGCGCTCGGCCCGCGACACCATCCGCAAGGAAGCCCAGCGCTGCGGCATGCCGTATGTCGACCACCGCTGGCTCGGCGGCATGCTGACCAACTTCAAGACGGTGCGGCAGTCCATCCGGCGTCTGAAGGACCTGGAAGCAATGGAGACCGACGGCACCTTCGAGAGACTGGGCAAGAAAGAGGCGCTGATGCTGCAGCGCGAGAAAGCCAAGCTGGAACGCAGCCTGGGTGGCATCAAGGACATGAACCGTCTGCCCGATGCCCTGTTCGTGGTCGATGTCGGTCATGAAAAGATCGCCGTGGCCGAAGCGGTCAAGCTGGGCATTCCCGTGGTCGGCATCGTCGACACCAACAACTCGCCCGACAACATCGACTACGTGATTCCCGGCAACGACGACTCCATCCGCGCCATCCAGCTCTATGTGCAGGGTGCGGCGGACGCGGTCGAGGCAGGCCGCAGCGTGCTGGCGCAGGTGGCCGGTGGCGCCGAGGACGAGTTCGTCGAGGTCGGCGAGGCCGACGAGGCCGGCGAGGAAAAAGCCTCGTGACGGCGCCATGCGGGGCGCGTAGTCCGGGGTGGGCGCAGCGCACCCCCACCGGACCTTTTGGATTTCACAGCTTGACCAAGTATCAGAGGTAGACAACATGGCAATTACTGCAGCGCAGGTCAAAGAACTGCGCCAGCGTACCGGCTGCGGCATGATGGAGTGCAAGAAGGCACTGGTCGAGGCCGGCGGTGATATGGAGGCGGCCGCCGAGGCCCTGCGCAAGTCCGGTCTGGCCAAGGCCGATAAAAAGGCCGGCCGGGTGGCGGCCGAAGGGCTGATCGTGATCGAGGTGAGTGGTGACGGCAAGAGCGCCGCCATGGTCGAGGTCAACTCCGAGACCGATTTCGTGGCCAAGAAAGAGGAATTCGTGGACTTCGCGCGGGCGGTTGCGCAGCGGGTGCTGAAGGACAAGCCGGCCGATGTGGACGCCCTGCTGGCCATGCCGATCAAGGATGGCGGCAGCGAGACCGTTGACGAGGCCCGTCGTGGCCTGGTGGCGACCATCGGCGAGAACATCGGTGTGCGCCGTTTCGTGCGGCTGGAGTCCTGCGGCGGCAATCTGGCCAGTTACCTGCACGGCGGCCGCATCGGCGTGCTGGTGGAGGTCGAGGGCGGCGACGCGGCGCTGGCGAAGGACATCGCCATGCACGTAGCGGCCAGCAAGCCGCTCTGTGTTGACGAACAGGACGTGCCGCAGGAGGTGCTGGACAAGGAGAAAGAGATCTTCTCCGCACAGGCCGAGGCCAGCGGCAAGCCGGCCGACATCATCGAGAAAATGGTGCAGGGCCGCATGCGCAAGTTCCTGGGCGAGATTACCCTGGTCGGCCAGCCGTTCGTCAAGGATCCGGACCAGACCGTGGGCAAGCTGCTGAAGGCCGCCGGCGGCAAGGTCAACAGTTTCCACCGTCTGGAACTGGGCGAAGGCATCGAGAAGAAAAGCGAGAACTTCGCCGAAGAGGTCATGGCGCAGGTGCAGGGCAGCTGAGCGCCGGCAGCAAAAGCAGTCGTCCGCGGCAGCCCGGGCTGTGTTGCGGCGGGCGGCCGGTTGGAATGTGGGGTCGCATTGCGGCCCCATTTTGTACCTGAATCCTGCGCACGGGTGCGGTATAGTCGCAACAGCAGTTGGACGGGATCAAGAAACCTTCTTTAAAATATTCTGTAACTTGGTGAAATAAAACAAGTATGACAAAGAAGAAGCTGGCGTATAAACGGATACTTCTGAAGCTGAGCGGTGAGGCGCTGATGGGCGAGGGCGACTACGGCATCGAGCCCGCGGTGATCCGGCGGCTGGCGCGGGAAATCCACGAACTGGTCAGCCAGGGCCTGGAACTCGGGCTGGTGATCGGTGGCGGCAACATCTTCCGCGGCGCCGGCCTGGCGGCGGGCGGCATGGAACGCGTCACCGGCGATCAGATGGGCATGCTGGCCACGGTCATCAATTCGCTGGCCATGCAGGACGCGGTCGAGAAACTGGGAACTCCCTGCCGCGTGATGTCTGCGATTAAAATCAATCAGGTGTGCGAGGACTACATCCGCCGCCGTGCGGTGCGGCACCTCGAAAAGGGTCGCGTGGTGATTTTTGCCGCCGGTACCGGCAACCCGTTTTTCACCACCGATTCGGCCGCCAGCCTGCGCGCCATCGAAATCGGCGCCGAGCTGATGCTGAAGGCGACCAAGGTGGATGGGGTGTACACGGACGATCCGGTGAAGAACCCGGATGCCAGGAAATACGACCGCATTGCCTACGACGAGGCGATCGAGAAGAAGCTCGCCGTCATGGATGCCACGGCGCTGGTGCTGTGCCGCGACCAGGGCATGCCGATGCGGGTGTTCGATCTGCACACGCCAGGCAACCTGGCGCGGGTGGTGGCAGGTGAAAACGTGGGTACGCTGGTGGAGTGACAGACATGATCGAGGACATTAAGGAAGACGCAGCCAGCCGCATGGCCAAGAGTATCGAGTCCCTCAAGCATGAACTCGGCAAGATCCGCACCGGGCGCGCCCATCCAAGCCTGCTGGACCATATTAAAGTCGAGTACTACGGCTCCGAGGTGCCGCTGGCGCAGGTCGCCAACATCGCGGTGGAGGATGCGCGCACGCTGAGTATCACCCCTTGGGAAAAGCAGATGGTGCCGGTGATCGAAAAGGCCATCATGACCTCGGACCTCGGCCTCAATCCCAACACGGCCGGTACCGTCATCAGGATCCCGCTGCCGCCGCTGACGGAGGAAAGGCGCCGTGACATGGTACGCATCGTGCGCCAGGAGGTGGAGAACGCGCGGGTCGCCGTCCGCAACATCCGCCGCGATGCCAACAGCGACTTCAAGGAATTGCTCAAGGAAAAGGAAATTTCCGAGGATGAGGAACGGCGTGCCCAGGAGGACATCCAGAGGCTCACCGACAAGTTCATTGCCGAGGCCGACCGGATGCTGGCGGTCAAGGAAGCGGAACTGATGGAGGTCTGACCCGGCACGGCAGTCGTCATCATGGTCCAGGAATCCCTGCAAGCAGACAGCCAGGCCGCGCAGCAGCGGCTGCCGCGTCATGTCGTCATCATCATGGATGGCAACGGACGCTGGGCCGAGCAGCGCAGCCTGCCACGCTTCGCCGGCCACCGCGAGGGGGTAAAGGCCGTGCGCCGCGTGGTCGAGGCCTGCAAGGCGCGCGGCATCGAGGCGCTGACCCTGTTCGCCTTCAGCAGCGAGAACTGGCGGCGCCCGGAAATGGAAGTCGGCTTGCTGATGGACCTGTTCGTGCGCACCCTGCAGAAAGAAATCAAGCGCCTGCACCGTAACGGCGTGCAGGTGCGTTTCATCGGTGACCGTTCGGCCTTCGATGACAAGCTGCAGACGCTGATGGCAGACGCCGAACGGCAGACCGCCGCCAATACCGGCCTCAAGCTGGTCATCGCCGCCAACTACGGCGGTCGCTGGGACATGGCGCAGGCGGCCCGGCGGCTGGCGCAGCGCGTGGCGGCCGGCGAGCTGAGTGCCGAGGAGATCGACTGCGAGCGATTGGGGCGGGAAACGAGTATTGCCGACCTGCCCGAACCGGACCTGTTCATCCGCACCGGCGGCGAACAGCGCATCAGCAACTACCTGCTGTGGCAACTGGCCTATACCGAACTCTATTTCACCGATCTGCTCTGGCCGGACTTCGACGACGACGCGCTGGAAGATGCGCTGCGCTCCTTTGCCGGTCGCCAGCGCCGTTTCGGACGCACCGGCGAACAGGTGGAGCAGAGCGAGAGTGCTTAAACAGCGTATCCTCAGCGCGCTGGTGATGGTGCCGCTGGTCGTCGCGGCCGTGCTGCTGCTGGACAATGCCTGGTTTGCGCTGGTCATGCTGGTGGTGGTGCTGTTGGGCGCCTGGGAGTGGGGCACGCTGATTCCGCTGCACGGCACGCCGGCGCGTTCCCTGTTCATGGGCGCCACCGCGTTGCTGCTGGTGCCGGTGTGGCATTTCGCCAGCCGCGAGGCGGTGGTCGACGCGCTGCTGTACACGGCGCTGGGCTGGTGGCTGGTGGCCCTGTTCTGGATCAGCCGCCCCGGTGCGGGCGGGCAGCCGTGGCTGGCCGTCGTCAAGGCATGTATTGGCTGGCTGTTGCTGGCTTCGACCTGGCTGGCGCTGGTGGTATTGCACGCCCGCCCGGATCACGGTCCCTGGTGGGTGCTGTTCGTCCTGGCGCTGGTGTGGGTGGCCGACAGCGGCGCCTATTTCTCCGGTCGCCGCTGGGGCAGGCGCAAGCTGGCGCCGGCGGTCAGCCCCGGCAAGACCTGGGAAGGCGTGTACGGCGCGCTGGCCGTCTGCACCCTGTACACGGTCGCGGCAGCCTGGGCGTTCGGCATGCAGGGACGGGATCTGGCGGGCTTCCTGCTCATATGCCTGGTGACCGTATTGTTTTCCATTGCAGGTGATCTGTTCGAAAGTCTCATGAAGCGGCAGCAAGGCATCAAGGACAGCGGCACGTTGATCCCCGGCCATGGCGGCATACTGGACCGTATCGACAGCCTGCTGGCTGCCGTGCCGATCTTCACCCTGGGCCTGCGCTGGGTGGACCTGTGAGCGCAACACCGGGCATCACGCTGCTGGGGTCCACCGGTTCCATCGGCGTCAGCACGCTGGACGTCATCGAGCGCAATCCGGGCCGCTGCCGGGTGGTGGCGCTGACTGCCAACTCAGACGTCGCTCGCCTGCTCGAACAGTGTCTGAAGTTCCGCCCGCGTTATGCCGTGATGGCCGACGAGTCGGCCGCCGCGCGGCTGCGCGTGCAGCTGCGGCAGCAGGCGCCGGACATCGAGGTCATGGCCGGTGTCGACGGACTGGTCAGGGTTGCGGAACTGGACGAGGTCGATTGCGTGATGGCGGCCATCGTCGGCGCCGCCGGCCTGCTGCCGACGCTGGCGGCGGCACGTGCCGGCAAGCGGGTGCTGCTGGCCAACAAGGAGGCGCTGGTCATGTCGGGCGCCCTGTTCATGAACGAAGTGCGGCGCAGCGGCGCCGTACTGCTGCCGGTGGACAGCGAGCACAACGCCGTGTTCCAGTGCCTGCCGCCCGACTTCCTGCCGGGGCGGGCGTCGCCGGACGGCGTCGAGCAGATCCTGCTGACAGCCTCCGGCGGGCCTTTCCGCACCACGCCGCTCGAGCAGCTGGCATCGGTCACGCCGGAACAGGCCTGCGCACACCCCAACTGGGAAATGGGCCGCAAGATCTCGGTCGATTCCGCCACCATGATGAACAAGGGCCTGGAAGTCATCGAGGCCTGCTGGCTGTTTGGACTGCCCGAGTCGAAAGTGCAGGTGGTACTGCATCCGCAGAGCGTGGTCCATTCGCTGGTGCAGTACCGCGACGGCTCGGTGCTGGCCGAGCTGGGCAGGCCCGACATGCGTACTCCCATCGCGCACGCCCTGGCCTGGCCGGAACGCGTTGCCTCCGGTGTCGGCCTGCTGGACCTGTTTGCCGTCGGCCGGCTGGATTTCGAGCCGCCGGATCTCGACCGCTTTCCCTGCCTGGCGCTGGCGACCCAGGCCTGGCGCGCCGGCGGTACGGCGTCGACGGTGCTCAATGCGGCCAACGAGGTGGCGGTGCAGGCGTTCCTGGACGGGCGCCTGCCGTTCACCGGTATCCCGCGGGTGATCGAAGCCACGCTGGAACAGTGCCCGGTGCAATCCCCCGACTCGCTGGATGTCATCCTAGAGGCAGATTCGGCGGCACGGATGACCGCCCGGGCACAGATCGAACAAGGTCTCAGGCGGGCCGGTTCATGAGCGGCGTCACCGGGTCACTGCTGGCGTTCATCGTCGCCATCGGCGTGTTGGTGGCGGTGCACGAATTCGGACATTTCTGGGTGGCGCGCCGGCTGGGCGTCAAGGTGCTGCGTTTTTCGATCGGTTTCGGCCGGCCGCTGTGGCGGCACCGCTTCGGCGAGGACGATACCGAGTTCGTCGTGGCGGCGTTGCCGCTGGGCGGCTACGTCAAGATGCTGGACGAACGCGAGGGCGCGGTGCCGGAAGCCGACAAGGCGCGCGCCTTCAACCGCCAGCCGCTGTGGATTCGTACGGCCGTGGTGTCGGCCGGCCCGGCGTTCAACTTCCTGTTCGCGATCCTGGCCTACTGGCTGATGTTCGTCAACGGCGTGCCCGGTCTGCGTCCGGTGGTGGGCGAGGTGGAGCCGGCCTCCTATGCGGCACGGGCCGGTTTCGAGCGCGGCGACGAGATCCTGCGCGTGGGCGATGCCCTGACGCCAACCTGGGACGTCGCCACGCTGGAACTGCTCGATGCGGCGCTGGACCACCGGCGGGTGGACGTGGAAGTGCACAGGGAGGACGGCCTGCGCCGCTCGCTGTCGCTGGACCTGCGCGATGCCCCCGACGTGCTCGACAAAGGCGGTCTGCTGCGCAACCTCGGTCTGTCCCCCTGGCGTCCGACGGTACCGGCCGAGATCGAGCGCGTGGTACCCGGCGGAGCGGCGGAACGGGCGGGCCTGCGGGGTGGCGATCTGATCGTGGCGGCGGACGGCGAGACCATCGGTGACTGGCTGACGTGGGTGGAGTATGTACGCGCGCGGCCGGACCAGCTCATCCGGGTGCGCGTACGGCGTGGCGACGAGGAGCGGGTGCTGGACCTGCGGCCGCGCGCCGTCGAGGAGAACGGCAAGACCATCGGCCAGATCGGCGCCTACGTGCACCGGCCCGAGGGCCTGGAAGACGCGATGCGTACCGAGGTGCGCTACGGCCCGCTGGAGGCCTCGGGAAAATCGCTGGCCAAGACCTGGGAGATGTCTGCACTGACGGTGCGCACCCTGTGGGAGATGGTCATGGGGCGGGCCTCGGTGGAGAACATCAGCGGTCCCATCAGCATTGCCCAGTACGCCGGTTACTCGGCACGCGTCGGCTTTGCCAGTTTTCTGAAATTTCTCGCCATCGTCAGCATCAGCCTGGGTATTCTCAACCTGTTGCCCATTCCGGTTCTGGACGGCGGGCACTTGCTGTACAACCTGGTCGAATGGGTCACGGGCAGGCCGCTGTCGGAGGCGGCGCAGGAAATCGGTCAGCGGCTGGGTATCGCCATTCTGCTGGGGTTGATGGGGCTGGCTTTCTATAATGACCTGATGCGTCTGTTCGGCGCAGGTTGAAGTCCCCGGTGCCGGACAACACGAAGAAACAATGTACTGGAAGTTTGCATGAAACGTCTGTTTATCCCGTTGCTGCTTGGCCTGCTGACGTCCCTGGCGGCGCATGCCTTTGAACCCTTCGAGGTGAAAGATATCCGCGTGGAGGGCCTGCAGCGTATATCGCCGGGCACGGTATTCAACTACCTGCCGGTCAAAGTGGGCGACCGCTTCGACCAGCGCGCCTCCGAGCGCGCCATCCGCGCCCTGTTCAAGTCGGGTTATTTCGGCGATATCAGGCTGGAACGCGACGGTAAGGTACTGGTGGTGCTGGTGCGGGAACGGCCGGCCATCGCCAGTATCAAGATCCAGGGCAACGAGGACATCGAAACCGAGCCGCTGCTGGAATCGCTCAAGGACATCGGACTGGCGGAAGGCAGCGTGTTCAACCGTTCACTGCTGGACCGGGTGGAACAGGAGCTGCAACGGCAGTATTTCAGCCGCGGCAAGTATGGCGTAAAGATCGAGACCACGGTAACGCCGCTGGAGCGCAACCGCGTCGGTATCCTGATCGATGTCTCCGAGGGCGTGGTGGCCCGTATTCGGCAGATCAACATCATCGGTAACAAGGTGTTCGATGACGAGACGCTGCTCGACAAGCTGGAGCTGGGGTCGACCGGCATGTGGTCGTTCTATACCAAACGCGACCAGTACTCGAAGCAGAAGATGGCGGCCGACCTGGAGACGCTGCGCTCCTGGTACCAGGACCGCGGTTACATCAAGTTCAACGTCGAGTCGACCCAGGTTTCCATTACGCCCGACAAGCGGGATATCTATATAACCATCAATATTTCGGAGGGTGAGCAGTACAGGGTAAGGGAGGTGAGGCTGTCAGGCGAGCTGGCATTGCCTGCCGAGGAGCTGTTTCCGGATTTCCGCATCAACGCCGGTGACGTGTTTTCCCGAAAACATGTGACCGAGACGATCGAGCGCATCAGCAAGCGCCTGGGCAACGAGGGCTTTGCATTCGCCAACGTCAACGCGGTGCCGGACGTCGATGAAGATGCCAGAGAGGTGACGCTGACCTTCTTCGTCGATCCGGGCAAGCGGGTCTATGTGCGTCGCATCAACTTCGGCGGTAACACCAAGACGCGTGACGAAGTGCTGCGCCAGGAAATGCGGCAGATGGAGGGTGGCTGGTTTTCGGCGGCCAAGGTGGAACGTTCACGCACCCGCCTGCAGCGGCTGGGATTCTTCGAAGATGTCAACGTCGAAACCCCGGCCGTGCCCGGCACGACGGATCAGGTGGATGTCAACTACTCGGTCACCGAACGGCCGTCCGGCAGTATCACGGTCGGAATCGGCTTTTCGCAGACCTCGGGACTGCTGCTCAACGGCAGTGTATCCCAGAACAACTTCATGGGTACCGGCAAGCGGGTATCGGTGGCGGTGAACAACAGTTCCGTCAACCGGATTTACAGCTTTTCCTTTACCGACCCCTATTACACGGTGGACGGCGTGAGCCGTGGTTTCGGGCTGTTTTCCCGTTCCACGGATGCAAATCGGGCCAATATAGCGGACTACACCACGGACACCTACGGTGGCAACATCAACTACGGCTTCCCGGTCAATGAGTTCGACAGCGTGCGTTTCAGTATTCAGGCAGACAGCCTGGGCCTCAATATCAGTTCCTTTGCGTCCAGCGAAGTAACCGATTTCGTCAGTGCCCACGGCGACAGCTTCAAGAGCCTCACCCTGAGTACGAGCTGGGCGCATGACACCAGGGACCGGCGCGTCTTCCCCACTCAGGGCGGTATTCAGCGCATCAGCGCGGAAACCAAGGTGCCGGGCTCCGGGCTCGAGTATTACAAGATCAATTTGCAGGCGCAGCACTACCTTCCCTTGACCCGCCGGTTCGTGCTGGGGATGAATGCACGCATCGGCTATGGCGACGGCTTCGGTGAGTTCGAGCGGCTGCCGTTCTTCGAGAACTTCTTTGCCGGGGGCGTGCGGTCGGTGCGCGGTTACCGGGACAATTCACTGGGACCCAGGGACGACCGGAACGACCCCCTGGGGGGCAGTTTCCGGACGGTGGGAAACGTGGAAATCGTCTTCCCGCCGCCTTTTGTCGAACATTCCCACTCGGTGCGATTGAGCACCTTCTTCGATGTGGGTAATGTATTCCCCGGCGTTGAGGAGTTCGACGCCGGGGAACTCCGCGCTTCGGTGGGTATTGCCGGCACCTGGCTGTCGCCCGTGGGGCCGCTGGCCATCAGCCTGGCGAAGCCGCTGAATTCGCAGGATGGTGATGATACCCAGGCATTCCAGTTCTCGCTGGGTGTGCCATTCTGATAAATCGTGACGAGGAGAGTAACCTTGAAATTCTTCAAACAGACTTTTGCGATGCTGCTGCTGGCGGCTGCCTTCGCCTTGCCCGCCCATGCCGAAACCAAGATCGGCTTCGTGAACACCGTCAAACTGATGGAGGAGGCGCCGCAGGCCAGGGCGGCGCAGAGCAAGATCGAATCCGAGTTCGCGCCGCGCGAGCAGGAACTGCTGGGGCTGCAGAAGGAGATACGCAAGCTGGAGGACAAGCTCAACCGCGACGGGGCGGTCATGAGTGAAAAGGAAAACAACAAGCTGGAGCGCGAGATCCTGTCCAAGCGGCGCGAACTCAAGCGGCGCAAAGACGATTTCCGCGACGATCTCAATATCCGCCGCAACGAAGTGCTCTCGAAACTTCAGCGCCAGATGTACGACGCGACCCTGGCACTGGCCAGGGAAAAGGAATTCGATGTCATCCTGGGCCAGGGCGTGGTATACGCCAGCGAGCGGGTCGACATAACCGAGATGGTGCTGGAAAAACTGAAGCGGGAGTACAAGTCGGGCGGCAAGAAATAAGGCGGCTGCCGTGGCGCTGACCCTGGCCGAACTGGCCGCGCAGCTGGGTGCCGACCTTCGTGGCGACGGCGCCAGGACGGTCAGCGCGGTTGCAACCTTGCAGCATGCCGGCCCGGATGACCTGAGTTTTCTCGCCAATCGCCGTTACCGGCGTTATCTGCCGAGCACCCGCGCCGGTGTGGTGGTGCTGGCGCCGGAGGACGCTGAATTCAGCCCGGTGCCGGTGCTGATCAGCGACAATCCGTACGCCGCCTATGCGGAGGCGGCCCGGTTGCTGTTCCCGCCGCCGCCGCTGCAGCAGGGCGTGCACCCCAGCGCGGTGGTGGACCCGGCGGCACAGATCGACGACAGTGCCTGGATCGGTCCGCATTGCGTGATCGAGGCGGACGCCGTGATAGGGCCGCGGGTCCAGATCGGTGCGGCCTGCATCGTCGGGCGCGGCAGCCGTGTCGGCGAGGCGTGCAGGCTGGTGGCGCGCGTGACGATTCTGCATGGCGTCACACTGGGTCGGCGGGTCACCCTGCATCCGGGTACCGTGATCGGCAGTGACGGTTTCGGCATGGCCAACGTGGGTGGTACGTGGAAGCCGGTGCCGCAACTGGGTGGCGTGCTGATCGGCGATGACGTCGACATCGGCGCCAATACGACGGTCGACCGCGGTACGGTGGAGGACACGGTGATCGAGGAGGGTGTCAAGATCGACAACCAAGTGCAGATTGCGCATAACGTGTTTATTGGCGCGCATACGGCGATTGCCGGCTGCGTCGGTATCTCGGGCAGTGCCCGTATCGGACGCCACTGTACGCTGGCCGGCGGCGTGGGTATTGTCGGCCACCTGGAAATCACTGATCATGTTCACATCACCGCCATGTCGATGGTGACACGCTCCATCACCCGGCCGGGCAGTTATTCTGCCGGCACGCCGCTCATGCCCAACCCGCAATGGCGCAGAAACGCCGTGCGCATGCGTTCGCTGGATGACATGGCGAGGCGGTTGAAGGAACTGGAAAAGGGCGGGGATGAGCCGCCGGGGTAGGGTGGGTTGAGCGGAGCGAAACCCACCATTCAACGACGGTAGTGTATTCGGGTAAGCTTCGTTCGACCGGTGTCCATGGATGTGTTCGCGGCTTCTCAAGGCATGGCCGCCGAACCGGCCCGGTGGGGTTCGCTTCGCTCACCGCCGCCCTACGCTTCGACCCATGTTGCTTGTGGTGCCATCGGACGGTTCGGCGGCATTGAAATAATCCCTTCGCCTCTTTCGCGGTGAAAAAAGCCTCATAAGCGTATAGAATCCGCCCCTATCCCTCACTGAAGGCACCAGGCAGACAACCCATATGGACATCAACGGAATACTCGCGCACTTGCCACACCGCTACCCGTTCCTGCTGGTCGACCGGGTCATCGAGTTCGAGAAGGGCAGGTCGCTCAAGGCTTACAAGAACGTCACCTACAACGAGCCTTTCTTTCAGGGGCACTTCCCGCAGAAACCGGTCATGCCCGGGGTGCTGATCCTGGAAGCGCTGGCGCAGGCGACCGGGCTGCTGGCTTTCCAGAGCGAGGAACGTCAGGCCGACCGTGATTCACTCTACTACTTCGTCGGTGTGGACAGTGCGCGTTTCAAGCAGCCCGTGGAACCGGGCGACCAGTTGTGGCTGGATGTCACGGTCAAGCGTACCAAGCGCGGCATCTGGGTGTTCGATACCGAGGCCTCGGTTGATGAAAAGACGGTAGCCACAGCGGTGATCATGTGCACGGAACGAAAGCTGGATCCCTGATACACGCCACCGCGGTCGTCGATCCCGCGGCGCGCATCGCCGCCGATGTCATCGTCGGCCCTTATACCATCATCGGCGCGGACGTGGAGATCGACAGCGGTTGCTGGATCGGTCCCCACGTCGTCATACGCGGGCCGACCCGCATCGGTTGTGACAACCGCATCTACCAGTTCGCCTCCATCGGCGACGTCCCGCAGGACAAGAAATACGGCGGTGAGGCGACGCGCCTGGACATCGGCGACCGCAACACCATCCGCGAATACGTCACCATCAATCGCGGCACGGTCCAGGACCAGGGCGTGACCCGCATCGGCGACGACAACTGGATCATGGCCTACGTGCACATCGCGCACGATTGCCGGGTCGGTTCCGGCACCGTGTTCGCCAACAATGCCACCCTCGGTGGCCACGTGCACGTCGGCGATCACGTCATTCTCGGCGGCGCCACCCTGGTGCACCAGTTCTGCCGCATCGGCGACCATGCCTTCAGCGCCTACGGTGCGCGCATCAACAAGGACGTGCCCCCCTTCGTACTGGTGTCGGAGGGCCGCGCGCGGCCGCGGGGCCTCAATGTGGAGGGCCTGAAACGGCACGGCTTCGACGATGCCGTGGTGCAGTCGCTGAAAGAGGCCTACCGTATCCTGTACCGGTCCGGTGTGACGCTGGAGACGGCTATCGAACGGCTCAGGGAGAAGGAGGGTGAATGCGGGGAAGTCGGTCTCATGCGACGTTTCCTGGAGAACAGCACACGCAGCATCGTGCGGTGAAACCGTTGCGCATCGGTATTGTCGCGGGTGAAGTGTCCGGCGATGCGCTGGGCGCCGGACTGATCGAGGCGGTGCGCGCGCTGCGGCCGGATGCCGTGTTCGAAGGGATCGCGGGCGAGCTCATGCGCGCGGCCGGCTGCCGGGTGCTGGCCGGCGCGGAGCGGCTGTCGGTGATGGGCTTTTCGGAGGTGCTGGGGCGGCTGCCTGATCTGCTGCGACTGCGCCGCAGTATCGCCCGTCACTTCATCGGCGCGCCACCCGATGTGTTCGTCGGCATCGATGCACCCGATTTCAATCTCGGTCTGGAACGGCGGCTGAAACGCGCCGGCGTCCGCACCGTCCACTATGTCAGCCCCTCGGTGTGGGCCTGGCGCCGCTACCGGCTGCGGCGCATCGCGCGCAGCACCGACCGCGTTCTGGTCCTGTTTCCGTTCGAGGCCGGGTTCTACCGCAGCCATGACATCGCCGTCGATTTCGTTGGTCACCCCCTGGCTGACGAGATAGCTGCCGTGCCGGACCGGCAGGCGGCGCGGCGGCGACTGGCGTTGGCCGCCGATGCCCCGTGGATCGCACTGCTGCCGGGCAGTCGCCGCAGCGAAGTGGACCGCCTGCTGCCGGTGTTTCTGCGCACGGCGCGCTGGTGTCTGCGGCACCGGCCCGATCTGCGCTTCGTCATCCCGGCCGCCACGCCGGCCCTGGCCGGCCGCTGCCGGGAGTTGACGGGGAACGGCTTCGACGATCTGCCGCTGTCGGTTGTCGAAGGACAGGCGCGCGAGGTCATGGCGGCGGCGGACGCCGTGCTGCTGGCTTCCGGCACGGTTGCGCTCGAATGCCTGCTGGTCGGGCGGCCCATGGTAGTGGCTTACCGCATGCACCCGTTCAGTTACCAGCTGGCGAGTCGGCTGTTGCGGCTACCCTGGGTTTCCCTGCCGAACATTATCGCGGGCCGGGCACTGGTGCCCGAGTACCTGCAGGGAGCGGCCCGGCCGGACGTACTCGGGCGGGCCTTGCTGGATTACCTGGAAAATCGCGACAAGGGAGAGGAACTGGCGCTCGAGTTCCGGCGCATTCGTGACCGCCTCGGGCAGGGCGCCAGCCAGCGCGCCGCGCGCAGCCTGCTGGAGATGTGCGCGCCGTGAACGATCAAGTGATGTTCGATTTCATGACGGGTACAAAACGCGTGGCCGGCGTCGACGAGGTCGGTCGCGGCCCGCTGGCCGGGCCGGTGGTGGCGGCTGCCGTCATCCTGGATCCGGCGGCGCCCATCGACGGGCTGGCCGATTCCAAGGCGCTGAGCGAAAAGCGGCGCGAGACGCTGGCGGCCGAGATCCGCGCGCGCGCCCTGGCCTGGGCACTGGGCCGTGCCGAGGTGGAAGAGATTGACCGCATCAACATCCTGCAGGCCAGCCTGCTGGCCATGCAGCGCGCCGTGGCCGCGCTGTCGCCGGCGGCCGAGTACGCGCTGGTGGACGGCAACCACTGCCCGCGGCTCGCCTGTCCCGCCGAGGCGGTGGTGAAGGGCGACAGCCGGGTGGCGGCCATCTCGGCTGCGTCCATCATCGCCAAGGTTGCGCGCGACCGGGAAATGATCGAACTGGACGAGCGCTACCCGGGCTACGGTTTCGCCCGCCACAAGGGCTATCCCAGCAAGGTCCATCTCGAAGCCCTGCGGACGCTGGGCGTGAGTCCCGTGCACCGCCGCTCCTATGCACCGGTGCGGCGCCTGCTGGAGGGCGGGGATGGCTGAGCTGCTCGCCACCCTTGCCTATGCGCTGCGCCGCAAGCCGCTGGGGGAGCGCCACCGGCCGTCGGGCCTGGACGCCGTCTACCTGGACGGCGACATCGACGATTACCTGGCGCGCGCCGTCCAGCTGATCGGCGCGGCGCGGGTCGGCCTGACGGTGCAGGACCGCGAACGGGTGGTGCAGGGCAACGCGCCCTTCCTGCTGGAACCCGGGGCAGGCGCCGGGCGGCGGCGTACGCTGCTGATGGTGCATGGCCTGACCGACTCGCCCTTCATCACGCGCGACCTGGCGGCTTTCTTCCAGAGCCGCGGTTTTCGCGTGCTGTCGCTGCTGCTGCCCGGCCACGGCAGCCGCCCGGGCGATCTGCTCGCCGTCGACTGGCGCAGCTGGGTGAAGGCGCTGTCCTGCGCCGTCGAGCGGCTGAGCCGGGACGGCGATGCACTCTATCTGTTCGGTTTCTCGCTGGGCGCCGCCCTGGGCCTGCACCAGGCGGTGACCGATCAACGCATCCGCGGCCTGTTCCTGTTCTCGCCGGCCTTCCATGTGCACCCCGCCGCTTCGCTGAGCTGCGTTCTGCAGCGGCTCGGCATTGTCGCGCCGCGCCTGCGCTGGGTCGACGTACAGCCTGACGAGGACGCCTTCAAGTATGAATCCATCGCCACCAACGCGATCTGCCAGGCCGTCAGACTGGAGCGCATGGTGCGGCACCTGCACGCCCTGCGGCCCGTGCGGGTGCCGCTGTTCATCGGTGCCAGCGCCGACGACGCCACGGTGCGGCCGTCCGGCGCCCTGGCCCTGTTCGAACAGGCCGCCAGCGCGCACAAGCGCATGCTGTATTACAGCCGCGGCTATCCGGACCTGCCCGACGGCGTACGCCTGGTGCCCAGTACGCTGCCCGAACGGCGTATCATCAGCTCCGCCCACACGGCGCTCATCATCGCCCCCGACAACCCGCACTACGGTGAAGACGGCGACTATACCTTCTGCACCCACTACTACCGCACAGACTCGGCACGCTACGCGCGCTGCAAGACCCGCAACGAGGACGCGCTGGGTGAAATAGGACTCGACAGCCGCAGCGTGCCCGTGGTGCGGCGCCTGACGTACAATCCCTGGTACGACGACCTGCTGGACGAACTGGACCGCTTCATCGACGGCCTGCCATGAAAGCGGCCTCCGG
>Ga0256830_1000828_pt1 | contig 22910 bp, 22 predicted proteins | sample 128326metaG_FD_190537 | JGI IMG/M metagenome (GOLD analysis project Ga0256830, IMG submission 190537) | Hydrothermal vent microbial communities from Lau Basin, Pacific Ocean - 128-326 | ecosystem: Environmental > Aquatic > Marine > Hydrothermal vents | place: Pacific Ocean: Lau Basin | collected... | reverse complement strand
CGGGCCATTTCCGTGGGGCGGGCTGCCATTTGCAAGATGCGGATGCGTCGTTCCATGTCGGGGGCGGCGGCATGGCGGTGCCGGAGCAGGCGCTGGAGGCGCGCTTTCAGCGGCCGGAGGTAGGGGGTCAGAAGGCCCGGCTGCAGGCCGTCGAGCAACTGGTAGGCAGCCAGCAGGGCGTAGACTTCCCGTTCGTTGAACCACAGTCCGGGTATTTCGTAGGGCGGCTCCTGGTCCTGTACGTAGTGCCACCCCTTGCGCTCGCGGTCGTAGTCGATGGGGGCGCCAAGCTGGTCGCGGAGCAGCCTCAGGGCCCGGCGCGCGGTGGACTCGGAACACTCTAATTCCTGTTGGATGAGCGCGAGGGATACCGGTGTATGACGCCGGCTGAGCAGGGTGTGCAGTTGGTGGATGCGGTCGAATTTGTCCATTCGTCACATCACCCTGCCCCGGCCTCAACCCATGGTGTACAGCGGTGGAATCTGTCCCGGCTCACTGATGGTGAGGCCGAGGTCATTGATGAGACCGTCACGCAGGCCGTAGACCCAGCCGTGCACGGAGAGCGGCTGACTGTTGCGCCAGGCATTCTGCACGATGGTGGTGTAGCAGACGTTGGCCACCTGCTGGGCAACGTTGAGTTCGCACAGGCGGTCGGCGCGGACCTGGGTGTCGGTGATGATCTCCAGTTCCTGCTGGTTCTTGCAGTAGACGTCCTTGATGTTGCGCAGCCAGTTGTCGATGAGGCCGTACTGGCGGTTGTCCATGGCGGCATTCACCCCGCCGCAGCCGTAGTGGCCACAGACGATGATGTGCTTGACCTTGAGCACTTCCACGGCGTATTGCAGCACCGACAAGCAGTTCATGTCGGTATGCACGACGATATTGGCGACGTTGCGATGCACGAACACCTCGCCGGGCTCGAGGCCGATGATCTCGTTGGCGGGCACGCGGCTGTCGGCGCAGCCGATCCACAGGTATTCGGGGTTCTGGTAGGAAGAGAGGCGTTGGAAATAGCGGGGATCGTCGGCGGTCTTGCCGCTGGCCCAGCGCGCGTTGTTGTCGAACAGGTGCTGCAGTGGGTGCATGGTTCAGTTCTCCAGTAGGCGCCGCACGGGCGCGAATGATCTCCGGTGTATGGGGCTCACGCCCAGTTCCGCCAGTGCCGCCAGGTGCGCCCGCGTGGGATAGCCCTTGTGGCCGGCGAGGCCGTAGCCGGGATACTCGGCGTCCAGGGCGGTCATCTCCCGGTCGCGGCTCACCTTGGCGAGAATGGAGGCGGCGCTGATCACCGCCACCGTGCCGTCGCCCTTGACGATGGCCTCGGCGCTGCAGGGCAGGTCCGGGCAGCGGTTGCCGTCCACCAGCGCATGCCGCGGCGCGGGATCCAGGGCCAGCACGGCGCGGCGCATGGCCAGCATCGTCGCCTGCAGGATGTTCAGGGTATCGATCTCCTCCACTTCGGCGCGGCCCAATGCCCAGCACAGGGCCTTGTCGCGGATCTCGTCGAACAGGGCCTCGCGGCGCCTTTCCGTGAGGACCTTGGAATCGGCCAGACCGGCAATGGGCCGGGCCGGATCGAGGATCACCGCGGCCGTCACCACCGGCCCGGCCAGCGGGCCCCGGCCCACTTCGTCGACACCCGCAACCAGCCCCTGCGGGTGGGCGAAGTCCAGTCTCGTGTGACTGCTCATCGGCCGATCAGTTCCATCACGGCGCGCGCCGCCTGCCGGCTGGCGTCCTGACGCAGTTCATGATGGATTTCTTTGAAACGTTCCATCACCTCGGCCGTCGCCTGCGGGTTTTCGAAATAATAGAGTACGGCCTGCCCCAACTGGTCGGCGGTCGCCTCGTCCTGCAGCAGTTCGGGGACGAGGATGTCGTCGGCAAGCAGGTTGGGCAACGATACGCTCTTCACCTTCAACAGGCGCTTGGCCAGCCAGTAGCTGAACGGCGCCATGCGGTAGGCCACCACCATCGGCCGCTTGAGCAGCATGGCCTCCAGGCTGGCGGTACCGGAGGCCAGCAGCACCACGTCGGCGGCGGTCATCACCTCGCGCGCGCGGCCGTCCACCAGGGTCATGGGCGGCGGTTCCAGCGCGCTGGCAAGGATGGACTGAAACTGAATGCGCCGCTCGCGGCTGGCCAGGGGCACCACGACGTGCAGATCGGGCCGGTGCAGCTTCAGCCAGCGCGCCGTGTCGATGAAGGTGGCGGCGAGGAAGCGCAGTTCCGTGGAGCGGCTCCCCGGCAACAGGGCCAGCACCTCGCCTTCGACGGGCAGGTCGAGGGCCCGGCGCGCGGCGGCACGGTCCGGCTGCAGGGGGACGAGGTCCGCCAGCGGGTGGCCGACGAAGCGCACCGGCATCCGGTGTTCGCGGTAGAACTCCGCCTCGAAGGGGAACAGGGTCAGCATCAGGTCGGTGGACTTGACGATCTTCCTCACCCGCCGCTGGCGCCAGGCCCACACCGAGGGGCTGACGTAGTGCACGGTCTTGATGCCGGCCTTGTGCAGGCGTCGTTCCAGGCCGAGGGTGAAATCCGGGGCGTCGATGCCGACGAACACGTCGGGCGGATTTTGCATGAAGTGCGCGGCCAGGCGGCGGCGAATGGCCAGCAGTTCGCGCAGGCGGCCGATGACCTCGGAAAAGCCCATCACCGACAGGCGTTCCATGGGAAACAGGCTGGTCGCCCCGGCCTCCATCATCTGCGGGCCGGCGATGCCCTCGAATTCGGCGTGCGGGTATCGCCGGCGAATGGCCTTGATGAGGCCCGCGCCGAGCAGGTCGCCCGAGGCCTCGCCGGCGACGATTCCTATGCGCATCGATTCCCTCGCTTAACGCACGATGCCGCGGGTCACGTCCTTGAGGAAGCCCACCAGCCGGTCGATCTCGGCGCCACCGTCCATGGCCTGCAGTTGTTCGATGGCCTGTTCCAGGGTCAGACCGGAGCGGTAGAGGATCCGGTAGGCCTTGCGCAGCCGGGACAGGGTGTCGGGGGAAAAGCCGCGCCGCTTGAGGCCCTCGCTGTTGAGGCCGTGGGGGCTGGCCATGTGGCCGGAGACCATGACGAAGGGCGGCACGTCCTTGGAGATGACGCTGTTCATGGCGGTGAAGGCATGCGCCCCCACCTTGCAGAACTGGTGCAACAGGGTGAAGCCGCCAAGGATGACGTGATCCTCGATGGTGACATGCCCGGCCAGCGAGGCGCTGTTGGCGAAGATGGTGTGACTGCCCACCTGGCAGTCGTGGGCGATGTGCACGTAGGCCATGATCCAGTTGTCGTCGCCGACGCGGGTCACGCCCTGGTCCTGCACCGTGCCGCGGCTGATGGTGACGTATTCGCGGATCACGTTGCCATCGCCTATTTCCAGTGAGGTATCCTCGCCGGCGTATTTCTTGTCCTGCGGATCACCGCCGATGGCAGCGAAGGAATAGATGCGGTTGTCGCGGCCGATACGCGTGGGACCGTCGATGACCACGTGCGAGCCGATGCGGGTGCCCTCAGCGATTTCCACGCCGGGACCGATGATGGAAAACGCCCCGACGCTGACCCCGTCGGCGAGACGTGCATCGGGGTCGACGATGGCCTGCGGGTGAATCAAGCTCAGGCTTCCCTCTCGGCGCACATCAGCAGCGCGGAACAGACCACGTTGTCGTCCACCTTGGCCACGCCGCTGAACTTCCAGATTCCGCGCTTGGCCTTGATCACCTCGACCTCGAGGATCAGCTGGTCACCCGGCTCCACCGGCTGCTTGAAACGGCACTCGTCCACGCCCACCAGGTAGTAGAGGGAACCATCGTCGGGACGCTTGTTGCTGGTGCGGAAGGCGAGAATACCGGTGGCCTGCGCCAGCGCCTCGATGATCAGCACGCCGGGCATCACCGGCTTGTGGGGAAAATGGCCGGTGAAATGGGGTTCGTTGTAGGTGACGTTCTTGACGCCCACCAGCGACTTGCCTTCTTCGTAGGCCAGCACGCGGTCGATGAGCAGAAAGGGATAGCGATGGGGAAGATGATTCTGTACTTCGAGGATGTCTAGTGTTTCCAAGGTCTTATCCCGTGTTTTTTTCATCAAGTTGTTTTTCCAGCCGCCGCAGGCGCCGCGCCATATCGTCCAACTGCTTGTAGCGGACATAGTTGCGGTGCCACTTGGCATTCTCCTGCAGTGGCGTGCCGGAAGAATACACGCCGGGTTCGGTGATGGTGTGGGACACCATGGACATCCCCGTGACGATGACATTATCGGCAATCTGCAGATGGCCGACAACGCCGACCCCGCCGCCGAGGGCACAGTGCCTGCCGATGTGCGCACTGCCGGCGATGCCGACGCAACCGGCAATGGCCGAGTGGGCGCCAATGCGCACGTTGTGCGCCACCTGCACCAGGTTGTCGATCTTCACGCCATCCTCGATCACGGTGTCCTCGATGGCGCCGCGGTCGATGGTGGTGTTGGCGCCGATCTCCACGTCGTCGCCGATCACCACGCGCCCCAGCTGCGGGATCTTCACCCACTCGCCCTGGTCGTTGGCAAAGCCGAAGCCATCGGCGCCGATCACCACGCCGGGATGCATGAGCACCCGCTTGCCGATGCGACTGCCGTGGCAGACGGTGACATTGGCCACCAGGCGGCCGCCCTCGCCGATCTCGGCGCCCCGCCCCACCACGCTGCCGGGGCCGATGCGGCAATCGGCTGCGATCACGGCATCCGCCTCGATCACGCACTGCGGGCCGATCCAGGCGCTGTCGTGGATATTGGCGGAGGCATCGACGACCGCCGAGGGATGCACGCCGCGACCCTCGTCGACGGCGGGATTCAACCATCCCGCCACATGGGCATAGGCTAGGTAGGGGTCATCGACAACCAGCGAGGCGACGCCCTCACGCACGGCCTCGAGGTCGGCCTCGGTGAGTAGCACCGCGGTGGCGCCGGTCTCGGCCAGCTGGCCGCGATAGCGCTTGTTGGTGATGAAGGCGATATCGCCCTCGCCTGCGGAGGCCAGGCTGGCGATGCGGCAGACACGCCGCCTGCCATCGCCCAGCAACCGCGCCCCCAGCCGATCGGCCAGTTCCGACAGGCTGAACATGGGCTACTTTCCGGCGGCGGAATTCGACTTGAACTCGTCGCTCAGACGCTGAATCACGGTATCGGTGATGTCGACCTTGTCGCTGGCGAAGACCACGCCATCGCTGAGGATCAGGTCGTATTTCTCGGCCTTGGCGATATTGACGATGACCTGGAACACGCGCCGGCGCAATTTCTCGAAGGCCTCGTTGCGACGGATGTTCAGGTCTTCGGTGAACTCTTCGCGGTCACGCTTCAGGTCGCGCTTGCGGGAGATGATGTCGCGCTCGAGCTTGCGGCGTTCGGATTCGCTCATGATGGCGCCATCACGGGCCAGGCGCTCCTCCAGCTTCTTCAGCTCCTGCTGCGAGGCCTGGATGGCCTTGTCGCGGGGTGAGAATTCCTGTTCCAGGCGAAGGCGCGCAGCCTCGGCCTGCGGGGCCTGTTCGAGAACCTTCGGGGCATTCACCACGCCAATTCTCAGATCGGCGGCCTGTACGGAACCGATGACGGCAACCGAGGCCAGCGCCCCCACCAAACAAACGAACAATCTGCGCATTTTCTATCTGCACTCCCGTGGTCGAAATTCCGCAATGCGGCTGAAAGGGTCAATGATGCCACGAATCGCCCCGCGGCCCAATGGCCAGCCGGCAGATTCGCGCGCTGGCGGATATGGCAGGATCAGAAGCCGGTGCCGATGGTGAACTGGAACAGCTCCTTCTGGTCCCCGTCCTCGAACCTGAAGGGCCAGCCCCAGCTGAAGGTGAGCGCGCCCACCGGGCTCAGCCAGATGGCCGAGACGCCGGCGGAGACGCGCACCTGATCGGTGCTGATGTCCCTGTAGGTGGGGAACACGTTACCGGCATCGATGAAGGCGCTCAGGCGCATGCTCTTGTCCGCGCCCTCGAAGGGTGCCGGGAAGTACAGCTCGAGGTTGCCCACCAGCTTGGCCGCGCCACCGATGGGGCGGTCCGTGACCGAGTCGCGGGGACCGAGGGTGTTGGCGCGGAAACCGCGGATGGAACTGATGCCGCCGGCGAAATAGTTCTCCCAGAACGGCAGACCGGAGGTGTCGCCATAGCCGTCGCCCGTGGCGACGGTGCCCCCCATGTACCAGACCATGCCCCAGAACAGCGGCGTGTAGGACTTGACCCGGTAACTCAGCTTGTAATAGCTCAGATCGAAGCCGGGAACGGCGACGTTGGCGAACACCTGGTTGTAGAAACCCCGGTCGGCGAAGATGGCCCTGTTGCGGGTATCGAAGGACCAGCTACCGGAAACCAGGAGGGTGTCGAAGGCCGAGCCGTTTGCCTCCAGCCAATCGGTGTACTCCGGCGGCGAGATCCCTTCCACGATGGAGATCCGGGTGTTCTTGAAATCCAGCCCGGTGGTCACGCGGTTGAACTCGCTCAGCGGCACGCCGAAGTTGATACCCGCGCCATAGGTGTTGGTCAGATAGGGAGCCAGGTTGGCCTGGTTGGCATCGGTGGAGCGGTAGTGAATGCTGTAGGTCCGGCTCACGCCGTTGTCGGTGAAATACGGATCCGTGTGCGAGAATCGGTAGATGGTGTTGATCCGGCTGTTGTTCATCTCCGCGCTGACCCGGTTGCCGGTGCCGAGGAAGTTCTTGAAGGTCACGCTGAGGTTGAACAGCACGCCCTGGGTCTGGCCATAGCCAAGGCCCGCGGAGAAGTTGCCGGTGGAACCCTCGGTGACGTCGAAGTTCAGATCCACCTGGTCGTTGGTGCCGGGCACCGGCGGTGTCTCGACGTTGACGTCATCGAAGAAGCCCAGGCGCTGCAGGCGGATCTTGGAACGGTCCACCAGCGGCGTCGACAGCCAGCCACCCTCCATCTGGCGGATCTCGCGGCGCACCACCTCGTCGCGGGTCTTGGTGTTGCCGGTGATATTGATGCGGCGCACGTAGACGCGGTTGCCCGGGTCGACGAAGAAGGTCAGGTCGACGATGCGCTTCTCCTCGTCGATCTGCGGCACCGCATTGACGTTGGCAAAGGCATAGCCGTCGATGCCGAGGCGCTCGCTGATCTTGCTGGAACTCTCGGCAATGTCCCGGCGCGAGAATATCTGTCCATCGCGGATCTGCAGCAGGCCGCGCAGCTCGGCCTCGGAGACCACCATCTTGCCCGCCAGCTTCACCTTGCCGACATGGTACAGGGCGCCTTCCGAGACATTGATGGTGATGTAGACGTCACGCTTGGTGGGGGTGATGGAGACCTGCGTCGACTCGATATTGAAATGCAGATAACCGCGATCCAGGTAGAACGAGCGCAGCTTTTCCAGGTCGCCCAGCAGCTGTTGCTTGGAATACTTGCCGCTGCTGTCGATGAAGGAAATCATCGTCGGCGTGCTCAGCTGGAATTCGCCCAGCAGGCGCGACTCCTGGAAGGCCTTGGCGCCGACGATGTTGATCTGGCGGATCTGCGCCGCCTGGCCTTCCTCGATGTCCAGGGTCACCTCGACGCGGTTGCGTTCCAGCGGCTTGATGGTGGTCTCGATCTTGACCGCGTATTTGCCCAGGTTGAAATACTGCCGGTGCAGCTCCTGCTGCACCTGGTCGAGAATCGAGCGGTTGAACACCCGGCCTTCCACCAGCCCCACCTGCTTGAGGGCGGAATTGAGATCCTCGGTGCTCAGATCCTCGTTGCCGAAGATCTCGATCTTGGCGATGGAGGGACGCTCCTTGACCACGATGACCAGTTCCTGGCCGACGCGGCGCAGGCTGACGTCCTCGAAGAAGCCGGTCTTGAACAGGGCGCGGATGGCGGCGCTGGCCTTCTCCTCCGTCAGGGTCTCGCCCACCTTGATGGGCAGATAGTTGAAGGTGGTGCCGAGCGAGATGCGCTGCAGGCCGACGACCTGAATATCGGCGATGACGAAGGGCTTGAAGGCATGGGCCGGCGTCACGACCAGCCACAGCAGCAGGAACGGGATCCAACGACACGCGCGCATTGCCTCAACCACCCCACAAGCGGTTGAGATCGTTGTAGAAGGCCAGCAGCATCAGCATCGCCAGCAGGGCGATGCCGATGCGCTGCAACTGCATCTGCACCTCGTCCGAGAGGGGGCTGCCCTTGACGATCTCCACCAGGTAATACATCAGGTGGCCGCCGTCGAGCAGCGGGATCGGCAGCAGGTTGAGGACGCCGAGGCTGATGCTGATGATGGCGAGAAAATACAGAAACGAGGTCAGGCCCACGCTGGCCGAGTAACCGGCATAGGAGGCAATGGTGATGGGCCCGCTGAGATTCTCCACCGACACCTCGCCGACGATCATCTTGCCGATCATGCGCAGGGTCAGCGACGACATCTGCCAGGTCTTGGCCAGCGCCTCGCCCACCGCGGCAACGGGGCCGTAACGCACCTCGGCGCGCATCGCCTCCGGCAGCGGCCCGACGGGCGCCGGCGCGGCGCCGATGCGGCCGATCACGCCGCTGTCGGTGACCCGGCCGGCGATGTGCACGTCGACCTCCAGCCTCGTGCCATCGCGCTCGATTTCCAGCCTGACCGTCTGCTCCGGGTGGGCGCGCACGAACTCGACCAGGCTCATCCAGTCCTCGATGGGCTCGCCATTGGCGGACAGCACGCGGTCGCCCGTGCGCAGGCCGGCCTCCAGCGCGGCACCATCGGCGGCCAGCTCGCCCAGCACCGGCGGATAGTCCATGCGCCACGGCGTGATGCCCACGGAACGCAGCAGGTCCTCCTGCTTCTCCTCCGCCGGCACCGTGGCGACGGGCAGCGACAGCCGCCGCTCGCGGCCGTCCTCTCCGCGCACCCGCAAGGCGATGCGATCCTCGTCCAGCGACTTGTCCAGCAGGGCGAGGCGCGCCGTGCTCCAGGTCGGCGTGAGCCTGTCATCGACGGCAAGGATCTCGTCACCCGCGCGCAGGCCCGCTTCGGCGGCGATGGAGGCCGGCGCCACTTCGCCGATCACCGGCTTCACCCCCTGCACGCCCAGCATGTACATGAGCCAGAAGGCGATGATGGCAAAGATGAAGTTGAAGACGGGGCCGGCGGCGACGATGGCGATGCGGCTCCACACCGACTGGTTATTGAAGGCACGGTGACGCTCGGCCTCGGCCACCTCGCCCTCGCGCTCGTCGAGCATCTTCACGTAGCCGCCCAGGGGGAAGGCGGCGATGACGTATTCGGTATCGTCCGGCCCGTGACGCCGCGACCACAGCGGCTTGCCGAAGCCGATGGAGAATCGCAGCACCTTCACGCCCAGCTTGCGGGCGGTCCAGTAGTGGCCGAATTCGTGAAAGGCGATGAGCAGGCCCAGGGTGACGACGAGGGCCAGCACGGAGGTAAGGAATGAACTCAATGCAGCCCCTCCGTCACCAGCCTGCGGGCGGTTTCCCTCGCTATGCGGTCGTCCGCCATGATCAGGTCCAGGTTCTTTGCTTCGTGGCGTTCGGTCATTTCCAGGGTCTTTTCGATCACCGCGGCAATCGCGGTGAAGGGCAGCCGTTCGTCGAGGAAGGCCTGCACCGCAACCTCGTTGGCGGCATTGAGAATCGCCGGCGCGGTACCACCGGCGCGCATGGCCTCATAGGCCAGGCGCAGGCAGGGAAAGCGCCCGAAATCCGGCTCGGCGAAGTCGAGACGCGCGATCTCGAACAGGTCCAGGCTGCCGACGCCGGACGCCATGCGCTGCGGCCAGGCCATGGCATGGGCAATGGGCGTGCGCATGTCCGGATTGCCCAGCTGCGCCAGCACCGAGCCGTCGATGTATTCCACCAGGGAATGGATCACGCTTTGCGGGTGGATCACCACCTGGATCCGCTCCGGCGTGGTGTCGAACAGCCAGCAGGCCTCGATCAGCTCCAGGCCCTTGTTCATCATGGTGGCGGAATCCACGGAGATCTTGCGCCCCATATTCCAGTTGGGATGCGCGCAGGCCTGCGCCGGGGTGACCCGCGCCAGCTCCTCCAGCGAGGCATGGCGAAACGGCCCGCCGGAGGCGGTCAGCAGGATGCGGCGCACGCCCACCTCGTCCAGACCATTGGCAAAGTCCGCCGGCAGGCATTGGAAGATGGCGTTGTGCTCGCTGTCGATGGGCAGCAGCTCGGCGTTGTGCCGGCGCACCTCGTCGATGAAGATCTGCCCGGACAGCACCAGCGACTCCTTGTTGGCCAGCAGCACGCGCTTGCCGGCGCGCACCGCCGCGAGGGCCGGATACAGCCCGGCCGCGCCGACGATGGCGGCCATCACCTGGTCCACCTGCGGCAGGGCGGCGACCTCTTCCAGCCCCTCCATGCCCGACAGCACGCGGGTCTCGGAGCCCGCTCCTTTCAGTTGCGCGGCAAGCTGCCGCGCGGCATCCTCCCCGGCGCACACGGCGAACTCGGGCCGGAAGCGCAGGCACTGCTCCAGCAGCAGCTCGACCTGCTGGTTGCCGGTCAGGGCCACCACGCGGTAGACCTCGGGATTGCGCGCAATCACGTCGAGGGTGCTGGCGCCGATGGAGCCGGTGGCGCCCAGCACGGTGACACCCACGGGACCGCGCGGCACCACGAAATCCCTCTCCGTGGTGGCGGCCGTCACAGCTGGAAATCCCCCAGCCAGAAGCCGACCACGAACACCGGCGCCGCCGAGGTGATGCTGTCGATGCGGTCCAGCACGCCGCCATGCCCCGGCAGCAGGGTGCCGCTGTCCTTCACCCCGGCGTGGCGCTTGAACATGCTTTCGGAAAGATCACCGAGGATGGAGAACATCACCGTTACCAGCGAAAGGATGACGAAGGCCGGCCACTGCTTCCCGCCGAGGCCGAACAGCCAGGCGGCCAGCAGCGCGTACAGGCCGGTGAGGGCGAGGGCGGAGTACACGCCCTCCCAGCTCTTGCCGGGGCTCACCGCCGGCGCCAGCTTGCGGCGGCCCCAGCGGCGGCCACCGAAGTAGGCACCGGAATCGGCCACCCAGATCAGGCTCAGCATGTACAGCAGCAGCCAGGGGCCGAGGCCGCCGTGACTGGCATGCAGGCCGATCACCGCCACCCAGGCCGGCAGCAGCACCAGCAGGCCGATCACGCCCTGCACCACGGGATTGGACCAGCGCGACGAGGTGCGCGGAAAGGTCAGTACCCAGACCAGCGCCATCAGCCACCAGAACAGGCTCAGCACCGGCAACGCCAGCCACACCTCGCCGCCCTGGGCGAACAGGTACCAGCCGCCCGCCATGCCGCTCAGCACCAGCGCCACGTAGGCCAGGCGCAGGCCGCCGAATTCGATCCGCATCAGCCGGCTCCATTCCCAGCCGCCCTGCGCCACCACCGCGCCGAACAGCAGCGCCAGCCACGGCGACGGCAGGGCGACGATTCCCCACACCACCAGCGGCAGCAGTACCAGGGCGGTGAGGATGCGCTGCCTAAGCATCGGCTTCGCCCTCAGCCTCGCCCTGCTCCACCTGCTGACCGGTGCGGCCGAAGCGGCGCTGGCGGCGCGAGAAGGACTCCAGCGCATCGTCGATGACACCCTCGTTGAAGTCCGGCCAGAGGATATCGGTGAAATACATCTCGCAATAGGCCAGCTGCCATAACAGGAAATTGCTGATGCGCATCTCGCCGCCGGAGCGGATGAACAGGTCCGGCTCGGGGAGGTCGTGCAGGCACATGTTGGCGGCCATCATCTCGGTGTCGATGTCCTCGGCGCGCAATTCGCCGGCTTCGACGCGCGCGGCCAGTTTCCTGGCGGCCTGGGTAATGTCCCAGCGGCCGCCGTAATTGGCCGCCACCACCAGCACCAGGCCGGTGTTGTCCGCAGTGAGTTGCTGGGCGCGATGGATACGCTGCTGGAGTTTTTCGCTGAAGCCCGCGATGTCGCCAATGATGCGCAGGCGCACGTTGTTCTTGTTGAGGCGCTTCACCTCGCGCTCCAGCGCCACCATGAACAGGTCCATGAGCAGACCGACTTCCTTCTTCGGCCGGCGCCAGTTCTCGCTGCTGAAGGCGAACAGGGTGAGCACCTCGATGCCGCGCTTGCCGGCCACCTCGACCACCCGGCGCACCGCGTCCACGCCCGCCTTGTGGCCGGCGAAACGCGGCATGTGACGGCGCTCGGCCCAGCGCCCGTTGCCATCCATGATGATGGCGACGTGGCGCGGTATCTTGGCCTTCGCCGGCTTGCCGTTGTCGGGGGTAGCGTCGGACATGGATCAGGAATCTCGCCGCGCGATCGGAGACGGCGCCGCAGGCAGGCCCTTGTCCGCGGCAGCCATAACAGTGATTAGGCAGAGCACGTGGTGCCCTACAGTTCCATCAGGTCTTTTTCTTTCGCCGCGATCAGCGCGTCGACCTCGGCGATGCGCTTGTCCGTGAGCTTCTGGATGGCCTCTTCCGCCTGGCGTTCCTCGTCCTCGGTGATTTCCTTTTCCTTCAGCAGCGCCTTGATGTCGCTGTTGGCGTCGCGGCGGATGTTGCGGATCGCCACCTTGGCCTGCTCGCCCTCGTGGCGCACGATGCGGATCATGTCCTTGCGGCGCTCCTCGGTGAGCGGTGGCAGGGGCACGCGGATCACGGTGCCGGAAGTGGCCGGGTTGAGGCCCAGGTCGGAGCTGATGATGGCCTTTTCCACCGGCGCCACCATGTTCTTCTCCCACGGTGTCACGGTCAGGGTACGCGCGTCGGTCACGGAAATAGTCGCCACCTGGTTGAGGGGCGTGGGATTGCCGTAGTAGTCGACGGTGATGTGATCCAGCAGGCTGGTGTGCGCACGGCCGGTTCGCAGCTTGGTCAATTCACCTTTCAACGCCTCGATGCTCTTGCCCATGCGGGTATCGGCGTCTTTTCTGATCTCGTCAATCATCGGTCTTTTCTCAACTCTGCGTCGATCACCGGGCGCGGTGATCCGGTTTGGAAACGTGTCGCCGGCAACGGGCCGGCCGCCGGCTCAGTCGACCAGCGTGCCTTCCTGCTCGCCGCGCATGATGGCCATCAGGGCGCCCGGCTTGTTCATGTTGAACACCCGCACCGGCATCCCCTGGTCACGGCACAGGGCGATGGCGGTAGCGTCCATCACGCCCAGCTTGCGCTCCAGCACCTCGTCGTAGCCGAGATGGGTGTACAGCTCGGCGTTCTCGTCCCGGGCCGGGTCGGCGGAATACACGCCGTCCACCTTGGTGGCCTTGAGCACCAGCTGGGCGTTGATCTCGATGCCCCGCAGGCTGGCGGCCGAATCGGTGGTGAAGAAGGGGCTGCCGGTGCCGGCGGCGAAGATCACCACCCGGCCCTTCTCCAGGTGGCGGATGGCGCGGCGGCGGATGTAGGGCTCGCACACCTGCTTGATGGGCAGCGCCGACAGCACCCGCACCGGCACCCCCTGGCGTTCCAGGGCATCCTGCATGGAGAGGGCGTTGATCACCGTCGCCAGCATGCCCATGTAGTCGGCATTGGCGCGGTCCATGCCCTGGGCGGAGAGGCTCACGCCGCGGAAGATGTTGCCGCCGCCGATGACCAGGGCCACCTGCACGCCGGCATCCACCAGTTCCCGGATCTCGGCCGCGGTGCGGTCGAGCACGGCCGGGTCGATGCCGAACTCGGCATCGCCCATCAGGGCCTCGCCGCTGAGCTTCAGCAGGATGCGGCGGTAGACGAGCCCGTTGTCGCCGGAATTGCCCGCGCCCTCTGCCATCAGGCGGTACCCTTGGCCTGTGCCATCACTTCCTCGGCGAAGTTCTCGGTCTTCTTCTCGATGCCCTCGCCCACCTCCAGGCGGTCGAAGCCGATCACCCTGGCGCCGGCCTTGTCGACCAGCTGGCCGACGGTCTGATCCGGGTCCTTGACGAAGGGCTGGCCCAGCAGGGTCACTTCCTTGAGGAACTTCTTGATGCGGCCGCCGACCATCTTCTCGACGATCTCCGGCGGCTTGCCGCTCTCGGCGGCCTGGGCGGCGAAGATCTCCTTCTCCTTCTCGATCATCTCGGCGGGCACGTCGTCCTCGGACACGCAGGCCGGGTTGCTGGCGGCGATGTGCATGGCGATGTCGCGGGCCAGGGCCTCGTCCCCGCCTTCCAGCTCCACCATCACGCCGATGCGGCCGCCGTGCAGGTAGCAGCCCAGCACGCCCTCGGTGCTGCGCTTGACGAAGCGGCGCACGTTCATGTTCTCGCCGATCTTGGCGATCAGGGCCTTGGTGGTGTCGGCCACGGTGTCGCCGCCGTCGATGGGGGTGGCCAGCAGGGCGTCGATGTCGGCCGGCTGGGTCTTCAGGGCGGTCTCGGCGACGCTGTTGGCGAAGTTGATGAAGTCGTCGCCCTTGGTGACGAAGTCGGTCTCGCAGTTGACCTCCACCATCACCGCCTGCTTGCCGTCTTCACTGGCCTTGAACACGATCAGGCCCTCGGCGGCGGTGCGGCCGGCCTTCTTGTCGGCCTTGGCCAGGCCGGACTTGCGCATCGCCTCGATGGCGGCATCGATGTCGCCACCGGTCTCCACCAGGGCCTTCTTGCACTCCATCATGCCGGCGCCCGTACGCTCACGCAGTTCTTTCACCAACGCTGCAGTAATAGCCATGATTCATTCTTCCTCGATCTCAATTTGTACAAAAGGCCCTGCGGGGCAGAGCCAGAAAATTCAGGGGACCGCCGCGCCCCCGGCGGGGGCGCGGCGGACGGCACCGGGATCAGGCCGATTCGGCGGCCTTGTCGTCCTCGACCTCGACGAAGCTGTCGTCGCCGCTGGAGGCATCGATGGACAATGCACGCGCATCGACGATGGCGTCGGCCACGCCGCGGCAATAGAGCTGGATGGCGCGGATGGCGTCATCGTTGCCGGGGATGACATAGTCGATGCCATCGGGATCGGTGTTGGTGTCGACGATGCCGACCACCGGGATGCCCAGCTTGCGGGCCTCGGCCACGGCGATCTTCTCGTGGCCGACGTCGATGACGAACAGGGCGTCGGGCAGGCCGTTCATGTCCTTGATGCCGCCCAGGCTGCGCTCCAGCTTCTGCAGTTCGCGGGTCAGCATCAGGGCCTCTTTCTTGCTCAGGCGGGCGAAGCTGCCGTCGGCGGCCATGGCCTCCAGGTCCTTGAGGCGCTTGATGGACTGCTTGACGGTCTTGAAGTTGGTCAGCATGCCGCCCAGCCAGCGGTGGTTGACGTAGGGCATGCCCACGCGCTCGGCCTGCTCCTTGATGGCGTCGCGGGCGGAACGCTTGGTGCCGACGAAGAGGATCTTGCCCTTGTTGGCGGCCAGCTTGCCGAGAAAATTGGTCGCCTCGATGAACAGCGGGAGGGTCTTTTCGAGGTTGACGATGTGGATCTTGTTACGCTCGCCGAAGATGTACGGGGCCATCTTGGGATTCCAGTAACGGGACTGATGGCCGAAATGGACACCAGCCTCGAGCATTTGACGCATGGTCACTTGAGGCATGTCATAACTCCTGTGTTTGGGTTGGGCCTCCACGCGCCCCATTGACCAAACCCCGGTATCACCCGGAGCACCCTGGAAAATGTGTCGGCGCGTGTGCGGATTTATGAGACAGTTGCAGCGTTTTCGACAAACGGTCGCCAAAGGTCTCGTTCGATTGCCTTAACGGCGCGGGCTTTATACCATAAACAACCTTTCGCAACAATCAGAAAAGGCATCCGAGCCCGGCTTGGGCACACCCATCTGTCCGCCCACAAGCCCGTATTCACAAGCCCCCAGGCGGGCCGCACGGCCTGCCCCGAGTCGCGCCCGCGAAGGCGCCGAGACCCCTAATGAGCATCAACATAAAGACCCCCGAAGAGATCGAGAAGATGCGCGTCGCCGGCCACCTGGCCGCCGAGCAGTTGAAGATGATCGCCCCCTATGTGAAGCCCGGCGTGACCACCGACGAGCTCAACGACATCTGCCACGACTACACCGTCAACGTGCAACAGGCCATCCCCGCGCCGCTCAACTACCACGGCTTCCCCAAGTCCATCTGCACCTCGGTGAATCACCAGGTGTGCCACGGCATCCCGGGGCCGAAGAAGCTGAAGAACGGCGACATCGTCAACATCGACGTCACCGTGATCAAGGACGGCTACCACGGCGACACCAGCAAGATGTTCTTCGTCGGCGAGCCCTCCATCATGGCCCGACGCGTGTGCCGCGTGGCCCACGAGTGCCTGGTGATCGGCATCGAGATGGTCAGGCCCGGCGTGCACCTGGGCGACATCGGCGCGGCGATCCAGAAGCACGCCGAGGCCAACAACTGCGCGGTGGTGCGCGAATACTGCGGCCACGGCATCGGCAAGCAGTTCCACGAGGAGCCGCAGGTGCTGCACTACGGCAGCCCCGGCACCGGGGTGATCCTGGAGCCCGGCATGACCTTCACCATCGAGCCCATGGTCAACGCCGGCAAGCGGCAGGTGAAGCTGCTGCCGGACGGCTGGACCGTGGTCACCAAGGACCGCAGCCTCTCCGCCCAGTACGAACACACCATCCTGGTCACCGACGACGGCTTCGAGGCCCTCACCCGCCTGCCCGGCGACGAACTGTAATCCCCGCCTTATCCCGATGAACGATACCCCGACGCCGCCCTCCGACTGGCGACAATTCGATCGACAGCTGGCACAGACGGAAGACCTGCTGCCCCTGTTCCGTGAACGACTGAACAGTGCCAGCGAGGCGCTGAAGCAACGCTTCCTCGACGGCGAGCCGGTGGAGCGGCTGGTCCACGCCCGCGCCGAGCTGATGGACCAGCTGCTGGTGCGTGCCTGGCACAGACTGGTCGGCGCGGATGCCGACGACATCGCCCTGGTGGCGGTGGGCGGTTACGGTCGCCACGAACTGCATCCCGGCTCCGACATCGACCTGTTGATCCTGCTCGCCGAGGACGACACCGCCGGGCGCTACGCCGAGGCCATCGAGCGCTTCCTGCTGTTCCTCTGGGATCTCAAGCTGGAAGTGGGCCAGAGCGTGCGCAGCGTGGCCGAGTGCGCCCGCCAGGCGGAGCAGGACATCACCGTCGCCACCAACCTCATGGAGGCGCGCCGCCTCACCGGACCGGAGGCCCTGTTCCAGGCCATGAAGGCGGCCTCCGGGCCGGAGCGGGTATGGCCCAGCGCCGCCTTCTTCCGCGCCAAGATCGAAGAGCAGGAGGCCCGCCATCACCGCTTCCATGACAGCGGCTACAACCTCGAGCCCAACGTCAAGGAAAACCCGGGCGGGCTGCGTGACCTGCAGGTGATCGGCTGGGTGGCCAAGCGCCACTTCGGCGCCGAGACCCTGCACGACCTGGTCGATCACCAGTTTCTCACCGAACACGAATACCGCGCCCTGATCGAGGCACAGAACTTCCTGTGGAAGGTGCGCTGCGGCCTGCACTACCTCACCGGGCGACGCGAGGACCGCCTGCTGTTCGACCATCAGCGCCGGCTGGCCAAACAGTTCGGCTACCGCGACAAGACCCACAGCATGGCGGTGGAACAGTTCATGAAGGACTACTACCGCACCGTGCTGCGCCTGTCGCGTCTCAACGAGATGCTGCTGCAGCTGTTCGAGGAGGAGATCCTGCTGGCCGACGAGCCGGGCGAACCGCAGCCCCTGTGCGACAACTTCCAGGCCCGCCACGGCTACCTGGAGGCGGTCCGCGAGGACGTCTTCCTGCGCCGGCCCACCGCCCTGCTGGAGCTGTTCGTGGTCATGGCCCGCCACCCGGAACTGCGCGGCGTGCGCGCCGGCACCATCCGCCTGGTGCGCGACCACCGCTACCTCATCGGCGAGGCCTTCCGCCGCAACCCCGAGGCCCACCGCCTGTTCATCGAGCTGTTCCGCCAGGGCACCGGCCTCACCCACGAGCTGCGGCGCATGAACCGCTACGGCGTGCTGGCCGCCTACCTGCCGGTGTTCGCGCACATCGTCGGGCAGATGCAGCACGACCTGTTCCACATCTACACCGTGGACGAGCACACCATGTTCGTGGTGCGCAACCTCAGGCGCTTCACGGTGCCCGAGTTCCACCACGAATTCCCCCTCTGCAGCGACATCATCGCGCGCATCAAGAAGCAGGAGGTGCTGACCCTGGCCGGCTTCTTCCACGACATCGGCAAGGGCCGCGGCGGCGACCACTCCCTGCTCGGCGCCGCCGACGCGGTGGAGTTCTGCCGCGAGCACGGCATGGGCGAATACGACACCGAGCTGGTGAAATGGCTGGTGGAGAACCACCTCATCATGTCCACCACCGCGCAGCGCAAGGACATCTCGGACCCCGACGTGATCAGCGAATTCGCCACCCGCGTCGGCAGCCAGAAGCGCCTCGATCACCTCTACCTGCTGACCGTGGCCGACATCCGCGCCACCAGCCCGACGCTGTGGAACTCCTGGAAGGACGCCCTGCTCGCCGACCTCTACCGCGCCACCTCGCGCGCCCTGCGGCGCGGCCTGGACAACCCCGTGGCCTACCAGGACATCGTGCGCGAGACCCGCGCCCAGGCCCTCGGCCTGCTGAAACGCCGGGGCTGCGACGAGGCCGCCGTGCTCGGCCTCTGGCGAGGCCTGGGCAACGACTACTTCCTGCGCCACTCGGCCGAGGAGATCGCCTGGCAGACGCGCAGCATCCTCGAAAAGCCGGAGAGGGACGACGAGGCCATGGTGCGCGCCTGGGGCAAGACCCACCGCGGCGGCACCGAGATCTTCGTCTACACCGACGACCGCGACTCCCTGTTCGCCGCCATCACCGGCACCCTGGAACAGCTGGGCCTGGACATCATCGACGCGCGCGTCATCACCTCCGAGGACGGCCACGCCCTGGACACCTTCCTGGTGCTCGACCACGAGGGCGAGGCCATCACCGACCCGCAACGCCTGGAGGAAATCCAGCAACGCCTCAAGCGGCAACTGGCCGAGCCGGGGCTGCCCGCGCGCCAGCAGGGCCGCCTCAGCCGCCAGCAGCGGCACTTCCCCATCGCCACCGAGGTCTGGTTCCGCGACGACCCGACCAACCGGCGCACGGTAATGGAAGTCGTCACCGGCGACCGCCCCGGCCTGCTGGCCCGCCTGGCGCGCGCCCTGCTGGAATGCCGCGTCCGCCTGCAGAACGCCAAGATCGCCACCTTCGGCGAGCGCGCCGAGGACATCTTCTTCGTCACCGACAAGGAGGGCAGGCCGCTGACCGACGCACAGTTCGAGTGTCTGCGCGAGGCCATCAAATTTCAGTTGGAAGAAAGCGAGCGAACGCAGGAAAACACCTGCACGCCCCCGGCATCAGGGTGATTGCATTGGAATGCCGTTGACTCGTCGGCGCCCAGGGCATGGCATTGCCCACAGCGAGGGACCGGGCATCGCCCCCGCAGGCTTTGCCCCCCCTCACGACCAGCCGCGCTGCGATCGGCCGAGCCGACAGCCTCTCAGGGTTCCCATTCCAGGATGCTCTTGAAGACCACGTCGTCACTGGCATCGGTCAGGCCGAAACCCGCGCCCACGTTCCACTTCAGCTGCTTGCTGATCTTGTAGCTAAGGGCCGGCACCAGGTAATGCTTCTTGGCGGCGAGATTGATATGCGCCAATTCCCCGGTGCCGCCATAGTATTCGATACCCCATTGCAAGCCCTCCCTGAAGGGGCCGTAGAGGCTCACGCCGTACTCGAGTTCCAGGCCCTCGGTCACATTCGGGCCGCTCATGACCTTTTCCAGAACGGGATTGATGCGCAGGGTATTTCCATTGATCTTTTTCTCCAGGATCAGCCGCGTTTCCAGCTTTTCCTTGCGGCTGTTCTGGTAATTGATGTCCGGCAGGTAGTATTCGACATAGATGGCCGTGTCGAAGAAACGCTGGCCCGGCTCGCCGAAGCGGTAACGGGCGGCGACGATGCGCGTCTGAATGTACTTCAGGTTCTCGCCGGAAGGCTGTTCGAAATCCAGATAGGCCGCCACCATGAAGCGGTCGGTGATGCCGTACTCGGCCTCGAAGGTATGACTCACCAGGCCCTCGCGGGCGACGCCGGTCTTGCCGAAATAGTTCATGGTGTTGTCGGACTTCGCCACGTAATCGGTCCAATACACCAGCTCCCATTCGCCGCTATCCAGCGTGTTGTAGCCATAGACCTTGAAGTGCCTCGCCTGGGCGGGAAGCGAGGCAAGCAAGGCCAGCAGGCAGACGGCCGTCAATATTCTCTTCATCTGGGATCTCTCCATGCAGGTTGAAGTCGGCTCCGGGCAGCCGCCGGGAAACGCCGGAAGAAGTTTTCCGTGGTCTGTTCGGCAATGGCTTCCCATTGGGTGTTACGCAATTGGGCAATGCTTTCGGCAACGTGGCGCACATAGGCGGGATAATTGGGTTTGCCACGATGGGGAACGGGGGCGAGGTAGGGGGCGTCGGTCTCCACCAGCATGCGCTCGGCGGGCATCTTGCGCGCCACTTCCTTCAGCGCCTTGGCGGAATTGAAGGTGACGATGCCGGAGAAAGAGATGTCGAAGTTGAGATCGAGAGCGCGCTTCGCCACGGCCCAGTCCTCGACGAAGCAGTGCATCACCCCGCCCACCTCATCGGCGCCCTCTTCGCGCAGCAGGCGCAGGGTGTCTTCGGTGGCGTCGCGCATGTGGATGATGAGGGGTTTGCCGCTGCCTTTTGCCGCCGCGATGTGCTGGCGGAAGCGTTCGCGCTGCCATTCGAGGCCGCCCTCCTCGCCTTCCTTGCAGCGGAAATAATCCAACCCGGTTTCACCGATGGCCACGACTTGCGGTTGGGCGGCGAGGGCGATGAGTTCCTCGGCGTCGGGTTCCCGCCCTTTCCGTTCATTGGGATGCACGCCGACGGAAACGGCGATGCGCGGGTCCTTTTGCGCCATCGCCAGCAGCTCCGGGTAGTGTTCCAGGTCGATGGATACGCAGAGGAAGTAGCCCACCCCCTGTTCCATGGCCTGGGCAAGAGCACCGTCCAGCTCGCCGTCCCAGGGGCTGAGGTCGAGGCGGTCGAGATGGCAGTGGGAGTCGACGAGAGTGGTCACGGAAATACCTGCGCGGGGCGCTGTCGGTGCACGCTCGGTGCAATATTCAATAGGGAAACACCGCGGTCCGGCCGGGCCGCGCTGCTACATGGTATGGGTCTGGCGTTCCGACTTCAAGGCGCCGCCGAGGTAGCCCTCGATCTTGTTGCGCACCGCGCCGTTGTCCTGGCTGCTGAACTGCACGCCGATGCCGGCCACGCGCGAGCCCTGCGCGCCGGGGGGAGTGATCCAGACGATCTTGCCGGCCACCGGGAGTTTTTCCGTCTCGTCCATCAGGGTGAGCAGCATGAAGACTTCGTCGCCGAGCTTGTATTTCTTGTTGGTGGGAATGAACAGGCCGCCATTTTTCACGAAGGGCATGTAGGCCGCGTACAGGGAACTCTTGTCCTTGATGGCCAGGGAGAGAATGCCGCCTTGTCGAAAACCAGTCATGCCCGTGTGAATTCCTTCGCTTGATACCCAGTCGGGAAATGCCCCTTCGCCCAAACCCGGACGCGCGCGGCGGTGATCACCGGGAAGCATCGACCTAGCTCTCATTCTGGCCTCGCCCCCGATGGGGAAGGCGCCGCCGGCAGGGCGAACCCGCGAGACCGAAATGAATGCCTACCCGCTGCGCGCCGCGCTGCGCCGCCAGGCGATCATCAGATCCTCCAGCGCCAGCTGTTCGTTGAGGTTGTTGGCCGCAAGGCGGCCATACGCCGTCAACTGATCCAGAAACGCATACAGGGCCTTCAAGTCTAACCGCTCCGCGATGTTTTGCAATTGCGCGGCCAGATCCTTGTTGCTGATAGCGGCATCGGCGCCGGCGGACTTGAGGCGAATCAGGTCCGTGACCCAACTGTTCAGCCATTGCAGGCTGCGCGCCAGCCCCCACGGCTTCCACTGCGCCGCCACCGCCAGCGGATCCTCGCGGCCTTCCAGCAGCGCGGCCCACTGCCGGACGAGGCCCAGCCGCGCCGCCAGGCCGCCCTCCTCGTTGAGCCGCAGGGCCGCCAGCGGTGCGCCCTCGGCCAGCACCAGCAGCGTCTCGGCGTCGACATCGGCCGGCAGGCGCTCGCGCAGCCAGGCCACGGCCTGGGTCCGTGCCGGCAGTCCGAAGGCGACCTGCTGGCAGCGCGAGCGGATGGTGGGCAGCAGCCGCGAGGGATGGCTGCAGACGAGGATCAGCAGCGCGCCCGGGGTCGGCTCCTCCAGGGTCTTCAGCAGGGCGTTGGCGGCTGGCAGGTTCATGGCCTCGGCGGGATGGATGATGGCCACCTGGCGGCCATTGTACTGGCTGGTGAGGGCGAAGAACTCGCCCACCGCGCGGATCGCATCGATGGGGATGACCTTCTTGTCCTCCGGCGGCACCACGAGACGGAAATCGGGATGACTGCCGGCCGCCAGCAGGCCGCAGGCCTGGCATTGGCCGCAGGCGCTGCCGTCCTCGCCGGGACTCTGGCACAGCAAGGCCCCGGCCAGGCGGGTGGCGAAGTCGCGCTTGCCGATGCCCTCCGCGCCCGTCAGCAGCAGGGCGTGGGGCAGGCGCTCGTCGCTGGCGCGGGCCATCAGCCCGGACCAGGTGTCGGCCTGCCAGGGCAGTCGTTCGTTCATGTTGCGGCCTCCGCGCGTGCCAGCAGCGGCGCCAGCACAGCGTCGATCTGGCGCTGCACACCGGCCATGTCCTGCGCCGCGTCGATGACGCGGAAGCGCTCGGGCTCCTGCTCGGCACGCGCCAGGTAGGCGGCGCGCACGCGCTCGAAGAAGTCGCGCTGCTCACGCTCGAAGCGGTCCAGCTCGCCGCGCCGGCCGGCGCGCGCCATGCCCGCCTCCACGGGCAGGTCGAGCAGCAGGGTGAGGTCGGGGCGCAGCCCGCCCTGCACCCAGTCCTCCAGCACTTTGATGCGCGCGACGTCGATGCCGCGGCCGCCGCCCTGGTA
>Ga0256830_1000827_pt1 | contig 22943 bp, 20 predicted proteins | sample 128326metaG_FD_190537 | JGI IMG/M metagenome (GOLD analysis project Ga0256830, IMG submission 190537) | Hydrothermal vent microbial communities from Lau Basin, Pacific Ocean - 128-326 | ecosystem: Environmental > Aquatic > Marine > Hydrothermal vents | place: Pacific Ocean: Lau Basin | collected... | reverse complement strand
CGGGGGAATCGGGGCTTTTTTATGTTTTATATAATATACTTTGCTTTACTCTTCAGCCTTGAACCTTTAGCCTCTCAGTTTCATCAGCTCATCTTCAAACGCCCAGTTTACAGGCAAAGCCTGCTCTTTGCTTGCATCCAGGGTTTTTTGCATGTCTTCCATGGACATGGGCTTGGCGAAATAATACCCCTGCCCTTCATCGCAACCGCGCGCCAAAAGAAAATCTGCGTGCCATTTATCTTCAATGCCTTCCGCAGTAACCGCAAGACCCAGACTTTTTGCCAGGCCAATAATCGCCTCAACAATAACGAGACTGTCTTTGTTATCCTGCAAATCCATCACAAAAGAGCGATCGATTTTCAAAATATCTATTGGGAATTGTTTGAGATAACTGAGTGACGAATAACCTGTACCAAAGTCATCAAGCGATATTGAAATACCTGTCTTGCTCATTTTTTCCAGTGATGCAATCGCACTGTCACTTTGATCAATGAGCAATCCTTCTGTTATTTCTATTTCAAGGCGATTTGACGGCACATTGGTTTCTGCCAAAATTTTAGCAACCAATTCATGTAACAAACCACCATCAAATTGCTTGGCTGACACATTGACGGAAATACGAAAATCGTGCCCCTGATCCATCCACTTACGTAATTGCAAACAAGCCTCTCGCAGCACCCACTCACCTACTTCGACAATCAAACCCGTTCGTTCCATTAGCGGAATAAATTCCACCGGGGAAACAAATCCAAGCCTGGATTTTTGCCAGCGCAGTAGCACTTCAGCGCCAACAATGGAATTGTCCCTTAAATCAACACGCGGCTGAAAAAACAATTCCAATTCTTTTCGTTTTAGTGAACGCCGAACAGCCGCCTCAAGTTCATTTTTACGCGACTCGCTAAAAGACAATGCCGAAGAGTAATATACCCAATTTCGTTTACCCTTCTTCTTAGCCTGATACATGGCGACATCGGCTTTCCTTAACAACTCTTTCGCATCGTCTCTATCATCAAGCGGATACAAAGAGACACCAATACTTGGAGAAGTCACAATTTCCTTACCGTGAAGTAAAAACGGTTCACTGATATTATTCATTATTTTTTGCAAAACAACATCAACACCTTCAGTTTTACTAATGTTATTCAATATGATGGTAAACTCGTCACCACCAAATCGCGCAACGGTATCTGATTTTCTTGTGCTTTTCACCAAGCGTTTAGCCACTTCGCGTATCAGTAAATCACCTGTTTCATGGCCATAAGTGTCATTCACCTGTTTAAAACCATCAAGGTCAAGAAACATAACGGCAATCAATTTATCCTGACGTTTGACCGCCTCCATGGCAACATAAAGCCTGTCCATGTAAAGTGACTTGTTCGGCAAGCCAGTTACAGAGTCATAGCTGGCCAGGTAAGTGAGCCGCCGCTCAATTTTCTTTCGCTCTGTTATATCCTGGACATTGGCGAACAACAACGGTGGAATTTCACTTTGGGAAAGCTGCAATCTGACTTCAACGGGATACGACGTGCCGTTTATTCGCCTCAGACAACTTTCGTATATTAACTGGCTAGTCTCACCTTCAAACAGCTCTCTGGAGAACTCTCGAAACTGCTCGGTTGTGGTATCAATTAACAAGTCCGAAAACGTGTAGTTTTGCAACTCTGTTTTTTTAATCCCAAGATTTTTCAATGCCCCCTCGTTAGCCATTCGAATCGCCAGGTTTTCACTGTCGATGATATAAATTTCATTCCAGGAATAATCCATTAAGCGTCCAAGCAAGGCTTGAGAGTTTTCTGATTTTTTAATGGCCCTTAGGTCTTTTACCACAGAAAGCACATAGTCCGAATCTTTATCCCGAATAATCGTGGCATGTACTTCTACCGGAATATATTCACCATTTTTAGTCACATGAATGGTTTCAAAAATGGCAAAGCCCTCTTTTTGCAGCATATTCCCGTAAGCACGGGTGCGCGCCTGGTTTGCATTTGGATTAATACCGGGGGCATTAAGATTCAACAATTCGTCTTTGACATACCCCAAACGGCGACAGGCCGCTGCGTTAACTTCCACAAAATTACCATGCACTCCATCTTTAGAGAGCGGCGCAAGAAATATGGCATCGTTAGTATTCGCAAAAATCATTTCCAGATACTTGATATGCGAACAAAAGCCCGCACTTGTGGAATTATTTTCAATAGCCGGTTTTAAAAAGCTGACCAAAAAACAAGGCGAGTCCATGTGGCCAAGCTGTGTCAGCGGATTAATAACAAGGGAATAAGGTCGCAGCGTCTGATCAGAACAAATTACCTGCGCAGGAAAATGTTTGTCTGCTTCACAATCCTTGGCATCACACTTAAGGTATTGGGCAATATCATCTTTGAGGGAAACTGACGGGCCATCTTCAAGGTACTCAAAGAATGAACGCCCCACAATATGACGGCACCAGTCATTGTGTTGCATCGTGCGATTCACAAATTTGACAGTTGCACAGGCGTCCACCACTAGCACTTCGGCCGCAATAGCATCAATAATTTTCTGCACATCAATGTCGAATGTCATTCAATATTACCCCGTTAGCCGGAAATTCAATGCGATACACTTTCGCCATCACCGTAATTCCAGTGAAAATCAGGCATTTTTACGCACTATCACACCTTTTTCGGCATACGCATGGGGTAACTTGAACCATTGAGACATCTTTCGGGCCGAAATCATAGCAGCTGAGCTGAGCAATTGCTGCCCTGTTAATCAAACTCGCGCAAGGAAAGAATCAGATCGACGATCTGAACAATGGCCTCGTTGGACACCCGGTTTTCCAAAGCCGGCATGCCACCTCCCCCTTTCAGGGTATAATACTTTCCCTTACTGCCTTTTTTTACACTTTCGATTAGCAAATTCCGCGCATCGGCCGTGTCAACTTCCTTGTATCTCTCCGCAACGGCTTTCCACGAAGGGCCAATAACCGTCGCCGAAACCGTATGACATTCAATGCAGCCATTCACTCGCGCCACTTTAAACAGTTCCGCCTGCAATTTGCCTTTGGCAGAGGTTCCCTGTTCCCCGGAACAGGCAATCAGTAACCACGCCATTGTCAATAAACTTATTAGTTTCATATTTTTCCCGTTTTCTGCTTGTTTTTGTTATTTCGCCGATTAAAATTAACACAGCATATCGTTTTTCCGGCCTGTAATTTGCTGTCTCTTGCCTAAACCCACGATTTAACTGTTATTGTTTCGCGTATATACTGTGTTAAGAGGCATAAAATGGATTTACTAGAAGATCCCAGATACAAAGATACTCCTGTTTATTTGTTTTTTGAAAAATATATTCTTAACGTCATCGGGCAACTGACTGCCGACAAACAAGATATATTGCAAAATATCAACTTGCAGGAAATATTTGCTACCCGATCCTCCAACTGGCGCGATGTTGTTTGCGAAGTCTTGCATCTTTCAAGCACGATCGATATCGCCATCATGTATCAATGGTATTTATACCTCGAACAAACACATAATAACAATGACGAAATTGATGCCCAGGCGTTTAGCCAAAAGTTTGTGGATGCCTACTTTCTGGATAACAGCCAAATTGATGTCTGGACAGAAGAGAGCCTGCTAAAAGCAAAACAGTTTATTCAAGAAAATCAACTTTTGCAAAATGCCTGATTTCCCGAGGCAATCAATACTGGGATTTTTCACATAAAAAAAAGAGGCTTTCGCCTCTTAGTCTTTGTTGTTATCAGCCATTATTTATTGTCCATTCAACGGCCACTTTCATCACCCACATTATTTACAATATACACCTGACGACATCACTAACACCGGGATTCGCCTTCCCCGTTAACAAGGTGCATTCTGTATCCTGGAAGGTTTTCACTGTCAATCTTTGCTTTCCATCGCGAAAAATAATGCCCGAGTAATCACTGGTTTGATAGGCAAAATCAGCATCAATATATTCAACCACGTCGTCAAGTAACGGATAATCACCCTGCTCGGCAATTGCAAGCGCGTATGCTGACTTTACTTTTTTGATGGAGTCGGCATCGTTAATCGCTTGTGTCGCGGTGCTTTTATTGGGCGATACAATCACTGGCAAGGCAACTACCGCAACAATAGAGACGACAACAAACATCATCGCAATTTCCACCAACGATACTCCGCTTTGTCTTCGCATTTGCTTCATTTCCCTTAAGAATCTTATAAGGATTTATCGAAAAACAGAGGCAAACATTAACAAGCGAAACTGCGCAGTAACCCGCAGTTCTGGTAAAACCCTCAGTGAATGGGTTAGCGTCGAACACAGGGCAACAGGGAAAAATCCAGATATTGCCTCATATCTGGGGTAAAAACGGCTTCCTCAGCCTTATTGCCGTTTCCGAGCCACGGCACAACACCCAGTAGCGGAGCTTTAATAAAATGCAACAAATCAGCAATTATTGCCTCGGACTCCAAAACATCAGCATCAATGGTATTAACTACCCAACCAGCCAACGGCATTTTTTTTGCCATCATATCCAGGTAAGTCAGTCGCGCATGATTAATACATCCCAAGCGCAAACCCACCACCAAAATCACGGGCCACTGCTGTTGGGCAACCCAATCAGCCATTGAAAGTGCTTTTGTCAGTGGCACCTGCCAACCGCCAGCACCTTCCACAATTACCCGATCGGCTTTATCTGCCAGTCTCTGATGGCATTGATTTAAGTAATGAATATCAATTTGCACCTGGCTTTTGGCTGCTGCAATATGAGGCGCAATTGGCTCCTTAAATACATACGGGTTTATTGCGCTGTATTCCAGCGCGATATTTGCCGCGTGCATTAATATTAACGCATCATCATTTTGTAGAACGCCATCCCGAATAGCTGAGCCGCTGGCAACCGGTTTCAATGGCGCAACACGCTCACCTTGGGAAACAAAATAATCCACCAAGGCTCTTGAAATACAGGTTTTGCCCACACCGGTATCCGTGCCGGTTACAAATAGCGTATTATTTAATGTTTTCATTTTTCCCAACGAGATTATTTGGAACCACGGACAGGAATCGGAAACGGATTTTCGAAACGTGATGGCGCAATACTGTTTGCCGCATTTACAGCATCTCGTTTATCCGGCACCCAGGCATGCCCATAAACCACTTCGTAGGTGGCAGGCAATACACCATCTTTTCGCAATTTTTCATACGACTCCGTCATTTTTTTCAGGCGCTGTTTTCCTGTCAGGCCTTTTAACCGGCCTTCAAGTGCATTACGTGAACCAATGGCTTTTAAATCCTGCATGAGTTTTGTCACCGTAGGATATGTCACTGTAATATTTTCCACATCCATCACCGGGTCAGCAAATCCTGCTCGTATCAGGGCATCACCCACATCATGCATATCAATAAAAGCACTCACATGAACAAACCCATCAGCCACTGACCAAGCCTGACGTAATTCCTTTAAGGTGTCTGGTCCCATACTGGAAAACATTAACAGTCCGTCAGGTTTAAGTACGCGTCTAAAGCAGGCAAATGCGGCTTCCAAATCACACCATTGCAATGCAAGGCTGGAAACAATCAAGTCGACACTTGCATTTGCAATTGGCAAACATTCGGCGTCGCCGCAAACATAACGGTGGGGACTGCGTAATCGCTTTAAGAAACCTTCTTGTTGGCGCGTGTGATTTAACATTTGCTGTGACAGATCCAGCGATACAATCGTGGCTTTTTTATAGCGCGTCTCCAATAGTCGGCCACAAAATCCCGTGCCGGAACCCACATCCAATATCACTTGTGGTGTCAGTTGTACGAGGTCCAATCGATCAACCAACCTGTTGGCTACTTCCTTTTGCAGAACCGCCGCCTCTTCATAACTTTCAGCTGCTTTGCCAAAACTTTTACCAATCCACTCTTTGTCAATATCATAGACCGAGCTGCTTGCCGTATCTGCTGTGGTTGCGCCGCTCTTGTTGTTGCTGTCCGTCACTGATTCATTCTCTACTTTAGTCTTCTCTTTGTGATATTCCACGTATTACTCCGCCAAAAAATCACGTAGCGATTTTATGTATTCATCAAAATGGGAAAGAAACGGCGCATGGGCCGCTGTCGCAAACGTCACAAGTCGCGCGTTTGGAAAACGCTGTTGCATTTGCTGTGCGGCTGCAACAGGCACCAGCGCATCACGTTTTCCAAACATTAACAATACAGGTAAATCCATTTTTGCCAACTGAGTAACAAAACGGGTGTTTTTCAATAATTGCAAACCACCTTTTAAGGCTTTTTTATCCGGCTCACCGTATTGATAAAGCCTTTGCTTTAAAGCCCGTATGGTTTCTTTTGCATTATCACCACCACGGGCCTGCAACATCAAAAAACGCTGTAGCGTCTGCCGATAATCCGCATTCAGGTTTTCCACAAAACCATCCAGCACCTCTGCCCTCATTGCCGTCGACCAGGTATCAGATACAACAAACTGCGCATTACTGGCAATCAAAACCAGTTTTGACATATACCCTGGACAACGCAGTGCAATATTCATTGCAACCAGCCCCCCCATTGACCAGGCAACAATTACCGCGTCCTTTGGCACATGGGGCAAAATACAATCAGTCAATGTATCAAGTTGTTGGTCACAGGGCACCTCAATATTTTTCCCGAAGCCGGGAAAATCAATCAAGGAAACCCGGTAATTACGGGAGAGCACACCAAGCGTTTGCAACCAGACTGCCGAATTCATTCCCCACCCATGAAAAAAAACAATATCAGGGCCATTGCCAATGGTTTCAACTTGCAATTGGGAAGCCGCCGTCATGACAGTTTTTCCAGCTCACTCAGGAGTTTTTCCACATCATCAATACTGTGTGCCGCCGAAAGCGTGATACGCAATCGGGATGTACCTTCCGGTACGGTTGGCGGGCGAATGGCTTTCACCAACACCCCCTGTTTTCGCAATTGCTCACTCCAGTCCAGTGCTTTTTTTTCTTCGCCAACCACAATCGGCTGTATGGGGGTTTGAGATGCCATTAACGCCAGCCCCATTTCCTTAGCACGTTGACGAAAATGCTCAATCAAAGCGTGTAAATGCACACGACGTTGCGGCTCGGTTTGAATAATGCGCAAACTGGCTAATGCCGCCGCTGCCATTGCTGGCGGTAGCGCTGTGGTAAATACATATGTTTTCGCTCGCTGGATAAGCCACTCAATCAGCTCATCGTTCGCCGCCACAAACGCGCCAAAAGTGCCAAAGGCCTTTCCCAGGGTTCCCATTATGACGGGCTTGTCTTCAGCTTTTTCATTGTCAAAGAGCTGATCGCACACTCCGGCACCGTTTTCACCTAACACGCCTATGCCGTGCGCATCATCCACCAACACCCTGGCACCATAGGCATTGGCCAAGGCATTCAATTTCTTTAGTGGTGCAATATCACCATCCATACTAAAAACAGCATCTGTGGCAATGAGCACCCCTTTGCCGTTGGCCGCGTTCAGCCGTTTTTCAAGATCATGCATATCCACGTGTTTATATCGTTGCAAGGTGGCACGTGAATATAATGCACCATCAATGAGTGAGGCATGATTCAGTTTGTCTTCCAACACCAGGTCACCACGGCTGGACAAGGCATCTACTACCCCCAGATTTGCCATGTACCCGGTGGAAAAAAGCAGTACCCGACTGCGACCAGTGTGTTTGGCCAATGCCAGCTCCAATTCATGATGTGGCTCAAAGTGGCCAGTAATCAAATGCGCCGCGCCACTACCAACCCCGTATTGAGTAACACCTTCAATCAAGGCGTTTTTTACCCTGGTATCGTTTGCAAGCCCAAGATAATCATTGCTGCAAAATGATAAATACGGCGTATTTTCCAACACAATATGTATGCCTTGTGGCGAATGCATTACCTCCCGGCTTCGATAACGATTTTGATTACGGCAAGCGTCCAGTGACTGGCTAAGGTTTTTCATGGCGCGCATTATAACCCAACACGCTTATCTTTTGCTCTGGCAACAAGGTTTTTTGCTATTCCATACAGGGATTGCTAATTTAAGCCCCATGAAAACCCTCCATTTATCCCGGCCTTGTATTTTGTGTGATGATGCCTGTCAAAGCGCTCACTGCCTGTGTGATGCCTGTCTGAAAGAGCTGCCTTACCTATCGTCGGCCTGCGCCAGTTGCGGCCTGCCGATTGAAACGTCAACACATTCAGACATTTGCGGTGCCTGCCTTGCATCACCACCGCTCAGACTAAAGCCCGACCAGCAACAAGGGAAGTGCATCAGCGTACTGCATTACGATTCACCAGTGGATTACCTGATTAAACGCATGAAATACCACAACCAATTATCCATCGCACAACTCTTGGGCCAGCTAATTGCGAACAAAATCAAGCAAACCGCTTACCCCTTGCCAAGTGAAATTATTCCCGTCCCACTGCATACCCGTCGTTTACAACAACGGGGCTACAATCAAGCAGCCGAGATTGCGAAAGCAATCACTCAGGTGTTAGATATTCCGCTCAATCTCCACATTTGCAAGCGGGTAAAATCCACAACCCCGCAGTTTGACCTCCCAGCATCCGAACGCGTCAGCAATATAAAAAACGCATTTGCGCTATCCACTCAGTTACAGAGCAAACACCTTGCTTTAGTCGATGACGTCATGACCACAGGCAGCACCGTCTGGGAGCTCGCCAGCACCCTATTGCAAGCAGGTGCCATCCAGGTAGATATTTGGGTATGTGCCAGAGCCAGTACAAATTGAGCTATCAAGAACACCAGGCTACCAGACAATGGAAATAGTATTAACAATCTTGAAAACATGCCGGTATAATACGCATTTTACTTGCATTTCAACATACTGCTAATGACCACTGCACTTTCCATTCAAAATCTAACCAAGGTTTACGACAACGGCTTTGAAGCCCTTAAAGGCATAAACCTGTGCATCGAGCAAGGGGATTTTTTTGCCCTGCTCGGCCCTAATGGCGCTGGAAAGTCAACCATCATCGGCATTGTCAGCTCACTGGTGAACAAGACCTCTGGCACAGTCAGTATATACAACAAGGACATTGATAAAGCACTCACCCAAGCCAAAAGTCATATTGGTTTGGTGCCTCAAGAATTTAATTTTAATGTGTTTGAGCCCATTGCCGAAATTGTTATCAACCAGGCGGGCTATTACGGTATTGAGCGCCGTGAAGCCACAAAACGCACCGAAAAACTGTTAAAACAACTCTCATTGTGGGACAAGCGCAAAGAAATGGCGCGCAACCTTTCCGGCGGCATGAAACGTCGGCTAATGATTGCCCGCGCGCTGGTGCACAATCCGCAACTACTGATTCTTGATGAACCAACAGCTGGGGTGGATATTGAAATTCGTCACTCCATGTGGCAGTTCTTAAAAAATATCAATGCTGCCGGAACCACTATTATCCTCACCACGCATTATCTGGAAGAGGCCGAAAACCTGTGTAAAAATATTGCCATTATTGATCACGGAAAAATCGTTGAAAACACCAGCATGAAAAAGCTGTTGGGCAAACTCAATGTGGAGACCTTTGTATTTGACCTGGCCGAACCATTAAATGCCCCACCTGTCATAGACGATTATGCGTTAAGCTGTGTCGACAGCACGCAACTTGAAGTGAAAGTAAAAAAGGAACAAGATATCAATCGCCTTTTTGCAGATTTGAATAAACAAAATATTCAAGTGTTAAGCATGCGCAACAAAGTAAACCGCCTGGAAGAATTGTTTATGGAGCTACTCAATCAGGATGATAAAAAACAACCATGAACACGAAACTTCAAGTCATCGCCTATAAAACCATACTGATAAAGGAAATCTTGCGTTTCACGCGCATTTGGGTGCAAACCATTTTACCGCCAGCCATTACCACAACACTGTATTTTATTATTTTCGGTAACCTTATCGGCTCACAAATCGGTGATATGGATGGTTTTAGTTACATGGAATATATCGTCCCCGGCCTTATCCTTATGACAATTATCACCAATTCCTACGCGAATGTGGTCAGCTCTTTTTATGGCGCAAAGTTCCAGCACAATATTGAAGAAATGCTGATTTCCCCCATGCCCAATTATATTATATTGCTGGGATATGTTTCGGGCGGTGTAGCCCGCGGCGTTATTGTCGGTGGTGTGGTTACCCTGGTATCATTATTTTTTACCAATTTGCATATCCAGCATTATTTCATTACCACTGTAGTCGTTTTTCTTACCGCCATTTTATTTTCACTGGCCGGTTTCATTAATGGCGTGTATGCCAAAAGCTTTGATGATATCTCCATCGTGCCCACATTTGTCCTGACCCCGCTCACCTACCTGGGGGGTATTTTTTACACCATAAAGATGCTTCCGGATTTTTGGCAACATGCTTCAATGCTGAACCCGATTTTATACATGGTAAATACCTTTCGCTATGGCATCATTGGGGTAAGCGACATTAATATCGTGCCGGCATTTTTTATCATTATTCTGTTTATCATTGCCTTGTTTAGCTGGAGCATGTGGCTATTGAACAAAGGCATTGGTATCCGAACCTGAATCCTGTTATCGGGAAAACTAATCATGACCAATTCCAACAATGAAAAAGAGAGCAATATGTCAGAAATAAGCTTCGAGGCTGTAAAAGAAATTCAAGACGCACAAAAAAACATTAAAATCATCATCGGTTCCACGATTGGCATCATCTTTTTATTTTTCTTTTTTACCTTTGCCATGCTGGTTGATAAGGCACCACCTATTTTTTTCACCATTGAAACCATTCTTGTCTTGATACTGTTTCCAATGCTTTTTGTACTTAACAGCATTTCGTTTGCCATTATCAAGTTTCGAAAAGGAAAAAAGGCGGAATTCAAACACATTTTTCCCAAACTGAATAAAAATGATGTGGATGAAAAAACCGAAAAGGTATTAGAAAAAATACGTGGAGACGCACAATAACACGATTTAAACGATGGCAAAAACAGGCGCATAAAAAAGGGGCGGCAAATGCCACCCCTTTTCGTTTTTACAGTCTTGTATATTTCACAACATTCAAGCTGTTGTTTGCATCGTTTCGGAGACTAGTTTACCTCGACCCCAAAACCATACAGTGGATCACCTGGCTGCATCCCGCCGGCAGGATCAGCAACTAAAACTGAGTCCGGCCAAACCATCATAAAGATTTGCACCTTCAGATTAGGATCCAGGTCCAGCGTAGCGGTAAAATTACCCGAAGCATCTACCGTAAATGTTGGCACAGGTTCTGGAACCCCCATTTCAGCAAATATCGGGTCACTCGCGTCACTGGACATCAGTGCGATAGGCATACCATCAGGAAGGCTTGCATCGACAACAAACAATCGCGCAACCTCTCCAGCTGCCAATGGCGGCATAATGCCAGTCACCGTAGTCCCGGCACCAAGGTTCAAATCACCAGTTACTGGCGCAGTGATCACCACATTGGAATCACCCGGTGGATTGGCTCCCAGTAACGGACCACCTGTATCACCTGTGCCGCCCGTACCACCAGTAGCGCAGTCAGGGCAGTTCAGGTTGATCATATAGCCATCAACTGGGAAGAAAAATTCCGGGTTATCCGCCACGTTATACCAGACACCGACGATAAATGATGTTGGCATTGTCGAATCCAATGTGATTGGTAAACTAATATTACCGCTAGTATCAACAAGTAATGTTGTGTCAGTCGCGTAAATATCGTTCACATTGTTTGACCAGATAGCCAACGGTACACCACCATACGGATCAGTCTGCATTACCCGAACCACAGTATTGGCATCCATCACAAATTGATTAAGATCAATTGTTGCCGTCAACGTGGTTGATGTAACATTAACGTCACCATCTAACGGCGCGGTAATAGTCACAACCGTGGACTCTGGCGGCATTGGTCCTGGCATTGGGCCACAATCAAAACAGTCTCCAGCGCCACCAGTACCCGGTGCAGGCCCGCCGAATTGTTCATCACATGGCGTGGTATTACAATCATCACCCCCCGTTGTTCTGATCTCAAGGAAGCGCCAATTGCCGCCATCTTCAACATCGATCCAGTTGGTATCAGGCAACAGGGTAACTTCAACACTGAACTGCCCAGTACCGTTACCTGTGTCCGCGCCGACTGTGGTTGAAAATTGACGATAACCTATGCCGTTTACATTGACTCTCACTGTAGCACCTGGTTTCGCTGTACCTTCGATAGTCACTGTTGAACCAGTTGTCGTGAAATACTCATAAGAGTAAGGATCCTCAGGGAACTCTTTCACTTTCGTGACCAGAGTTGTGGTTGCACCTTCGAACACACTGGTAACATCAAGACCAATTGGCACATTTGCACACGTAGATCTCACCAGCACATTCTGCCAGATCCAGTTTGCATCATTAACATTTACCCAGTTTTCACCACTGTAAATATCAATCAGTGCAGAATAATTACCATCAGCATCCGCTGTGACTTCAAAGATTGAATTTGAAGATGATCCTGTTTCCGGGTCATTAGTCCACACATCGCCGTATATGGTTTTGTATGCTGACGCAGGTGAAGAACCTGTTACCGTTACTTGACAGGAATCACCGGCATCCACTTCACGGTCACCCCATTCATTCTTGCTCATCGCCAAGACAGTAACACCGTCAGTATCAAGTACAGCCGTGATTTCATGCGGTGCTGTCACATCCTGATTCAAGTTGATAACCAGAATACCTTTCCAGTTCCAGTTTGCATCATTCAAATCAACCCAGTTTTCACCTGGATACATCTGCAATGGAAAGTTGAACTTGCCTGTGCTTGCGTTAACAAACATGGTACCGTCAAAATAAGCACCAAAGTTGGCGTTATTCATATACCACCAGCCATCGCGTGTTTCACTTGTTGTACCAGTAATATTCACAGATGCTGGTGTATCCACAATAAACACATCCCTGTCAGGATAAACCATTCCATCGTATGACGTACCAGTATTAGCAATCGCAGTACCCGCTGGCACAGTTGTTACCGTAGAACCGTCAGTGCTCGTTACATCAACACCACTAAACGGATCAACATATGTTGCGCCTGCACTGTTGTTAAACACATCGACATTTGCCCAATTACCGAAATCATCATAAATGCTGATCCAGTTAAAGTCTTTGTAGATAGGCAATTCAATTGAAAAGACACCATCACTACCAGCTTGCTCTGTGTAGTTACCCCAGACATCTTGGCCAGTTGATGTTATGCCATTTGCATAAGCGTAAACATTACCGCCCGGTGTCGCTGTACCGGTGATAACCAGCTTGTCACCTGACACAGAGTATTGTCCGTTTGAGCGGGTAACAGGTGTTTCCGTTGTACCATCGGTAGTCGCAACTTGTGTAACAACCATCGCTGTTGGTTGAACACCACCACCATCGTCAACAAACACATTGTTGCTACCACTGGTCGAATACCACCAGTTCACTCCATCAGTAATATCTATCCAGTTGTAACCTTCATATACACCTACCTCAACAGTGGCGTCACCATTAGCGTCAAAGGTAAACGATTTTTCACCATAGTATTGGCCATAAACAAACACTTTACCTTCTGTTTTGCCAGTTGATGAAATATTGATTGTAATGGTAGACACCGTACCTGCTGTATAAGAGGCAGACATGGTGTCAAAAGCCAAATTGTTGGTACCATCGGTTAACGTTGCTGTTAAGTCCTGTACCAATTGACCACCAATGGAGAATTCATTAAATGAACCCCAGGCGACAATATCTGACTCAGGATCTTTATTCAGGTTGCTAAAATCGTCGGCAACAATAGAGCCAAAAGCAACAACCGTCCAACCATAGGCACCACCATCTTTTAACTGGCCAACTTCACGATCAAAAGGGCCATTCGTGCCGCCCGGCATGGCAAGTGTGCCATCAGTGCCATCAAGATCAGCTACCGACGTGTAGTTAAGCGTTGCCACACCAGTGCTATCTGTGGTGAGTGATGCTGCATCCACAACCCCAATCCAACCTGTTGAACCCGATGGATCACTGAGATCATTTAAGACAACGGCATAACTTGTTGCACCCGTAACAGGCACAAAGTCAAAGGTAATGTTGCGCGTGGCTTCAGGAAGTGCGCCTACTGGTGCTGTAGTTAAAGTGGCCGATGCCAGCTCTGCAATGCTACCTGCTGCGCGCTCTGGCCCGATTTCACGGTCACCAATGGTTGTAATTGCCCAAACGCCGTTAATATTTTTCAGCGCAAGAAACAATTTAATAACATCAGCGTCAGCAATCACATCACCATTTGCATCAACATATTGCAAATTGAATTCAAATGCAGCTGAACCTGCTTCAATGTCAACTTTAATTTCCTGGCCAACCAATGCAGGATCCGCACTTTGAGGCACATTACCAACAATATGGATACCAGAATCGTCGCCAGTCCAACCGCTTAATTTGTCATTTTGCGCAAACCAGGCATCGATAAAATTCATAAACTCATCAAAATCGAGGTTCTTTGAACGGTCAGCATCGTGCGTACAAATTTCGCTAGGCTGACGAGAACAAACACCTTCCTGATTAAATTCCATCACAAAATCCGCTGATAACATGGAACCAAACAAACCCTGATCACTGTTATTTATCGCACTTACCCAGTTAGCCACAATGCTTTTAACTTCGGCCTGAGTTGTTGCCTGGGAAATTTCTTCCGGGGTGGAATTTTCGTCAATTGGCAATACACCTTGTGATTGCGCAATAGTGGTAAACTGCCAGGTTTTATCAATCATGGCATTACCCGCCAGATCAGTCACACCCGATACCGTTAGCTCATAAAAAGAATCAAGCTGTAACGGATTAGCAGGAATAATTTGATACCAGTTATCCCCCAACGGACGAACAGCAGGACGCGCACCCAAACCATTTAATGTCGTCACACCATCTTTGGTTGCCGAGCTTGTTACAAGCAAATTCGTTGTGTCTATTGGTTCATTGAATTGAATCGCAATTGTTTCTACCAAGTCCACGTCAGTCGAGGCGTGAGCGGGTTTGACCTTGTCGGCATTTGGTGCAAACAAGTCTTTCGCTTCGGCAGCAAATGTTGCAACAAAATCAGAAGACAAACTATTTCCATAATAGTTCGAGGCATTGTTGCTATCAACGGTTAAGGTGTAAGTTGTTCCTTCAACTAAATCTGCATCGGGATAAAATGTCGCAATCGTTAAATCAGGAGACATTTTCCACACGCCAGCCACTTCAGTGGAACCATCCATTAATTTAATGGCTGAAGGTGTTTTGGAGCGTTTCATCGCCGTATTAAATACGATCTGAATATTGCCATTGGCTTTAACACCAGACAAAACATAAGACCCGTCTGCTTCAGGGTCAAGATCTATCACTCGCTCACCAACAATGGAAACCACTTTTGGTCGACCAGAACTGGATTGTACAGACAGATCGTTACCGGTAATATCACCGGCAAATTCTTTCACAACGGCCTGAATACCAACAACGATTCGGTATGAGTTACCCGCACAAACCGTATCGGTAGGATCAGGGAAAGGGTAGGTTTCATCTGTTGCAGATTTATCGCTGCAATCCTGACCTACCGCAACAATGGTGTATTTTCCTGAGGGCACAGGATCATCATCGGTATAAGCGTTACCATTTGCTGCCGCGTTAACCAAGGTATCTAGTGTAAACGCACCCTCGGCACCCGCACTGGTAGATTCTGCAATCGGATACAACCATTCCGGTTTATCCGCATCAAACATTTGCACACGGATACCCGAAATCGCTTTCTCACGTCGATTGACAACCTCTGTGACCAGCTTGTTCAACTTTCTCATATGAGATTGTTGTGTACCTTTGGTTACCTTGCCTAAAGGGCGACCCGGTAGCGCTTTGGCCATGGGCGGATAAGTTGTTTTCAGTCTCGCTTTAAATCCGATATTACCGCCACCGGCAGCCACGGATGACAATGTCACTTTACCTGAAACCGAGGTGGTGGCAGGTGTAGCAGATGTCGCGTTTGCTGCACCGTCCCCTCCTCCGTTTTTAGCACATCCCGATAAGACAAACATCACACTGATGATGCAGGCTATCAGGATTCTATAACGATATTTAACCATTAATGCGTCTCCTAATTTTATGAAATACGAAAGATCACCCACCGACTGAAACCGCTAAACAAATTCAGATGACGGGCAGCGCGCTACGACTTAACGGCAAAAAGGCAACGCACGGCTACGCCATAAAGGGTGTGTTCATCAGCATTAGCGACACACAAGAAAGCAGCCTTTAATTTTTATTTTTCTTTTTATTTCAATCACTTGAGAATAGGCAACTTAAAAAGAGGACAATAATTGGCATTTGAGCATGAAGCCAAACAAACAGGATTACTTAAGCTATTGAAAACACAGGTTCATCATTCTCCCCCGATTTTTTGAGAAAAAGATATTTTTCAGGGATACACAAAAACTGTGATCAACTTCTCGTTTTTAAGACAAAAACGATTCAGACACGAACTGTCAATAAGGCATTTTGAAAAGCGAATGGATGTTGCTTGTGGTTTGTTTTGCCACATCAGCAAGACTTTCTTTGCGAATATCACTGATTACAGCTAATACCGCAAGAATGGTGAGAGGCGTGTTAGCACTTTCTGTAAATCCGGACGGCATCATATCCGGTGAATCAGTCTCCAGCACAATGGCTTCCAACGGCAATTGCGAGACCAGTCGACGCAAGTGATTGGCATTTTCAAACGTTAAAGCCCCGCCAAACCCCAACTTAAAACCAAAATCAAGATAACGATGGGCCTGCTGCAAGCTACCATTAAAGGCATGGACTACACCACCAACAATATGGTGTTGCTTTAAAAACAACAAAACATCATCATGGGCTTTTCGCACATGCAAAATAACCGGCAAACCCAATTCATCAGCGAGGGCAAGCTGCGCATCAAAAAACCATTGCTGCGTTTTTTTATCCTGGCCAGGCAAATAATAATCCAGGCCAATTTCCCCAACCGCAATCGCAAAATTTTGTTTTAACAAAATTTTTAACTGATCAACATCTTCCGGCTTATGCACTTGAATAAAAGAGGGGTGCAGACCATAAGCCGGATAAATAACCGGGATTTTTTCACAAACACATTGCAACCGATGCCAGGTCGCAGCCGTTACACCGGGGACAATAAATTTTTTAATGCCTTTATTGGCACATTCTTCTAATAATGAAACTCGACTTTCATCAAATACCGGAAAGTCGAGATGACAATGACTATCAATGAGTTCAAAAGTGTTTTGAATCATATCAATGTTTAGTGTTCTCGCGTCGCCTGAAACTCAATATCAGGAAAGCGCTCAATTGCCAAATTAAGATTCACCCGCGTTGGCGCAATATAAGTTAAATCACCGCCCCCATCAATGGCAAGATTATCTGCTGCCTTACGCTTAAATGCTTCGAGTTTTTTAGCATCGTCAGAATACACCCAACGTGCCGTTGCGACGTTTACCGGCTCAAAAACACAATCAACCTTGTACTCCGCCTTTAAACGCGCCATAACAACATCAAACTGCAACACACCGACAGCACCTAGTATAAGATCATTATTATTCAGCGGTTTAAAAAGTTGAGTAGCACCCTCTTCACTCAATTGTTCCAGACCTTTAAGAAGTTGTTTACTCTTCAAGGGATCACGCAAACGGGCACGGCGAAAAAGCTCCGGTGCAAAATGCGGAATCCCGGTAAACTTTAAGTCTTCACCCATGGTAAAAGTATCCCCAATTTGAATCGTACCGTGGTTATGCAAGCCAATAACATCACCGGGAAATGCTTCTTCAACACGCTCTCTTTCCTGCGCCATAAAAGTAATCGCATTGGGTATTTGTACTTTTTTCCCCAGACGGGCTTGATATACTTTTTTTCCCTGTTCATATTTTCCAGAACAAACTCGTAAAAACGCCACGCGATCCCGATGTTTGGGATCCATATTGGCCTGAATTTTAAAAACAAAGCCAGAAAATTTATCTTCTTCCGGTTTCACCAGTCGGGTTTCCGATTCGCGAGGCTGTGGTGATGGGGCAAATCCGGCAATTGCATCAAGCAATTCTTTAACCCCAAAATTATTAATTGCCGAGCCAAAATAAACCGGGCTTAACTCGCCTCGCAAATAGGCTGCATGATCATATGCGTGGCTGGCCCCGCGTACCAACTCGATTTCTTCGCGAAACTCTGTGATTAACTCACCAAACAACTCGTCAAGCCGTGGATTATCCAAACCCTCGACGACTTCACCTTCCTGAATTTTTCCACCGTGAGTTGCGCTAAACAAATGCACAACATCATTATAAAGATGAAACACGCCTTTAAAGTTTTTGCCCATACCAATCGGCCAGGTCATCGGTGCGCACTTTATTTTCAGTACATCTTCAATTTCATCCAGCAAGTCAATCGGATCCCGGCCTTCGCGGTCAAGTTTATTGATAAAACTGATAATCGGCGTGGTACGGAGACGACAAACTTCCATCAGTTTAATAGTGCGTTGCTCAACCCCCTTTGCAGTATCAATCACCATCAAGGCTGAATCAACCGCGGTAAGCGTGCGATATGTGTCCTCTGAAAAGTCTTCGTGACCCGGTGTATCAAGCAAATTAATCATGGCATCGCCATAGGGAAACTGCATCACCGATGAGGTTACCGAAATTCCCCGCTCCTGCTCCATGGTCATCCAGTCGGAAGTGGCATGACGGGCGGCTTTACGGCCTTTAACCGTACCCGCTAACTGAATAGCACCACCGAACAACAATAATTTTTCAGTAATTGTGGTTTTACCTGCGTCGGGGTGGGAGATGATAGCAAACGTACGTCTCCTGTTGATTTCATTGATAAAACTGTTTTCTGACAAATTCTTTTCTCCAAATATGTACGCAGTTATGTACACAATAATAAATATAACTCTTAAGCCTTGATATCGACAGTAAGAACCACCCAGAACCTGAGACTAAGCCAACAAAACCTCCGTCAAAGCGCTTGAAAAATAGCTGGTCATTATATCCCAAGTTGCACACCCTATAAATTGCCGCTTAATATCTTTTCCAACTTCGTACAGTGCTGACGGTAATCTTCCTGGCGCTTCTCTTTGAAAGTCGCCAAATTGGCCAGCTTCCACTTTACTGAAGGAAAATCCTGAAAATCGTAAATTCCCCAATCTGGCTCCAAGCGGTTAACGCTGAGAATAAAATCCTTATCTGCGTCCGTCAGACAAGTATGGATTTCGCTGATTAGCTTGAGACGTGTCTGCTCAAAATCCTTATAGCTAAATGCTATCGTCGCCATTCCATCAAACTGACTTGCAAAAGCTGCACTCTGATCCTGTAGCCTTGGCTCTAAAAGTTCGTGGGTTGGTCGGTTACTGCCAATCAAACCGAATATCAATCCTGTTTTTATTTCCTCTGTGAAGCCTTCATTTTCAAATAAGAGCTTCACGTCGAAAAGGTCTCGTGGATGCTGTCGATCTAGAGCAGCACATATCTTGCCACCATACAACTGCGCCATTGGCACCAACGTCATTGAACAAAAAACATCAAACCGATCCTGAGCTACATCACATAATTGAACTTTGTTAGTCTCACCAAGTAATCCGCGCCCAACCATATTAACTTCAATTTTAATCTGCGTACCATGATCAGAGATTTGCAGTTTACAAATCTCATTTTTGTGTTGAATACGAATACCGGGCTTAAGCACTTCTATCCTTTCTTTTATTCGCCCAAGCGCCGCATTAATATTAGCCAGGTCTTCATCTCGCTCGCCAATTAACACATAAGTCAGATCGATATCGACAGAAAGCCTTGGCATATCACGGACAAAGAGATTAATTGCTGTGCCGCCATGCAACGCAAAATGTTCTTCCCTGGCGACTTCGGGCAACACATCCAGTAAGAGCTTTACCTGCTTTGTGTAGACTTCATTCATGATCAGCCTCAAGCTCTTTGGGTACGGTTATTTGATACTTCGAAACGTAAACCCCATCTTTAACGATACTTCTCTTACCTGATCCCAGATCAACTTTCTCCAGTTTTAAATAATTGAACCAGTCATGATCGGCCTTCTCAGCAAGATAGAGAAACAAACGCTTAACTTTTACTGAAGAGCAAGCCTCCAGCAAGCTTTGTACAGAAGCAGGCCGAAGATTATTCAACCCCTCCATCAGTTCAAAGACTTCCAGTAGCGGCTGAGACTTAGGCGCAAGATACAAGCATTCCATGATGGCGCGGGCAGGACTTGAAACTTTGACTGAGAATGTCTTGTGTTCGAAATCAACCATCCCTAAATCAGAGGGCAAAAATGAAGTCTTTTGATAATCAATAGCCAAACCCCAATCATGTTTCTTAAACCAAAGCGGCAAATACTCTTCTTGCGAACCGAACAATTGCACTCTCTTCATCGAGAGTTCGAGATAATGCGCCTTACCTTGAAGAGAAAGCGCAGTCTTTGCCGCCGGATGTAACGAAGAGCCTAACTGGGCTTGCAGTGCATAAACCGCCCCAAGGTAATCCACTTGATCGCCATAACGTACTAAAGCGCCCGTACCTATAGACTCAAACCAGCGACTTTTTTTGTAGCGCTTTTGCAAATCCAGGCTGTAGCCCTGTTCCACCAACCAGGAGGAAACAAGAACAGTGCCGAGAGGCTGCGTGCTTAATAAACTGTTTAGTTTCGATTCTTTTACGGTACTCATGGTACCAGTATATTAACAAATATAAACCAATGCAAGCAAAGTGTTTAAAATATGTGGTATATAGGCACTTTAAGTACCATTTTACCAATAAAAATAAACCGTCCATCCCTATACAGAAGGAAATTGCTACCGCCCCCTATCCAGATCCTGATCGCGCTTCTTCTTCCGCCGATAGCGGCGTATTTTGGCCTGTGATGCAGAGGATGATGTCAGATGAAATCGAGATATAGAAAAAGAAACAATAAATTTATGCCTGCTTTTTTCGTGGACGACCTCGCGGTTTTGGTTTAACCATACGCTCGGCAATCTTCTCTATCTTTTTAAGGAACGCCTCATTCCCCAGCGGCCATCCAGACATTGCATGCGATTCCAGTATCGTCCCTAGATCATCATCGACATTGCCGGAAACAAAAGACTTCCAGTCTTGCACCATATCCAACAATGGCCTCACCCTAACCAGCCCGTCATCTTCCTTCGCAATGTGCGCGGCAGCACTGCTCCATTCATAGCGCCAGGCTTTACGGACCATTCTGGCAGCCACCGGATTCATTTCAATATAACGCGCGGCCTGCAATGTATAAGCCTCATCCATGACAAACGAAGAAAAACGACCTTGCCACAGATGACCGATCCACCCCATTCTTGATCTGACAGATACCCGTTTTTTAGGGTGACTGTTAGTTTAAATTTGAGCTACTACATATAAACACCTAAGCTCCAACAATACCCATCAAACGTTCCCACCATGCTTGGTAGGCCTTTTCTTGTTCCGGCAGGTAATCATAATGATCGTAAACCTACCAGGAACCGGGCAACCGATGCCCCAGCATGATTTCTGCAATATGCGGCTCGGTCAGAGAAGAAAGGTTGGTTCTGGCGGTCTTTCTTAAATCATGCACCGACCAGTGTTTCATCTCATAGTCTTTATGACGGCGTAGCCACTGCATAATATTATAGGGAAGCTGTAACGGTGCGCTTTGTCCCATCGGCTCATTGGTGCCGCTATTATTAAACAGGTAATCGCCCTCACCACTCAGTTCAATCGCTTCTTCGATCAAAACCTTCACAGCGGGAATGATCGGGCGCAACAATGGCTTGTTTGAGGATTTCCCGAGCTTGTGGTTTTCTGGCGGCACAGTCCAGACCATCTCATTCAGGTCAAAATGTTCTTTTTTACTTAAGCGCAATTCTCCATTCCGGCAGGCCAGCACAAGACAGAGCTTAAGATAGAGCTTGTTCTTGGCCGCCATGCGCGATTCATTGATGGCAAGCCAGACGAGCCTTATCTCTTCATCAGATAATGACCTGTCTCCGGCCACCTTCTTTATCTGCAAATCTTCTTTGGCGTTAATCTCGGTTAAAACATTGAAGGGAATGAGCTGTCACTTGACCGCCCATTTAAGCATCTGTTTGCTGTTTATCAGAATACGCTCGGCAATGGCTGGACGTTTTTCGGCATGTTCTTCCAAAATTGCAAGCCACTGGTGAAGGGTGATCTTTTCTGCGGGCAAGTCACCAACAACAGGTAGAACATACAGCTCAAAGCTGCGGCAGATCTCATGGTGCATTTTCTTGTTCTTCTTGCAGTAGCTTTCATACCACTGCCGGAATATGGACTCTAGCGTATCGGCATTGATGAGCGCCTGTTTTTCGAGTTTGCGAACAATCTCGGGATTATGGCCTTGCTCCAGCTCTTTCCTGAGCCGCTCATTTTCTGCACGCGCCTCCTTCAGTGTCATTTTCGGGTAAGAGCCAATATCAAGGCGCTGCAACTTCCGGTCATATCGGTAGCGCATCTGGAAAGTCACTTTCCCAAGAGGTGAGAGACGAACGCTCAAACCATCACAGTCTTTTACTTCTTGAACAGCGGGTCGTTTCTTGCCGTTATTAGCCTTGAGCCAGCTATCTGAAAGAGCCATAGATCACCCCCATAGATCAGGCCTGTGTACATATTTTATGGAGAGCCTCAAAACAGCGATTTATGTACACAGATATGTACATAATTGTGAAGGCTCAGCTTGTCTTTGGATGTCCTTCATTGTCCCGCAGAAAGGGCGGAAAATCAATAAATACAAGGGGTTTAGATGGATTTTGACTTTGCTTGTCAGGGGCTGACTTTAAGGGAAACATCCGGGTGGGAGATGATAGCAAACGTACGTCTCCTGTTGATTTCATTGATAAAACTGTTTTCTGACAAATTCTTTTCTCCAAATATGTACGCAGTTATTACACAAAAATAAAT
>Ga0256830_1000826_pt1 | contig 22945 bp, 19 predicted proteins | sample 128326metaG_FD_190537 | JGI IMG/M metagenome (GOLD analysis project Ga0256830, IMG submission 190537) | Hydrothermal vent microbial communities from Lau Basin, Pacific Ocean - 128-326 | ecosystem: Environmental > Aquatic > Marine > Hydrothermal vents | place: Pacific Ocean: Lau Basin | collected... | reverse complement strand
GTGGGGAGGATTTTTAACCAGCTCTAAGTGTTCTTCAGAAAAATCAATTACTCGGTGGGGAATGCCCAACTGTTTAGCGGCGGCGACCCCTTTTTGGGGGCCAAAAAAATAGCTTTGAAAGGTAATGGCCTCGACTTCGACTCCCTGGGAGTTGATTAGCCAAGCCGCTAACATTGAATCCAGGCCGCCGGAGAGTAAAGCTAAGGCGCGGATTTTTTTCTTCCTCAAGCCCATTTCGGTTGTTAGTTTATCATATTTAAATTTGACTTTAGTAGAGATCGACCGTAAAATATCAAGTACAGCGCGGGGTAGTGTACGGCAGCACGTGAGGCCCATAACCTCACAGACCAGGTTCGACTCCTGGCCCCGCAACAAGGTAGTAGTCGGTGATCGGTGGCCAGTGGTCAGTGGTGCTTCTGCGAATAACTCCTTCTTTTGGGGCTGATCACCGGTTACTGGTCACTAATTGCCCATTTGGGCCCGTAGCTCAGTTGGCGAGAGCACCCGCTTTGCAGGCGGAAGGTCGCCGGTTCGAATCCGGCCGGGTCCACCGGCAGGCTTGCCTGCCGAAGCCTTAGTGGAGGCAGGGTAGCTCAGTCGGTTAGAGCATCGGAGTCATAACCCGAAGGTCGTGGGTTCGATTCCCACCCCTGCCACCTAGAAAAATCAAAAAGTGGAAATCAAAATAGGAAAAGAGAGTTGTTTGAAGAGAAAAAGAGTTGCCACCACTGCTGCCAGGGAGTTAACTGATGATAGCTTTTTCCTTTAGGTTTTAGAGCGGATAAGTCAGGAGGGGTAGGAATGATTAAGATTAAATCGTTTTTCTTGGTTAGGCCCAGTTTATCTCGAGCTTCGCGCTCAATGAATTCAGGACTTTGATAGTAGCGCTTTTGGCGTTCAAGTTGTTGATTTTCCTTTTCCAAGCGTTCTTTTTCCTCTTCTAGAGATCTAATTTCTTGATTAACTTGGCGCCAGAGTCGAATTCGCTGACCTAGATGAGTGCCAATAATAACGATCAGTAGGAGACTCAATAAGATAATTTTTTTAATCATTTTTTGGCTTGAGTTTTGTCCCAGTCTGTGATACTATAAGTTGATATGGAATCATCGCTAGAGCTTGAGGGGGCAATTAGAAACTTTGTTGCCTATTTAAAATCATTGGGTCGATCAGCTAACACCATTGTAGCATACCAAAGCGATTTAGGCCAATTAAAAGCTTTTCTTAATCAGCAAGGAATTACTTCGATCGACCAGGTCGGAAAAGAAGAGATTGAGGCCTTTAAAAAAGCCCTCTTAAAACAAGGTTATACCACCAAATCGGTATCGCGCAAATTAAATTCGATTAAAAGCTTTTTCCGCTTCCTCTCTGAGGAGGGGGTAATTGAGCGCGATTTTGCCCGCTTAGTTAAGCATCCACGAGTAGAGAATGATCTACCCCGGATACTCAAACCTATTGAATATCGGGCCTTGCGAGATATTTGTCGTCATGATAAGCGAACTTTAGCCATTGTCGAACTTATGCTTCAAGCTGGTTTAAGGATCAGTGAGGTGGCTAATCTTCATCTAGATGACATTAAAGATGATGAACTAATCATTCGTGCTTATGAAAGTCATCCGGAGAGGCGAGTACCTTTAAACCGAGCTGCTCGGGAGGCAATTCAGAGCTATTTGGCTGAGCGTCAACAGACCCGCTCTAAGTTTCTTTTTGTCACTAAAAGTGGGCGGCAATTATTGGTCCGAAACATCCGGAGTATTCTTAATCGCTATTTTGCTAAAGCTGGTTTAGAAGGGATTAAGGTAAATGATTTGCGCAATACTTTTATTGTCGAGCAGCTTTCCGCCGGTGTGCCGCTAGATGTTATTAGTCGCATCGTTGGTCATAAGCGACTGTCCACTACTGAACGCTATTTAGCCTTAGTAAAAGGTGGCGAAGAAGAGGCAATTGAGTTAAAAGAGCTTTAATCTTAGAGTTTGGCTCGTTGGGCGATCTCGGCTTCAACTTCAGCAACCGGCCGACCGTATTTAAGGACACTTAAACGCTTAATTTTTTCCGCTAGTTCGGGATTACGACGCTTCCGATCTGCCTCCATATCTTTAGTAGTATCAAGGGAGAAAGGTGGTACTGGTTCTTTATTGATTATTGTTTTAATATAGGCGTGGAAGCGCTCAACATTGATGAGGTCTTGCTCGCTAAAAACTGGCTGGAACTCTCGAGCTAAATAGTTGGCGTCGCTGACACCGACTCGGAAAGCAATAATGGTGCCAACATTACCAAAAACAGCATTTTTTACCTCATCTTCCATTTGAGCAATAAATTGGTTGGCGACGGTCAAATTAAGGCGATATTTTCGGGCCTCGGAGAGGATTTGGGCAAAGTCAGGGGTGGCAAAGTTTTGAAACTCATCGACATAGAGGTAGAAGTCGCGCCGTTGGTCTTCGGGAGTGTCTTGGCGACTCATGGCGGCCATCAGAATGCGCGGGATTAAAACCAAACCCAAGAAGGAAGAATTCTCTTCGCCAATTCTACCTTTGGCCAGATTAATAATTAAAATTTTGCCCTCGTCCATGGCCTGACGAAAACTAAAGGCTGATTTAGATTGGCCGATAATATTGCGCATCATTTTATTGGTAACAAAGCGACCAAACTTAGAGACGATATAGTCTAAAACCTCTGACTTGTGGAAGTCGGAAGTTTGGGCAATTTGGTCAGTCCAATAGCGGCGGACGATAGGATCTTTAACTTTGGGCAATAATTCTTGGACAAAGCGTGAGTCAGTCAAACAACGAACTACCTCAATAAAGGTGGCGCCTGGTTCACTCATAACCGTCAGCATGGCATTTCGGATAGCGTGCTCAAAACGAGGGCCGACAATTCCGGTTTTATAGGGATCGTAAAGTTTGTACATTAGGTTAATAACGGCCGTGGCGATAAAATGTTTTTGATCCTCGGTTTTGGCCTCTAAGAGGTTTAGGCCCATTGGCCGCTCAGTATTGGCAGGGTCGAAATAGATTACATCCTCAGCCCGCTCAGGGGGAACATATTGAAGGATTTGTTCTGCCAGATCATGAGGATCAATGAGGCAAATACCCTTACCGGCCTTCATATCTTGAATGATCATTTCCTTGAGAAGCTCAGTTTTACCAACGCCCGTTTTTCCAATAATATAAACATGGCGGCGGCGGTCGTCGTCTTGAATATAGACGGGCTTCTCTACTCCGCGATAAACGCTTCGACCCAAATAAAGGCCTGACTCAGGCAAGTTAGGAGGTGGTGGGGCGTGCTTGGCTTTCAGCCAGCAAATATTGGGCGTTTCAATGGTTTTGTTGGGCAAATGGAAAATAGAAGCCAATTCTTCGCTGTTGAGAATTGTTTTGCTGCCCCAAAGGATAATGGGTTGGTAGCGATAGATAAAATCGATCATAAAGGCATGTTTTAGCCGGACTTTTTTGCCACTGAAACCATTCCAGGGAGAGTCAAATTGGGCAAAGGCGGCCTTAATTTGGCTCAGTCGGGCTTTAGCTAGCTCCATTGTAGGAGCACAAACCACGATTCTAATCGTGGTTTCAAAACCTGGCTTAGTACATTTGGTTTCAATTGCCTCTAGGGTTTGGGCGTCAACTTTGAAACTAGCTTTTTCTGGATCCGCCTCCTGCTTTTTAATGCTACTAACATAGGCTTTGCCAGATTTTTGCCATTTGCTGTCGGCCGGACTGATAATAATTTGGATGCTAGCCCCCTCACCTTCGCCCAATTTGGCCATCGCCGAAGTTAGGGCTGAAAGTGGGTCGGTGGGTAAAGCCTTATAAGTTTTAATCGGATAAAAAGCCTCTTTTCGCGTGCCGAGCCAGGCGTAAGCCACTTTCCCCTTCTCAGTGAAAATATTGTATTCATCCACTGTTTTAATTTCGGCGTCAGGATAACCTGAGTGGATTTGACGCTCCACTAATTCTCGCAGCTTTTGAGGACAGGCGATATAAAACTTGATTTCATCATTAACGCTGACGATTTCAAGACTGATATGAGGTTGAGGGTGGAGCCACTTGAACCGTCCCCCTGTTTTCATAGAGTAGAGAGAGGCAAAGATTTGCTCCATGGCATCAATCTTGATCTCATTATCGTGGGGGACCATAACTTGAAGCAGGACAAATTTCAAGGCCTCTTCCTCGCGACGGCGCCAGCGCCACCAGAGAATAAAGCCGTATCCCAGTAACGCCAAGCCAAGAAGAGCGATTAGGAATAAGATCAAGAGAACGGAATAGTAAATTAATTGATTGGTAAGTTGGTTAATTGCTTGGTCCATGTCATTATTCTTGAGCAAGTTTGACTTGGGTTGGTTTCATTTTAATCAATCTAAGACACCATTCAGCCAGCCAACGGATTGCCTCGGTGGTTTTGGCTTTTAACCCTTGGATTAATTTGGCTTTGGTGAGAGGCAGAACAATTTTTGGTTGTTGGGCCGAAGGAGCAGTAACTAAAACTTGGCCGGTTTGATCATCAATTACCGGCTTGGTTAATTGAACATCATCACCCCGCTCGATTCGTTCTAGCCAGCTGGCTACCTCTTTTGGAGGGCGCAGCTCAGGTTCGGGTTGAGTGACAACTTGACCCTCTTGGGTAATTTTTAGCCGCTCTCTTTCCAACATCTTTCTCAGTATATCCTTGTTTTTCTTTGGTTGCAACTTGAGTAAGGTATAATTGAAGGCATGAAGACGGCCCCTTACTTAGAACCAGTCTTTCAGGCCTATCAAGATCAGGCTCGTTGGCGCCAAAAAGAAGCGATTCAGCCTAAGGTTAAGGTTAATCAGGCTTTAAGCTCATTGGCTTTAGTTTATGAAAAAATTCGGACGGCAGTTGATTTTCGGGCGGAACATCTTTTTCGACGAGTGGCGATTGAGCGCATTCTCCGCCGCCACTTGTTGGCGGGAAAAAGGCAGGATGAGCAGTTGGCCCAAGAATTGATTAAAGAATTGATTTGGAGTCGCTATCTTCAAAATGAGTCCGTTCCGGTAAAAAAAGTGGGGTTAGTGGCCCAAATAATCGCCAAGTACCGCTCTTTAAAGGAAAGGGTTCTCGGTCGAAAAAATGGCGTCTTTGATCGTCAGGCAGAATTATTATTAGGATTAATGGCCACCGAGATTGATGAGTTGCTAGTTGATCAGCGCCAAGATGAGGCTTGGGTTTGGGCGCTAGCTCAATGGTTTCAGGAGCGCTTTGAGTGGCAGGATCCTCTGCCCCCGGAAGAGCAAGCCATTTTACTTTATATTGCTTTGCGTCAGGCCTTTTTAAAGTCAGATGAAACCATTATTCGCTATCATTTATTGCTTCATCGCTTTCCTAACTGGTCTCAGGCCAATCAGACTTTGGTTGATCAGGTGGCCTCAGAATTTGAGTCTTGGCAGAAAGAGGTAGAAGCTTACCTTCATCATCCCCTAAGTCGTCGGCTCTTCCGTTTTGTTCAAGCAGAAGTAACGCCTTTCTTTGTTCTCCGAGAACTGATTGAGGCTAATTGGCCTCAGAGTTTGGTCTGGTTAGAGGATGGGGAGCAGTTAAAAACTAAAATCGAAGAAATCTGTCGTCGGCGATATCAGCAGATTGGTCAGAAAGTGCGTCGAGGAATTATTAGAAGCATTATTTATATTTTTGCCACCAAGATGATTTTTGCCTTCTTTCTCGAGATTCCTTATGAACTTTGGGCCTGGAGGCGAATTGCTTGGTTGCCTTTAGGAATTAATCTAGTTTTTCCACCCAGCCTCATGTTTTTTGTAGGTTTATTGATCCGGCCGCCAGGAGAAGAAAATACCAAGCGAATCATCGACCGGATTCGAGTTTTTCTTTATCCTCCAACCGAACAAGAGTCGATCAGCCTCCAGTTTTCTTCTCAACATCAAGCAAAATTCATTTTTGTTTTTCGCCTTCTCTATTTGGTACTCTTCTTGTTAAGTTTTGGAGGGGTGGCTTGGTTATTGTGGCGCTTGGGTTTTAATCTTTTAGGCGGAATGATTTTCTTCTTCTTTGTTTCTTTGGTCCTGCTTTTTGGTTTTCGGGTTCGTTGGGCAGCTAATGAACTGCGCGTGACTGGTGAACGAGAACACCTCTTGGGCTCACTGTTCAATTTGATTTCTTTACCCTTTCTGGATTTGGGCGGCCGTCTTTCTGTGGGTTTGTCACGACTCAATGTGTTAATGTTTGTTCTCGATTTTCTCATCGAAGCTCCCTTGAAGATAATTATTGATCTGATTGGTGAGTGGACCAATTTTATTCGCCAAAAGCAAGCGGAGGTAGTTGAGGTTCCTTTTTAAACCCTTTTTTAATCTGATTTAATTTGAGAGAAGAAAGCAAAGCCACTAATCCTTCGGTGGAAACAGTGATCCAGGCAGCGGCCTCAATTCCCTGATGGGGGATGAAAATCCAGTTGAGAGCTAGGTTCCAGCTTAGAGCGAGAAAGTTAATTTTTAGGGCTGTCTTTTGTTGATCTAAAGCAATAAGGCTGAAGCCAGTCAAATGATTCCAGGCAGCAAAAATTAAAGCCAAACTGAGAATGCGTAAAACCGGAGCGGCGGCGAGAAACTGAGGTCCAGCCACAATTTTAATTATTATTGGGCTCAGTAACAAGATTAAGGGCAGACCGAAAGCTAATCCTAGAGAAATAATTAAGACCACCTGTTTAAAAGCGAGTTCGAAGCTACCCTTTTCTTTCTTCGATAGAGTGGGAAAAATGCTATTAACTAGAAAATAGGCGGGCAAGACGAGATTGCTGTAAATTTTATAAGCCAAGCCATAAAGGCCCACCTGGCTATCAGTCCAGAAGTGCTTGATGAAAAAACTGTCAACCGCTCGATCGTAGGCAGTGAAGAGAATGAGGAGGGCACCTACAGGCCAAGAAGCCATGAATAATTGGTGCATGGTTCTCAGCTGACAGCGGATTGGAGATCGAATTAATGGCTTACTACTGAGAATGAGAAGAAGATTATTGCTAATCTTGGCCAAAAGCCAGCCAAATAAGGGAGCCAACAGACCTGATCGCCAATGCAAGAAAACTAGGGTGCTAACTAGAAAAATGATTCCTCCCCAAATACTAATTAAGGCTTGACGATCAAATTTAAGCTGAGAGCGAAGGAGACAGAGCCAGCTGGTTTCAAGATTGATGGTCAAGACAATTAGTAATCCCAAAAGCGCCGCTCCTCTTATAGCGGCAAACCAGGGGGAGAAATTGATGATTAGCCATCCGATGGTTAAACTAATGAGGGCTAGTAAGAGACGAAGAATTATTAGCGAACCCAAAACGGGTCCTAGTTTTTGGACTCGACTGAGTTCTCGAGTGCCAATAATCTGACTACCCCAATTAGCTAGAACCGTGAGAAAACCGATTAAGGCCATGATTAAGGCATACTGACCATAGCCAGCGACTCCTAGTCGGCGAGTTAGAATAATGGTGATTATTAGAGAAAAGGTTAAATTAAGAGCTTTGGCTCCTAGCTGGACCCCAGAGTGGTAAAGAATTTTTCTAATTGGCACCATTGTCATTATTTTAGCTGATCGATTAAAATGAGGCTGAGACCATGATTTTAACCTCCCTAATTGATTGGCTCTTTCCCCGATGCTGCTATCTCTGTGGCCAGGGGCCAACTTATCTTTGTGATCGGTGTCAAGCTAAAATTAAACCTTTAGAAACTGGTTATTGCCCGGTTTGCAATCGCCCCTCTCCTCAGGGCTTGACTCATCCTCGTTGTCGGCGACGCTGGCAACCCGATGGTTTATTAGCTCTTTTTCCTTATCAGCCGCCGCTAAGCTCATTACTTAAAGAGCTTAAATATCAGCGCTACTTTGAGTTGGCCCCAGATTTGGCCCGACTGGCAGGCCGAGTTTTGACCTCTCATCCTATTTTTAGCTATTGGTCTCGGCGCCAGTTTTATTTTTTGGCCATTCCCCTCTTTCCTCAGCGACAGGAGTGGCGAGGTTTCAATCAGAGCCAACTCATTTTAGATCATTTAGGCCAGCAACTTTCTTTACCTATTTTGAGAGACTGTTTGATTCGGGTTAAATGGACTCGAGCCCAGGCTCAGCTTTCGGCTCGGGAGCGCCGGGCTAATTTACGCCAAAGCTTTCGCCTTAACTCGGGAGTTTCCGTTCAGGGACTAAATTTAGTAATTTTCGACGATGTCTGGACTACGGGAGCTACTCTTCGTGCCGCCATTCGAGTACTCAAGCAAAAAGGCGCTGCTGAGGTTTGGGGGTTAACCTTGTTCGGTCGCTTCTAGCTTTTTGGTATAATTAGAAGCTACCATGAAAATTTTCCGCTCTGGTTTGATCCTGGTTTGGCTAGGAGGTTTGTTTTTTTGGGGAAAGCGCTTTGGTTGGGCTATTTCGATTACTCCTTCTCTTATCGCGACCCCAACCGCCTCAGCTTCTGCCACAGCCACACCTCGGCCAACTCAGCCTCCAACTGAACCTCTTGATCAACCTACTCAGGATCGACTTCGGGCGGTGCTAGCCAAACAAGAGCTTGGTCCCATTGCTCCAACTAATTTCTTAAAATATGCTATTCGAGCCGCGATTGATAAAGGAGTTTCCACCAATACGATTGTTTTGATCTTTCTCTTGCCTTTGATTGGTACTATTGTAAGTGCCCTCTATTACTTGGTTGGTCTTACAGGTTTCGGTATTTTTATGCCAGCAATGATCTCGGTTTCTTTTTTGGCTACGGGTATTGTGGGAGGATTGATTCTTTTCGGCATGATCCTTTTTCTTACCTCAGTTTTTGGCCGAATATTGCGGCGAATTCGGCTTCATCAGCGCTCTCGGCGGACAGTGGTGCTTTGGGTAGTTTCGGTAGCTACCTTTATTTTACTATTTTTGGCTCCCAACCTTCATCTTTTTGACTTGACTAAGATTTCTATTTTCCCAATCTTATTTCTTATTCTTCTTTCCGAAGAATTTGTGCGCGTCCAGATGGGTAAGAGTCGACGGCGAGCCATTAGTCTAACTTTAGGCACACTGTTTATTGCTGTAGCAGGGGCCATCTTGATGAGCTGGGATAAAATGCAAGAATGGGTTATTCTCTATCCGGAATCTTCTCTTTTGACGATATTCTTCCTTAATCTTTTTATTGGTCGTTACACTGGCTTTCGGCTTTTGGAATATCGCCGTTTTAAGTCGGTTCTGCGAGGGTGATTTTGATGTCTGGTTACGCCGATATTTTGACCAAGAACCTGCGGAATTGGATTTATTTGAAGGAGAACTCTGCCTATGGGCGGAGGATTGCTAATTCTAAACTGAGAACTAAGAGAGTTTTGGCTAGGAATGGGGTAAGCGTGCCTAAGTTGATAGCAGTTTTTAAATCCCAAACAGATGTTTTTCAATTTGCTTGGGAGAAACTAAATGATAACTTTGTTGTCAAACCGGCTTCTAGTTCTGGAGGTGAGGGAATTCTAGTTGTCAGGAAGCGAGCTAAGTGGGCAGGCGAGTGGTTTTTGATGGATGGAAGGAAGGTAGATATTGCCTACTTGCGCTTCCACTGTTTAGATATCCTCCAAGGTCAGTTTAATGTTCGCGGCACCCAGGACAAGGTTTTTATCGAGGAAAGAATTAAAATTCATCCTAAGTTTCTTCGCTTTACTAAATTGGGTACCCCTGACGTTCGAGTTATTGTTTACAACCACGTTCCGGTAATGGCAATGTTGCGAATTCCCACTGAGGAATCAAAAGGAAAGGCCAACCTTCATCAAGGAGCTATCGGTTTAGGAATCGATTTGGCCACTGGAATCACTACTTACGGAGTCCATAATGGCCGATTGATCAATAAGATCTATGATCGAAAGCGAAAGAAGCCGGTCAAGATTAATGGGATTCGAGTGCCATTTTGGCGAAAGATTCTAGAAACAGCGATTCTTTGTCAGGAGGCTATTCCAGGATTGCGCTTTTTGGGAGTTGATTTGGTACTTGATAAAGAAAAAGGGCCGGTAGTGCTCGAACTTAATGCGCGGCCGGGTTTATCAATCCAAATTTGTAATCGAGCCGGGTTGCGTCGGCGACTGGAACGGGTTAGTGGTCTGAAAATCAGGAGCGTGGCTCATGGGATTCGGGTGGCACAAACCTTGTTCGGAGAGAGCTTTGTGGATCGAGTCACTCAGGATGGTGAGATTAAAGTGCTTGATCCGTTAGAACCGGTAAAAATCAGTGGCTTTGAGCAGGGGAAGAGAAAAAGGGTTGAGTTAATGGCTAAAATAGATACAGGCGCTTATCGAAGTTCTATTGATCAGGAACTGGCCCAAGAGTTGGGGCTTTTGCGCCCGGATAATATCCTTTACTATCGCCATTATCGTTCTGCTTTAGGCCGTCGACATCGGCGGCCAGTAATTGGATTGACCTTATGGATTAAGGGAAGAAAGATTATCACAGCGGCTAATGTTACCGATCGTCATCGTTTGCGCACCAAAATTTTAATTGGCCGCAAGGACTTAAAAGGTTTTATGGTGAGGATTGATTGAGATGAAGCTAAGCATTAAATCAAAAGAGGAGATTTTGATTTTATTTAGTAAAAAGGCCACTCATCATTTGCGAGTGATCGAAGAAGCAATTAAAGCCCGAGGGGAGGCGGTTTTGTTGTCTAATTATTATCCTCTTAATTTTCAGGTGGGCGAGAAAATTGATCAGCCACCACGGCTATTTCTAGGTGAGCGAGACTTAAAAGAGTTTAAAGTTATCTTCTTTCGGACTACTGGTAAGCGCTGGGAAGAAGCAAACTTGATTGCTAACTATCTTAGAGATAATGTCAAAGCTGGTAGTGTCAGGATTGTTGATCCCGTGATTCTCGAGGGCCGGCCTTATTTAGCGATGAAGGCCTATCAAATGTTTGCTTTTCAAAGAGCCGGTTTGCCGGTGCCAAGAACTATTTATGGCAGTCTTCAATTTTTAAAACAAGTGGTTGGGGACCGTCTTGGATTTCCAGCCGTGATTAAAAGGAGTGAGGGGGCTCGAGGGGAACGGGTTTTTTTGGTTCAGAATCAAGCCCAGCTGAATCGATTAGTTGATGAATTGCTGGCTCAGGAACAAGAAGAGGGAAAGCGCTTTTTGGCCCAGGAGTTTGTTCCTAATCAGGGAGATTTGCGCATTTTAGTTTTAGGGAATCAGGTTCTGGGGGCGATTAAGCGAGTGAGGCAGCGACCAGATGAGTTTCGCAACAATGTTTCTCGAGGGGGGCGAGCCTTTGCGGTTAAGTTAACACCTTTCTTAGAAAAGATTGCTTTATCAGCCGCCAAGATCGCCCAACTTTCTTTTGCTGGAGTGGATATTGTTCTGCGAGAAGAAGACGATGAGCCATTTTTGTTTGAAGTCAATCGCTCTCCTCAATTCAAGGGTTTTGCTGCTGCTACTGGGATTGATGTTGCTGATAAGATTGCTCAATATCTAATTAAGTTAAAGAATCAAGTCAAAGATTAAAGCAAAAAGGTGAATATTCTAGTTTTCCGAATAAACAAGGAAAAATATGCGCCTGAACGACTTCAAGAAGAAGCCAGGCAATTGGGTTGTCGTCTCGAGATTGTTCAGTATCAAGACTTAACCTTTGATTTTTCTTTCCAAAAGATGACAGTTTCTGTTAATGGTCACTCGCTCGACGATTATCAGGGAGCGATTTTTCGAGTAGCAGGAACCAGGACTGGTGGCTACATTGCTTTTCGCAATTTGTTGATCAGATATTTGTTGAGTCAGAACAAAAAAGTATTAAATGGCCGCTCTTATTTGCGTTTTCCTCGTCTTGATAAACTGACTCAGGCCTACCATTTGGTTGATCAAGGCCTACCGGTAGTGAAGACGGTGAGCTTTGGCGCTAATCTTTCTCTGGCCGAATTAAAGAAATTGCTAAAGAAAGAGGTTGGTTTTCCCTGTTTAGTGAAGCCTCGATTTGGTGCTCAGGGACGAGGGATTGAAAAAATAACTAGCCCGGAAGATTTAGAAAAGATTTATCCCCTGTTAACTACGAAAGGGTTGGAAATGTGGCTGTTTCAGCCATTTCTTCCTGTAGGCCAAGATTATCGCCTGATTGTTCTTGGGGGTCAAGTGATTGGGGTGATGAAGCGAGTGGCAGCTCCAGGGTCAGTGGTAACTAACTTTTCTCAGGGAGGTCAGGTTTTGGCGATTAAACCAACAGCGGAACAGATTCAGTTGGCCGAAGCAGCGGCTTCAGTTTTTACTCTTGATTATGCTGGAATAGATATTATTCATGATTCTTCTGGTAAACCCTGTATTTTAGAAGTTAACCGTGCCTGTCAGTTTAAAGGTTTTGAATCGGTTACGGGTATTAATGTGGCCCGAAAATTGCTTGAATGGTTGAGTGGTAGATAATTTTACTCGGGCTGCTAGCTTTCTCTGATGGTCCCGTCGGTTTAGATTTTGTTTTGGAGACGGGATTACTTTTGACATTGAGGGCAGAAGAAGGTGCTGCGGTTGTTGATTTTAATTCGTTTAATTGGCGTCTGACAGCGAGGACAAGGCTTTCCTTCCCGTTGATAAACGGCCAGGTGTTGTTGATATTGACCCGGACTGCCGTTGGGTTTAATATAGGCCTCATCAGCAGCAGAAGTGCCACCGTATTCAATTCCCTCTTTCAAGACTTTTCTGATGGCTTGCCAAAGCGGCTTAATTCTCTTTACTTGATGAGCTGGCTTGCGGGGATCAATTTTTGCCTGCCAGAGGGCCTCGTTGGCGTAAATATTACCAATCCCGGCAATTTTGCTTTGGTCCATCAGGACCAACTTTACTGCTCTTCGACTGCGGGATAGTACTTTTTTGAGGTATTCCGGGGTGAAGTCCTTTGACAATGGCTCTACTCCTAAGCCTTCAAAGATCTTGAGCTTTAGGTAATCTTTTTGGTTTTTGGTTTTTGGTTTTTGGATTACTTTCATCCAGCCAAATTTTCTTAAGTCGTTGAAAAAGATTACCCCTTTGTCTAAGTAAACAACTATTCGAGTTGATTTTCCTGGTAGAGTGGGTCCACCAGCAAAAGGAATTGGGTGGCCAAAAACTGCTTTTTTCCCGGCTAGCTTTTCATGATAAACAATTTGTCCGGTCAACTTAAGGTGAATTAAAAGAAAGAGATCATTTTCCAGCTGCCAGATTAACAGTTTTGCTCTCCGCTCCAAGCCGACAATTTTTTTGCCAATAATTTGTTTAGGATCGCCAATAAATTGCTTTGGCGAAAGAATTTCAATTTTTTTAATTCTTTGGCCAATGATTTTCTTTTCTAGATAGCGCTTGGTAGTTTCTACTTCGGGTAACTCAGGCATAGGTTATTGTCCAAATTCTACTCCAAAAGTTGAATCTTTATCTAACTGTTGGTTAAAAAGGAGTTTGCCTGAAACCAGGCTAGCAGCGGGATTGACTTGGAGTGGCTGCCATTCATTGGGAAAAGAGATTAACACTGAAAGGGGAGTGCTTTGATAGCCTGATTGTTTCTGCCAATAGAGGAGATAGCCAAAGCGTTTTTGCTGGGGGTCGAAGTTGAGTTTCTGGTTAAATTTGATCGTTACTGTTCGTCGTTGTTTAATTGGGACCCTGATTAAGAAACCAATTACTTCTTTATTATTTTTAATTTCCTCTTCTCGCTCTTCTGGTCCGATGATTTTCTTTTCTTGGGGATTAAAGGGGTTGCTGACTTCGATCGATTCTAATTGAGTTTCTCGGGGAAGATAAACCCTGAGCCAATTGACATACTCTCCTCCGGGCCAATTGCTTGAAGTGGCGGTATTTTCGTAATAAATCTTGAGTTGATGACTAATTTGTCCGTCTGGTCGAAACTCAATCGCCTTTTCAATCCGTCGGCGTAAGAAATAATTGCTTTTGTTAACGCCAAGATTAGCTTCCACCAGGTAGAGATAATCAGTAAAGCAAGGCTGGAGACTACAGGTTGGGGTTTTGATTCGACCATCCCAGTTTAGTTGGTAAAGCGCTTGATTGAGTTCAGGCTGATTTAAATAAATCAGAATTTCTTTTTCTTCCAGGGCAGCCAAAAAAGCTTGACCAATTTTAAGATATTCTTCGGCTCGAGCAGCCTTAATCATTTCGAAAAGTTGCTTGCCCAGAAGGCCGAGAAAGGCCATTTTTTGGGTTGAACCAGGGAAGAATTCATTTTCGGCCCAGAACTCGGCGCGCTCAAAAAGATTGTTGGCATCAATCTTCTCGTTAAAGTCAGCCAGATAAACCTCGCCAAAAGCAGCGATTAATTTTTTGGCTGCCTCGAGATTAAAACCAATTACTCCATCGACCTGACGACCCAACTCTTTGCGCAAAAACCATTGGGCATTGCGGGCGGTTTTGGGGAAGTCAGGATCCCAGTTTACATCTCGAAGGTACCAGGTTTCTTCACCGAGAATTTCCTTGATTTGTTTCGGTGGCTCTACATGGCCTTTGAGTTGGCCATCGGCGACATAAACATCTTTAACCTCAAAGTTAATCAAGGCTCCGTCCTCGAAAGTAATCAGGGCAAAGGAGCCGATGAAGCCGCCCGTGGGTCGAAGCTCCATATTGTTCTGGAGGAGAACCAAGAAGGTGCGTCGTTGACCTTGAGCTCCTACGAGCCAGGGAAGCTGGGGGACAATTTTTTGAGCTTTAGCCAAACCTGAGCGGAGGTGGCTAATTTTTCGCCGCCAGTCCTGACTGGCTTGACGCCATCGGGGTGGAAAGAGCGACCAGCGCGATTCTAAAAGGGCTTCAACTAAGCTCAATTGCCAATCAAGTTGAACCATCTGTTGACTGATTGTCTTGATTCCTTGATCAAAGTCAAAAGAGCGATCTTTTAAAATTGCCTCAGCTAGATTAAAACTGTTTTCAGCCAGGGGCAAGGCCAATTGAACGGCTAAAGCGGTTCTATGGCCTAATTCTGCTAGCTGGGTTAGAGGTTGATTAACAAAGGGAAAGGCCCAACTTAATTGGGTCTCCTTAAGCCAAAATTCGATTTGACCGAAGCCGGTCTTTGCTTTCTGACTTGATTTCTCTGCTTGAGACCAAGATTGTTGGCTCATTTGGTTTAAGCTTTGGTAGAGCTGGCGGCTAGCCCAGACAAGACCAAAAACTACTCTAAACCAAAAAAGAAAGATTAGGAATAAGGGTATTCCTCCTAGAACCAGGAACCATTTCCAAGGCAGTTTCCGAGATTTGTGTTTAGTATCAGGAGAAGAGGGTGAAGGTTCTTCTTGAAAATGGTCAAGGATTTGTTGGATTCGCTTTTCTTCTTGTTTTTCTTCTGGGGCCGATTCTTGTTCTTCAATTACAATAAGTTCTTCCTCGGGATGAGTTTCCCTGGTGGTTTCTTGATAATTATCGGTTGACTCTGGAGAGAGGGATTCTTCTCGAGGAAATTCGAGGATGGTTGGGACCGGCGGGACATCTTCTGATAGAGAAGAAACTGATTCTTGTTTTTCCTCAGGGGCAATTTGTTTCCAAAAAAACTGGAAAGCAGCTTCGGTGGTTTCTTGCCAAGAAAATTGAGGCTGCCAGTGGAGTTGGTTTTGACTGGCCTCTATTATTGATTTTGAATAGGAGGGTAAGCGGGAGTGAGGCTGAAATTGAACTGGTTGTTCGTTCTGGGCCAGTTGTTGAATCTGGTTAACCCACTGTTGGACAGTAACTGGGGGGCCAAGAATTAAGAATTCTTTCTGGGCCGTGTTGGGTAAAACTAAGGCTTGCCAAAGAGCTTGAGCTAGATCTTGGGGGTGAAGGGGATAAATTTGATCTTGAGGGTTAAAGGGAATAGTTAAAGGCTGATTTTTAATAGCGGCGATTACAATTTGGTTTAGAGGCTCTTGGGGGTCTAGGCCTGGCCCCAAAAGAAAGTTAGTTCGAGCTAAACGCCAGTTGATTCCTTCTAAGTCAACTGATAGATCAACTTCTTTGGTGAGGCGGAGGTATTTGGCCTGGCTGCGTTGAGCTAATTGAATTGCCTCTGGGTTTCCTTGGACATCGATAACATAATCGACTAAGCTAGGTTTGCGCTTAACTACCAAACCCTGGCGGTGAAGAAAGCGGCGAAGGATTTTGGTTAGAAAGGGGTCGGCAAAAATGATCGCCGCTGGTTTGGTAGTTGCTACTTCAAACTGAAATTGACGCTTAGTTTTGGAGTCAGGCATAATTTCATTTTAACAGGTCAAGGGCTTGATTGAGAAGCTGATCTGCCTTCTGATTGAGGCGACGAGGAATCAGGTGGTAATTAATTTTAGTGGGCGAAAGAGTTTGTTCTAATTGTTTCGCTTGTTGCCACAATTTTTTGATTGAGTCTGATTTGATCCGGTAGCGGCCTTGCATTTGAGCCACTACCAGTTGGGAGTCAAGATAGCAATCGATTATTTCTGGTTGGATTGGCTGATTCTTTGCCCAGGTTAATGCTCTAATTAGCGCCTGGTACTCAGCTTGGTTATTAGTGGCCCAGCCAATGGCTTTTCCTTGTTGAAAGAGGATTTGACCCTTTTCGTCTTGGACCACAATCCCAATCGCTGCTGGGCCAGGGTTACCTCTGGCGCCACCGTCGGTGTAGATTTTTAACTTTTTCATCTTTAATTTTTAAAAATTTTTTACTCTTTCTTCTAATAGCCGCAGTTCACTTCGAATCGGGTCTAATTTTCTGGCTTTTTCAATGGCTAACCGGGCCAGCTCGTAGCGCCGAAGATTATACCAAATGGTGGCTAATTTAGCCCAGCCGTCAGGATATTCAGGGTGGCGGCTAACGATATCTTTCCAAAAAATTAATTCTTGTTTAAGAATCTTTTTTTGCTGCTGGATTTTAATCAGGTTAAAAATTAGATTAGTTAATCCAGAAAAAATTATAAAAGAGAAAAGAAAAGCAACAAAAAATATTTTTAACTGCTGATTTATTTTCTGAAAATCAGATTTTAGCGTTAAAAAAATCTTAAAAAATCTCATTTTGGTGATTAAAATTACTAATTAATCTTGGTGCCTCGGAGAAAAATGGCTCGCCAGGGACGGTAATGAGAGAAAAAGGTTTTTTGGTGGAGAATTTGACCATCACGAGCAACTTGCCAATCAAAAGAGGCCTTGGCCCCCCAAGCGGGCCAATCAATTTGTTTGGTTACTCCTTGAGGTAAAGTGGGATCATCAATATAAAGTGGTTGGGGAGGAGGAACTAGGTCCCAGAGGCGGATGTTATTAATAGTCACTTGACGGCCATCGGGTGAACCGTAGAGTTGAAAAGCTAGGTATGATTGCTGTTGGTTGAAGACTCGTTGAATTAAAAGATAGTGTTGGGTATCGTTTTTAAATTTAAAGTCAGTGGTGGGAGAAAAGACGGTGGCGTCAAAACCTGGTTTGGCATTTTGTTCGTAATAGGAAACCCGATAGGCATGGGCCCGGCGCTCGATAATGGGCAGACCGGCGTTAAGGGCGGCGCGGAAGAGGGTGGTAGAAACCTGACAGACTCCTCCGCCCGTTCCCAGGATAGTGCGTCCATTTTTGATGATATAAGCGTCGCGGAAGCCAGTATTTTTCGAGATTTCGCCCAGAGCCTGATTAAAAGAGAAAGTTTCTCCGGGCGCAATCAAGAGACCATGAAGCCGACTTGAGGCAAGGTCAATATTGTGAACTCTTGAGGCAATTGAGTGGCGAAAGTATGATTCTCCTTGCCCCAAGAGGGCGACAATACCCAAACGATTGGTAGCCGAAGTTTTGATTTGGGCCTCAATTTTTTTGAGGGGCAGATTTTTAACGACAACAGATTGTTGTTGATTTACTAGTTGATTAAGACCCTGAATAATTAATTGGACGGTAGCTTCCTGATTAAGTCGAAATCCTGGCCGGTCAGGCCGGAAGGCAGTAACACGGCCATTTTCAAAGCGGAAAAGAGCATTCTCTGGTTCGCGATTGACTGACTGGGCCAACACAGTCACATATTCGGCAATCTTTTCTTTGTCCCACCAAGAAGTGAAGCCAACAAAGTTAATTAACTGAGGGGGGTCAATGACAAAATTTTGTTGTTCAGAAGTAAAAGTGATTTTTTTACCGATTAATTTTTCCGCTCTTTGTTGAGCGGCCTCAATCTGCTCTTTGTTGGGTAGATGGTTGAGCGTTTTGATAGGCAACTCAATTTCTTGGTCTAGTTTTAGAAAGGCAAGGCGATCAAAGATGGTCGTTTTTAAACTGTCTTGGTCCAATTGTTGGCCTACTTTGCCCTCGCTGACAGTAATTGTTTTTGTTTCTGGGTTGAAAATGAGGCGGACAGGAATGGCCGGTTGCGCAATTTGAGCGGCAATGGTGGCTAGCTCTTGATTTAATTTCTCTTCATTGAGGAAAAATTCTAAACTAATTTCTTTGGGATGAAGCCAATTTTCAATTGGCTTTCTTCGTGATAGGCGATAGGCTTTCTCGGCTGTTTTTCTTGGCAAATAATAACCGTCTATTTTTTTCAAATCTATCAGCCATGATTGTTGATTGTGTTTCAGTTTCAACTGAAGAGGTTGGGCGGAAGTAATTTTTCGTTCGATAACTTTGGTGGCTTGATCAATTGTTAGGCCTGAGATATTAATGCCAATTACCGAAGTTCGGGGATAAACTCTGTTTTTGAAGGCCAGAAAGAAGGCAACTAAAATTATTAGTGGCAGGCTGATAGTAACTACTAGCAAACTGATGAGCAAAGCTTTTTTCCAACTCATGACTTTTTCATTATACCCGACTTTGCCTAAATTTCGCTTTTTCGCTAGAATATCATTAAGATGAGGAAAAATAAACGCCAGTTATTGGCCAATTATTTCGCTCACCAGCCAGTGAGAATAGTCTATTTGTTTGGCTCCCAAGCCAGTGGCAAAGTTCATCCAAGAAGCGATTACGATTTTGGCATTCTTTTTGACCGCGATCTTGACTCGAGTAAACGCTTTGAAAAGAGGTTGGAGATGATGAGCGATCTGAGTAAAATTCTTGGTTGTGATCGAGTGGAAATTGTTGATTTGGAGGCAGCGCCGAGTTATTTAGCTTATTCTGTTATTGCTCCTAGGGAAATAGTTTTAGTTAAGGATGAAAAAGCCCGAATTAGCTTCGAGCATCGAGTTTTCTCTCTTTATTTTGATCGTCTTTATTATCTTAAGCGCCATACTCAGGAAAGTTTGCGCCATTTTGCTGGAGAATGAATTCTCTCGCCAAGTGGCCAAGTTTTATCTCTGGGAATCCCAAAAAAATCTGCGAATTAACAAGTTTGGTTTAGGTTTTCTATCTTTCACCTTCTAATCACTCTAGCTATCGCTGTTCCAATTTCTGGCTGGGGGTGGTAAAATAAAATCGAAATGGGAGAAAGAAATGACGGGCCAACTATGGAGGATTTAATTTGGGCTCAGCGGTTAAGAACAGATAGGGGTGGGAGTGCTGCTGCAGTGATAGCTAGGGAAATTGAAGATGCTTTTCCAGGTGAACATGCTTCAGAAGAAGAGTGGGAAAGGTTTAGATTGAGGCTCGAGAGCGGTTTTGCCTATGCAATAGGAGCAAAGGAAATGCTTGTTCCTGAGGAATTAATTGCTAAACTGAGAAATCCTGAGGCAATAGTCGCAGATCTAGAAGCACGCTCTTTCTTGAATTTGTGGAGTGCCCTGTTTGTGAGTACAGACGCAATGCGGGAGGCCGGAAAGGATAGTTGGGCCATTTATGAGGCTATTAGAAAAGTGACAGAGACACCAATGCTAGAGATGGACGAAAAGGCTCTTTTGGAAGGAAGGAATTTAACCCCCGAAGAACGAGAAAGAAAGACGGTGCTACGAGTGCTGGCTGACCACGCCTTAGCCCGAAGAATACTCCATACAGCTTTTTTAAACAGAGTTTGGACCGCTGGTGACCAAAATGTAACTAAAGAAGTATTTCAACGGGGGTTTTTTGATCCGGGTTATAATCCCATTGTCTTTCCTGATCGAATGCACTGGGAAGCTCTATTTGCAGAAGAGTTTGCGGGAAAGAAAGGGTTGCTAATGGATAAGATTTTGAGGAAAATAGTTCAGTACGGTCAAGAAGGAATTGAATTGGAAAATGGTCGGAGAGTTAATCCCTATGCTGAAGGATTTGCTGATGACGTTGTTTTGGGAAAATGGCTAGCGGGGTTACTTGAAGTGGCAGAGGGAAGGATTGATCTTGTTTTAGAGGCCTGGCATCTGGCTCTTCTTTGGGAAATTCCAGGTCATTTTGGGGCGACTATAGTTAATGAAGAAAAAAAATTCCCAGATGGCTCCGTTAGAAGGGTGAAATTATTGAAGATAGGTAATCCTCCAATAGTACCTCACTGGATGACAACAGCTGGCAGGCTAATGAATCTTAAGAAGTTGGTTGAGGGTGGTTGGCCTATTCCTCAAGAAGTTACTGGTATTGATCAACTTACATGGGCTAAAATAAGAGAAATTTTGCTAACTCAGAGGTATTTATTGGAGATGTGCTATTCCCATACTGGCCCACCTTTGAGTATTGGTGTTGTCGGTGGGGTAAAGAAGCCATTAATTGATACCTATCTCCATAGTGTAAGGGTAATGCAGGATGGTCAAGAAAAAACACTTTGGCAACTATGGTGGAATGAAAGGAGAACTTTAGCTAATTTACCATGGAAAGCTACTGAGCGAGTAATAGCCGGTCAAGATGAACAAACTGAGTTAGCTACTTTTGAAGGTTGGGCAACAATTACAAGAGGGCGAGCGATTGCTATAGCTGACAGAATAAGAAATATTCCTGCACTTGAAGAGATGGCAAAGAGAGATTTTTGGAAAAACTTGACTCGGACTTGGGCGGTGAAAATGGGCATTAGTAGAGAGCAAAGAAGGTGGATTATGCTTTCCTGGCTTTTTCCTTACACGGTTTGTTCTGATAGGGAGAGGGCCCAAGATATGGTCAATGCGATTTTGCGCGGCGGCAGCAGGGATGTTGCTCAATGGGTAAGAAATGTTCGTTTGACAAATAGGGCTAATGCTGGGGTTCCTAGTTTATCGAGAATACTCGAAGCAGCCGTGAGTGAGACTTTTATTGGTGAAGAGGATGCTAAGTGGATTAACAATATGATAAATAAATCTCCATCGGAAATTTTAAGGAGAAATTAATTTTTTCGTTATTATTGTTCTTTCGGGCATTAATTTATTAGCTTGCTAGTGAAATTTTTGGAGAGAAACTAGCCTGTTAGTTTTTTTGCCGCAGTTTGACCCATATTTGATAGGCCTTGTGTTATGGTTGTTTTTACTTCGTCGCTTGCTGTTCTAGAGCCCCACCATCTCAAGAAAGGTGCATTTGGGAATTTCTGAGACAATCTAGTTAAGGCAGTATCGATTACTTGAGGTTGAGAGGCAGCTACCATTCCGTAACCAACCATTCCTTTTGCGGGGCCGAAGGCTTGGCCGACGGCGGCGCCGAACATACTGCTACTACTCATTACTTTTCTAATGATATCAGGCAGGCTGGAAAGAGTCAAAAGGAAGCCCAGACCCAGGACTACTTTAATGATGGCGCCGCTAACTCCGGTATCAGGTCCAACATTGGGAGGACCAATTAAGGGAGCAATCCACATTCCTCCATTATTGCTAATGGCTGAGTAGCTAACAATGAGACCCAAGAAAGCGACGATGATAACCGCTGGAAAGATGGCTAATTCAGTAACTAGGCCTTTGAGCCACTCACCAAAACCAATGCCTTTAAAATTAACTGGCAAAGCACCGAGCATAATCTGGAAAGGTCCCAAAATAATTTTTAGGACAACATTGATGTAGGCTTTAACCAGGGCAATAAAAAGTTTAACTAAGCAGAAGAAGGCAATAATGGCAAAGATGAGAGAACCAAGGATAGCGCCCGCTTTGGCTCCACCCAAGCCACCGGCCACTCCGCCTATTAGACTGCCAATAACAGGAATGGGAATGGCAATAGTGCCAACAATTGTTCCTAAAGCTGCGCCAATGACTCCGCCAATTAAAGCAGTAAAAGTGCCGCCTTGAACTACTAACAGAGCGAAAGGAGGAACCAAGGAGAGAAAGCCCCAGTTAATTACATTTTCAGCGCTGGCAGCTGCTGGTAAGGCGCCGGCTGCTCCTCCTGCCACCGCCCCTTCTGGGCCACCGGTTGCGGCTCCCAATGCTGCTCCGCTTAAAATACCTTGCCATAGGTTTTGATCAATGGCTGGTTTAAGAATAGCAATTCCTAGACCAATAACTACATACATTAGATCGATCATAAAACCAGCAATGGCGTAGGAAAAGGTGACTAAAATTAGGGCGCCTACAATTTTTGGTAGGGCGTTTTCGATGGTAATCACGGCTTGGGGAGAAATTTTGAATCGAAAGATAATTGCTAGACCCATAAAGATAAAAACTAGGGTAAAAAGGATGTAGGTGACATTACGAAAAGCTTTCCAGATAGGAAGAATGGGCTGAAGGCCAGTGAAACCCACCCCCTGGGCATAGGCCGGAGTCACTCCCAAACGATGAAGAACATCATAGGCATAATAGACCCCTGAGGCAGGAGGAACCCGATAGAGGCCGGCAATTAAATTGCTAGTAGTTTGGAGGGCTCCTTCTTGTTTAACCTGACCACTTTCATCCAATTTGCCCGAGATGGAGTCTTTAGCGGAAGCCAAAAGGTTAAAGAAGGTTTGTTCGTCAACACACTCCTTAGTTAATTTGCCTCGGTCACAAGTATATTTGAGCCAGTTTTTATAATTAGAAGCAGCCCCAACTGATCGGAGAATGGCGCCAATAAAAATTAGGCTTATTAATAACCAAGTTATTTTTTTGGTTTTTCTAAAGATCACTTTCATCGTTTTTAATATACCAAATTATTCTTTCTGATTAAAGAATGAGATGGATTAAGGGACTACTGGAATTCACCAGGAATAGATTGATAATCAATGACTTTTTTGGGAAGCTCTAAAGCTCCTTGACCCGGTAAGTTAAGTTGTGGGCCCATGCTAGCGAATGATTGACCACAGAGACCATTGGGGTCA
>Ga0256830_1000825_pt1 | contig 22962 bp, 21 predicted proteins | sample 128326metaG_FD_190537 | JGI IMG/M metagenome (GOLD analysis project Ga0256830, IMG submission 190537) | Hydrothermal vent microbial communities from Lau Basin, Pacific Ocean - 128-326 | ecosystem: Environmental > Aquatic > Marine > Hydrothermal vents | place: Pacific Ocean: Lau Basin | collected... | reverse complement strand
TCGATCCCTGCCACGCGGTCGCGCGTGATGCTGCGTTGCAGGTTGATGCCGAGGCTCAGGCCCGACTCCGCGTCGAGATTGAAGGCCAGCTCCGTCATGGCGTTGTCGCTGCTCGCGCCGGTGCCGGCGAAATCGTCCTCGCCGCCAAGGGTATGGCTGATACCCCAGCTCCATGCGGCATAGCTGAAGCTGGCCGACAGGGCGAGGGTGCGGGTGGCGCGATAGCGCCCCGCCTTGAGTCCCGCGCCCTCGCGCTCCACCTCCTGGCGGTAGTCCACATAACTGAAACTGTAAGCAGGCTGGCCGTACCACGGGGTGACGGCCTCGCCCGTTTCCGTTTCGGCCTCCGCCGCCATCGGCGTCCAGGCCAGCGACAGGCTGCTCTGCACCGAACGGATGCGCGGCAATAGCGGCAGATCGTTGACGTTGTCCGTCTCCTCGCCGAGGGAGGCCTGAACGGCCCAGCCCGCGCGCGAGAACTCGCCGAAGGCGCGCAGGAGATCGCGATCCGCCACGCCGGCGGGATCACCGATACTGCGGAAGAAGGTTCCCAGGCGACGGCGTTCGATGCCGAGCAGGAGATCCGTGGTCTCCCCCGCCGCGTCGTCATCGGCCAGCGGTTTCCAGGTCAGCAATGCGGTGGCCGCACGATCCTGTTCGGGGGCCTCGCCGCCATCGCCGTCGAAGTCGAAACGCGTCTCGGACAGCTCGGTGCGCAGGCGCAGGCGCTCGTCCAGCCACTGGCCGTCCACCGCCACCGAGGCGGCGCGTCCCGCGCTCAAGGCGTCGGTCTCGCCGCCCACGCCCTCGCCGTCCTGGCCGGGATCGCGGCCATCGAGCCAGGTGGCCGATACCACCATGGCGCCGTCGCCAACGGCGATGGGGCGACTGCCCAGGGTCACGCCGCTGATGCGGTTGTCCGTGCTGCCCGCGCCCAGCCCGCCCTGGAAACCGGCCACTTCCTGCGCGCGCAGGGCAAAGGCGGTGACGCGCACGGCCTCGTCCTGCCCGCCATAGCCGGCGGAGACGCCCCGGCGTCGCAGATCCTGGACGATGAGCGAATCGTCCGCCGGGGACTGGTGACCCAGCGCCGCGCGCCATGCGCCGCGGTTGGTCGCGATGATGAAATCACCCGCATCGACCGCGCCCTCGCCACGCGGCAGTTGCGCCGCATCGCTGTGGTGAATGAGATCGACGCTGGCACTGGCCCGCCAGTCGCCGTCGGCCAGCGCCCCCTGTAACTGCGCCGCGCCTTCCGACTGGGTGGCGTCGGGGATCTCCTCCAGGCCACTCACCGCCACGCGGCCAATGGCGCTGAGACTGCCGTCCACGCCGCCCCGCGCCTCGCGGAACCAGGCCGAGGCCCGCACCTCGAAGCGCCAGGCCCCGCGCTCGATGATCTCCCCCTCGGGGGTATTCTCGACCAGGCGCAGGGTGTGCACACCCGGCGCCAGGGCCTGTATCGGCCTGAGCACCAGCACGCCGTCCACCAGTTCCACCACGTCGCTCACGTCCAGGTCGTCGAGTTCAATGACGAAACGGGCGCGCGTGTCACTGCTAAAACCGGGAATGCGCAGGCGCAGGGGATCGGCGGGACGGCGCAGGCCGTCGGGGGCATCGAGCAACACGGCGGCACCATGCTCCTCGGCCTGCGCCGGCAGACACAGGCCCACGAGGCCGGCGCCGAAGAGACCCGCGCAGCAGGCGCCCTGCCACCATGCCCCCCTGAAATTGTCTCGGCCTCTCCCTCGCATGCTGAACTCCACCATTGTTTTTGTTACCGCGCCCTCGAGGGCGGCTACTGTTTGTAAACCACGGGATCGGGGCTGTATATCAACAGAGTGGCTTAGCATACCGACCTCTCCCTGCATGAAACAAGCGTGGTATCCCCGGCGTCGTCTGCGGACCGGACATACACGACTTCCGCTGACTGAGTCGCGGCCGAGGCGCCGTCGGTTCAATCATTTTTTGCGTTTTTTTTGTCCCCGAATTGAACCGCATTGCCGCTGCCTGCGACACAGGGGCAAGGTGATACCACGGCCATGGCCGGGTGTCATTGTTGAACCCGACAATCGCAAACTTTCAAGGAGACGGTTATGAAAAAACTGACACTCATCCCGCTGGCGGCGCTGGCCCTGCTTTCCATGCAGGCCCAGGCCGCCACCACCACGATAAAGATCCCCAAGGCCGCGGTGGTCTCGGCTTTCAATACCGCCCTGCAAAGCACCCAGATCCGACTGGACAACTACGGCAAGCGCCAGGGCTCCTCCTGGCTGGCGACGCAGAGCTATATCCTGCTTCCCAACGGCAAGAAGGTGATGTTCAAGATCCCGGAATCGGTGATCAAGATCAACAAGCGCCGCCAGTGGAAGCACTATGTGGATGACATGCGCAGCCAGTCCATCCAGGCGAGCGCGCCCGGCAGCGCACTGGTTTTCGATATCCGTTTCGAGAGCCAGGGCCGCGAGATCAAGGGCAAGTGCCTGCGCAAGGGCAAACCCTGCAAACTGAAGATGAACCGCGACATCGAGCTCAACAACGCCAATCTGCGGGTTTCCGCGGTGCCCACGGCACTGGACGGCAGCATCTCCTACCGCTCGCCCAAGGTGAAGTTCGCCGCCGATCTGTCGATCCCCAACAAGCTGTGCAAGACCTTCAAGAAGCTCTGCGGGAAGATCGAGAAAGCCATCTATAAAAAGGCCGGTCCGGCGGTGGAGTCACGCATCCGCAAGGCACTGGATCGTGCCGACATCCGCAAGGCCGTCGCCAAGCGCGTACGCCAGCTCCTCGGCGGGCAGATCGCCGGCATGCTCAAGGGCAAGCTGGGAGGTTATGTGCCGAAGCAGTGGAGCATCACCAAGGTGGCGGTATCGGGCAACTACTATGTGCTGACCATCAAGCATCCCGATGTCATCGGCGGCAATAGCGTCAAGATCAAGAACTTCAAGGTCAAGAAGCCGAAGGCCACCATGACCTGCCCCGGCAATATCGACTTCAGCGCTACCATTGTCACCACCGGCAAGGTCAAGGGCACTGTATGGCTGGAATACGTCGCACCCAAGGCCGGCAAGGGTCCCGTGCTGAAATGGCAAATGCCGAAGGCCGGCGCGGCCACTTCCATGCTCACCCAGAAGGGCTGGAAGAGCACGCTCAACATGTGGCGCTCGGGCAGCACCCGCCTGGTAGTCAGCTGGAAGGGCAGCAACGGCAAGACCTATACCATCAAGTCCAAGCCGGTGAAGTTCTCGCGCCGTTGCCAGCTGCCGATCAAGAACAAGACGCTGCAAATCAAGCCGAAGATCTGAGTTTTCTCTCTCCCTGGGCCCCGCGCCCCTTGCAGACGCCGCCTCGCGGCGTCTTTTTTATTGGCGCTCGAAACAGGCCGCATTTTTCACTTTCCACCCGCGCCAAAATAGAATTCTGCAGGGCCGGCGCTCACCGGTGGTCATATCGCATTCCCCCGGAAACTCGTATTTGAAACGTCGGATTCTTCTTCTATAATTCAACGACGAGTGGTATCACCGCCACCTCATTGATCGATCGGAAAATTTACAGGCGAGTACAATTTCAGTTCGCCTCCCATGTTTCTGTCGAACCTGGCAGGCTGTGTTGTCTGACCAACCGTACAATGGGCAATACAGCTACAGATTTGCGTCCTTGGTGAGTTTGGCCTGAATACCAATGAAAATACACTCCGCCTGGCTACAGGTATACGAAATCGCCGCCAGGGCTATCCCCAAACTGGAAGACAATGCCGCCCGCCTGCTGGCAGCACACCAAAGCAGGGTAAAAAATGAAATCATTGATTACTCACATTTTCACGATGGCATCCTCCAACTGAAGGAGTTATCGGGTCGTGAAGATTTCGGTTGGTTCGTCGGATCACGTATTCCGGCCTATGGTCTTATCCCATCTTTGAGAACCTATTTTGCTTCATGTGCTACCGTGGGCGATGCCGGTGCTGAAGCGCTTCGTCTCCAGGCCATTGCCATCCCCGGCGGCTTCACGCTCCGCATGAAGCTTGTTGGCCACCTGGTCGAATACGAGTTGGTGCCGGTCGACGCCGAACTGGAACAGCTCTCGGTCGTGGCCGATCTGATCTTTGCCATCGTCGATGCTGGAAACAAAACCCTTGTAGATGAGAACTATGAATATGAACGTATCTTTCACCATCGGGTCAACTACGATCAGGCGACATTGAACCAGTACAGCACCGCTGAACTGGTCAACAATAGCGACAAAATAGCGGTTCAGATAGACCAGTCATGGCTTCCCGTGGCACAGCGCTACGCCAGCCCGGACCTGGTCAGAATGTTAAGGCCGGTTGTAGACAAGGAGCTGGCCAGGATAGTTCCAAAAGAAGAACTTGTGGTACAAATTGAGGAGCACTTACGCCAATGTGAAACCCCACAAAAGTTTAAGCTAAAAGATTTCGCTAAATATATTGGGCAAACTGAAAATTCAGTGCGTCGCAAGCTCAGAGAGCAGGATCTCAATTTCAGTGATCTCCTGCAAAATTATATTCGCACCGAATGCATGTCCTATCTCCTTGATCCATCAGAGACGATTGATAGTATCGCGCTTCGTCTTGGTTTTTCTGAACGCGCTGCACTGGAACGCGCCTTCAAACGCTGGTACGGCCTCACGCCCTCTCAACTACGAGATCAATATAAAACTGTTACCGGCCTGCTGGACATGGAGGACTCAATGGCCAGTATCGAGATCCCACCGTTGACGAAAACCCATTCACAACTTTTGGAGCTTATTGATGGTGAGGCACCAGTTGAACGTATAGCAAAGGAGATACACAAGGAGCTTCCTCTGGCTGCAAAACTCGTCAGTACCGCAAATAGCGCATTTTATGGCGCCGGCAAGGTACATGAGCTTACAGATGCCATTGGCCGGGTACTCGGCCTGGAAACAGTGAGAAACCTGGTTCAGATTTACTCCTTGCAAAACAGTTATGAGAAAAAGCTTGATCCCGCCTTTGATATAAAGCGCCTGCTGTTCAGCTCCTTTCAGTCTGAAGCCTGCTGCCGCGCGTTATCCCAACTTCCTGATTTTCCCCATTCCGCTACCAGCCTGGACTTTATTAACGCAGGTCAATTTGGCCTGATCGGACAGATCATACTTGCATCTGATACTCTGCAACATACCGACAAGTGGGCAAGCACTGCCAGCCAGAGCCCACGGCTCTCCGAGCTGCTGGCATGGGAACACGACCACGTTGGAGTAAACACCTATCAGGTGTCCAGTATCCTGCTTACCCACTGGGGTATGTCCATCAATACCTGTCGGCTGCTGTTTGCCTGTGCGGACCCTGATACGGATTCGCAGGGCGATAACGGGCTTGCGGCTGCCCTGCGTCTGATCCATGAATTCAACTGGCAAAACTATGTGAATGCCGGTTCTGATGACATACTCGACCATCTTGAAGCAAGCCTGGATCTTCCAGACGGGAGCGCGCACCGTTGTATTGCGCCGATTCGGGAGAAAGAATCAGAACTACGCAGCCTGGTGAGCATCCTGGCCTGAGTCTTTGCTTTTTAACGATCTTTCAATAAGTTAGAAGCTCTCACGTTCCCGCATCCCAAACCGGAGCACCCCTCCCCCGGCACGGATTCTCACCCACCGGCACGCGTGATCGCCCGGGTCATATCGACGAACGGTACGGTCATAGCTCGCTCATACCGCCCCAATATAATGCACGCTATCACGAGCCCGGAGACAAGCGTCACCGGGCTCCAAGAGTTTGAGCTGACTTTACGATTGAGGACATGCCAATGGACCAGAGCTTAAATAGTATTCCCCTTCCGCCGGCAACCGTGATCGAGGACATTTTCCAGAAAAACTGTCATGTCGAGGTTGTCCGTTTCCCCGCTGAATCGGTTTTGCGAGCTGCGGACTTCAAACACAAGAAGTTGTACCTGCTTTCCGGAAAACTTGAGGTCAACAGACGTGGCCAGGTACCGCATATTCACACGACGACCAACAAGTGGAAGCGAGACAACCCGATCTTCTCCCATAAAGAGGAGGGAGAGTATGGACGTTGCCTCGGGAAATGCAAACTGCTCATCGTATCGCGCACGGAGAAACATTTTTCTGAGGATCTGAAATCCGGGTCCTCCGAGAATCCTGAAGTCGATAATTTTCTGGCAAGCCTCGAGCAGCATGCAGACGTAAAAAACGTCTCCAGCATTGAAACAAGGCGATTACAGCGAGAACTCGAAAAGATGACCGCCCTGAACGAGGATCTTTCCGTATTACTCGACAACAAGTCTTCTCAACTGCATGAACTAATGGTTGCGCATGTTCGTCTTACTGCGAAGTGCAAGCAGAATTACGCAAAATATAAAGATCTAAAGAAGGAGGTTCGTCGCCTTGAAAACGAAGTAATAACAAAGAAACCGAAAATCGTCGAATGTAGCCTCTCCGAAGAAAAACGTCGTCCTGGTAGTGGAATTCATGCTCTTGTAACGGAAAAAGTATCCGGCCTTATGAAGCAACTGATCAGTTTCATGCGCAAGAACATTCCACAAACTTCATGTTTTAGTTTGGAAACCCGCTCGCCGGTGGCTACCGATGAGTGGCACTCCATAGAACATGCCATGCCGATAAAGAACGGCTTGTACTATGTTTCCGATGGAACGAAAACCAGCGTCAGCTTCTTCAACAGGGACAAAATGAAATTTTTTGTCGACAATGGCTTGGACATCCGCTACTGGTCCCTGGAGCAAGTTCGGCTTCCGCAGTAGGCCTGGAAACCGCGAGGCGGCCAGCAAGGCAAATTTGCCTGCCGGCCAGGGCATATCGCGGATATTCGCATCGTGCAGTGGGAAAGGATGCCCGGCACAAGCGAAACTGTCGCGACGACACCGGCGAGAGTGAAAACCGCGTCATCGGGTTATAAGTTTGGAAAAGTTCACTGGAGTTTGCCTGCCTTCTGTTGGAAACCTTGCCAGGAAAGACCATGAGAGTTGATTCGCCCGTTATCCCTGTTCTTCCTCTTTGACACACCATGCGCTCATGCCTTGTCCTTCCCCAAACCACTCTTACCGGGAAGCTCCGGCATGTCACGAATATGCACATCGCGCTGCGGGAAGGGGATCTCGATGCCGGCCTCGCGGAAGGCCTTGTCGATGGCGAAGTTGAGATCGCTGATGATGCGAAGTCGGTTGTCGATGTTGCGGATGAAGGCGCGCAGTTCGAAATTCAGTGAACTGTCGCCAAACTCGCGGAACAGCACGCGGGGCCGGGGCAGGCTGCCATCGCTGACCACATCCTCGTGGGCATTGGCGACGCGCTCCAGGATCTCGCGCACGCGGTCGGTGTCGCTGCCATAGGCCACGCCCACGGCAAGACGCAGGCGGCCACGCTCGTCCTTGAGCATCCAGTTCTTGACCTGGTTGGAGATCAGCTCCGAGTTGGGCACGATGACATCGGCGCGATCGAAGGTCTGGATCTGCGTGGAGCGGATGCGAATACGCCTGACGTAGCCCTCGGTATCCCCGACGACGATCCAGTCACCGGTCTTGATAGGCCGCTCGAAGAGCAGGATCAGGCCGGAGATGAAATTGTTGACGATGTTCTGCAGGCCAAAACCGATACCCACCGACAGGGCACCGGCAATGATGGCAAGATTCTGAAACTCGAAGCCGGCCACGCTGAGGCCGATGAAGAAGGCCAGCGCGAAGAACACGTAACCGGTGATGGTCACCATGGCCTCGCGCGCGCCACGGTCCATGTCGGTGCGTTTCAGCCAGCGGTTCTCCAGCCGGTTGCGCACCCAGCCGCCGGCGAGGATCACCAGCGCAATGGTGAGCAGGGCCATGCCCAGTTTCACCGGCACCACGGTCAGGGAGCCGATGGTAAAGCCCTGGGTCAGCAGGGTGCGGATCTCCAGGATAATGGTGTCGGAGACATCCCACACCAGCAACAGGATGTAGGCGAGATTGCCCCAGATGGCGAGGCCGGTGAGGAAACGCAGCCACAACAGGCCCGGGATGCGGCGCTTCTCCTTGCTGCCCATGACACGGCGAATGCGCCTGCTCCAGGCATTGTTGCCCGAATCCAGGATATCGTAGAAGTCGCGGAACAGCCGCAACAGCAACAGCGCGGCGCCGAGGGCCAGCAGGGAACCAACGACGTCGCGGATCAGGGTCAGCGACAGGTTGCGGTATCCCATCCATTCCGCGACCAGGGCCGCCAGCAGCAAGAGGTGCACCAGGCCGATGAGCCAGTAGCGACGCGCGAAGGTCGGCAGACGCATGATGAGGGCCACGGCCCAGATGAGATTGAGGACCAGCACCGCGGCAAAGATGCCGCGGAAGATCAGGATGGCCGGTTCCGGCAGGCTCTGCGCCAGCAGGGAGGCAAACACCAGGTAACCGATGAATACCAGGATGGCCAGCACCTTGAGACGCCGAGCCAGCGAGTGGGCCAGCGTCTCGGGTAGCTTGAGGAACAGGCCTGCCGGTGGTGGTGGATGCAGAACCAGTTGCACCATGGCCAGGAACAGGAAATACGGCGGCAGACCGAGGGCGATGATGGTAATAAAAGGTGTCGGCTGCTGCGACGAGGCAATGACATAGAACAGGATGGCCGCCGCGCCGCTGCCCAGCAGATAGGGCGCCGAACAGGCCAGCGTGGCCAGCAGGGCATGCATGAAACGGCTGGCAAACTCGTCCATGTGCCAGACCTTGCGTTCCATCCACTTCCGTAGCCCGATGCGCAACAACAGGCCGGCGCCGATCCCCAGCAGCAGGGAAAGGAACAGGATCAACCAGTGCGTGGTCGCCAGCAGTTCGATACCGCTGTGCCCGACGAGGAACTGGAAGGTGGCGGCGATCCAGCGGGGCGGCTCGGACCAGTTCTCCTTCAGCAGGCTCAGGATGTCCGCGCCGCGCGCCATGAGCTTGTGCGCCAGAAGATCGCGGGTGCGATCATTGATGGCCTTGAGGAGATCGTCGCTGCGCAGCACCAGGGCCTTGCAGGTCCCGAGCTGGCGTTCCAGCGCCACCAGTTGTTTCCTGATGTCCAGCCGTTGCCGTTTGACGTCGGCGGAATCCTTTGCGCTGGGCTCGCCCAGGCTGTCGAGATCCTGCTGAAGTTTTTCGATCTGCGGCTCGCTCTCGGCAACACAGGCGCGGGCCTCGCCCTGCAGGCCGGTGACGGCACTGGCCAGCTCCTTGAGCTGCCCCACGTCGATACCGCGTCGCTTGAGCTGGCGCTCGTACTGGGTGAGCTGTTGCGCCACCTTGCGGGTGTCCAGCTGCTCGGCGGCCAGGGCGGGCACCGCGACGGCAAGCAGCAGCAGGACGAACGACAAGCACCGGGCCAGGCCGGGGATAGATCGGGCTGCTGAGGGAAAAACGCGCATCGGGCGGTATCGGTGAGAAATCCGGAATCATTTTCCTCCATCGCTCCGGGCCATGCAAATGCCCGCCTTCATGACGTAAACTTGTCCCATGAACACGCCAGGCACGCCGGCCGAACTCATCGACACCCACTGTCATCTGGATTTTCCCGACTTCGATGCGGATCGGGCGCAGGTGCTGGCCCAATGCCGCGCGCAGGGGATAAGAAGGATCGTCGTGCCCGGCGTGCGTGCCGCCGACTGGCCTCGCCTGCGGGAACTCTGCGACCGGAACGAGGGCCTCTACCCGGCACTCGGCCTGCATCCCATGTTTCTGGCCGACCACCGCGACGAGGACCTGCAACAACTGGACGGCCTGCTGGCGGATGCGGCCGTGGTGGCGGTGGGCGAGATCGGCCTCGACTTTCATCATGGCCGCGCCGACGAGGCCGCCCAGCTCGACTACTTCGAGGCGCAACTGGATCTCGCGGAACGATACCAACTGCCGGTGATCCTCCACGTGCGCAAGGCCCATGACACGGTGCTGGCGCGCCTGCGCGGGCGCAAGCTGCCCGGCGGCGTGGCCCATGCCTTCAGCGGCAGTCGCCAGCAGGCCGAACAGTACCTGGCGCTGGGTTTCAGGCTGGGCTTTGGCGGCATGCTCACCTACGAGCGCTCGCGCAGGCTGCGTGAACTGGCGCGGGCGCTGCCGCGCGAGGCCATCGTGCTGGAGACCGATGCCCCGGACATGGCGGTGGCCTCCCACCGCGGCGAGCGCAACAGCCCGGCGTATCTCACCGAAGTCCTCGGCGCGCTGGCGGCGGTGCGCGGCGAGGACGAGGCGGAGGTGGCGCGCTGGACCACCGCCAATGCCGAGGCGGTGTTTCGTTTTGGCCCCCGCAGGACGGGAGCGGCATGAACGATGCCCGTTTCGGCGGCATCGCCCGCCTGTATGGCAAACAGGGCGCAGCGACGCTGGCCACGAGCCACGTGTGCGTGGTCGGACTCGGCGGCGTCGGCTCCTGGGCGGTGGAGGCCCTGGCGCGCAGCGCCATCGGCGAGATCACCCTCATCGACTACGACACCGTCAGTGAGGGCAACATCAACCGCCAGTTACCGGCCCTGACCGAGACCCTGGGAGAGAAGAAGCACGCCGTACTGGCGCAACGGATTGAGGGCATCAATCCCGAATGCCGGGTCAACATCGTCGATGACTTTCTCACCCTGGACAACCTGCGCGAACTCATCTCGCCCGAGCGCGGCTATGCCCACGTCATTGACGCCATCGACAGTATCAAGTTCAAGGCGGCGCTGATCTATTGCTGCAAGCGCAACCGCATCCCGGTGGTCACCACCGGCGCCGCCGGCGGTCTCACCGATCCGCTGATGGTCAAGGTCAAGGATCTCAACCGCACCTGGAACGATCCGCTGGCGGCAAAGGTACGCAAGGCGCTGCGCGACGACTACGGCTTTACCCGCAACCCGAAACGCTACTTCGGGGTGGAATGCGTGTTCTCCAGCCAGCAGCAGGTTTACCCGCGTGAGGACGGCACGGTGGGACACGAAAAGCCCGGCATCCACGGCGTGCACCTGGACTGCCGCTTCGGTTACGGTGCGGCCACGCAGGTCACCGGCACTTTCGGCTTCGTGGCGGTGTCGCGGGTGATCCGCAAGCTGCTCAGGAACAAGGCGTGATCAGGGCAGCAGGATGTCCTGTAACTCTACGGTACGGGTAAAGGACTTGATGAGTTTCTTTACCGGGACGAGGTAGGCCTTGCCGTTCTTCCGCTCGAACTTGAGATACAGCAGGCGAATGGCCTCGAGGTCGGTGTCATCGAGTACGTCGAGTTCGATATTGAAGTTGCCATCCCGGTCCGTGGTGGTGACATCCATCACGACCTTTTCGGCGTCCACCAGCGATACCGTGATGCCGGCGACCGGCTGACGCGTCTTTTGCGACAGGACGCGCCCTTCCATGTTATCCGCGCCCGCATCGAGCTGGGCCAGCAGCAGGGTGGCCTGCAGGGACCGCGCCTCGGCGGCCATGGCGGGGCTGATGCCGGCCAGCAACAGGGTACAGAGCGCAAGATACAGCAATCGTGTTGCCTGGTAGTGCCCTTGCATGAGCGAAGATCCTCACCTCGTGGGTTTCCCTCTCGAACAGACGCTGGAGAAACCACATTTATGCCCGCCCCGGAAAAGTATAGACCGCAAACGGGCCGGCAAGTTGCCTCCGACTCACGGTGCTCGGGACTGTTTTTCTTTTGATTTCAGCCTGTTAAAACCAGGCAGTCTGTCCCGCAGTGCGGTATTGCTGGTCTGGATCCGGTGGGGAACCGTGGCGGAGGGCAGGACGCCCAGGCCGGTACATCTCCCTGACGCGGTTTCTTATTATGTATTGCGAATCACGGTTTTCAGGCACCTGATGCAGGTGCAGAAAACCGGGGCAATGCTACCGCGCCTTTGCGCCCCGGGCAACAACCGCGTTCACACTCAGAACAGGCCAAGGCTCGCCAGCACGGCGGCCGTCAGGGTGAGCAGTACCGGCGAGGTGAGGTAACCGATGACGGCACAGACGATGGCGAGGAAACTGAAGAGGAAATTGCGCTTGAAGAGGGCGATGAAGGCCAGCAACAGGGCCAGGGGCACGAACAGGGGCGCGAAAAAGACGATGCTCACGGCGCCAAAGACAAGGGCGACGATGCCCAGGGTCTGATCCTTTTGCGGGGGAAGGCGTACCGGCGCGGTGGCCGTGGCGGGTGCCGGTGTCGTTTCTTCGCTCATCGTGTTTGCCCCTGTGGAAATTGCCGCACTACGGTTGAAAGCAGGCCGGCACAGCGCCGGCAGCACTGCCGAGGCGGCCAATCGACCTGACAATGTACGGCACCCTCCTGGCAGCCTCCTGGTGCCGACACCCGCCATGGTAGTACCGATGCCCGCGCCGGGCAATGGCAGGCGGGGAAGCCTCGCAGCGCGCCAAGCGCCGCGTTCTCACTGTTCCACAAACAAACCCCGCCGCCAGTACTCCGCATAGACCGCCCCCAGCAGCTCGCGCAGGCGCGCGTCCACCGCCCGCCGTCCGGCGAGGCCGTGGCGCGCGCTCACCGTCTGCCAGTCGTGGCATTGCAGGACGCGTTCCACCAGCACCTCCCATTCCACTGCATCGGCAAGGGGACGCATCTCCGGCCGGGTGAGGGCATGACAGGCGAAACGCCAGATGGCGGCGAGGCTGACCTCGAACAGGCGATGCCCGCCGATCCAGGCCTTGAGCATCTCGTGATCCGTGGCGGACAACACCAGCGGCGGCGCGCTGCCCTGCATCAGGGCATGCACCAGCGGGGCGTCCAGTCGCGCCAGGCTGTCGCACAACTGCCGGGGAAAGAGATCGAGGAAACGCCCGCGGGCCTCGCGGATCAAGTTCACCCCCTCGCCGCTCACCGGCGCCAGCACCAGCGCCGAGTGCAGCGCCGTGGTGCCGCCGCGCCGCAGGCTGGCGCGCACGTTGGAAAAACCGCAGGCATTCCAGAAGCGCACCAGTTCCGGCGTGGCGCCAAAGCTTGCGCCGAGGAAGTCCACGCCGCCATCCACCGCGCGGCGGCGCAGCCGTTCGAGCAGCGCGGTGGCGATGCCGCGGCGCCGCAGGCGCGGGTGCACGGCGATGCGCAGGATGCGGTGGCTGGTGAGCATGGCGGCCTTCTCCAGACCGAGGTGCACGGCGAGGGTCTCCGGCAACAGGTGGCCGTGGGGGCGAATATCACCACGGCCGATACGCAGGGCGTCCTGCGCGTCGAAGCCGCCCTCCTCCGCCACCAGCGCCGTGCCCACCACCACGTCATCATGGCGGGCCACGAAGACGCGGATGTTGGGGCCGTCCAGCAGGTAGCGCAGATCGTCGGGCCGCGTGCGATAGTGCGCATTGACCAGCAGGCCGAAGAGGGCGGCGAGGGTCGTTTCATCGTCGCACAGGGCATCGCGATCCAGTTCCTCGACGCGGCACCGGCCGGCGGTCACATCATCCCGCTCCACGTCGGCGGCGAACTCGGCATCGAGCAGGAAGGCGGCGAAAAGAAACGCCTCGAGGGGATCCCCCGCCGCCCAGCGTATGGGCGTCTCCAGGCGCAGCTCGCGCCAGCCGCGGGTGTGGGCGTCGAGGGCGGCGCGAAAGCGCAACGCGAAACCCCGCCCCGTGCCCTCGTAACCATGCACGGTGGTGGCAAAGGCCACACGCGGCGCGGCACGGAGAAGATCCACGAGGATATGGGTGGGAATGGCCGCGGCCTCGTCCACCAGCAGCAGGTCACTGCGCATGCCCTCGCGCAGGTAGATGTCCGGCGCGACGAAGCGCAGCCTGCCCTCGCCATGGCGCAGCTCCCCGCGGCGGCGCTCGGCGCCGGGCAGGAGGGCGGCGGCGTGGGCGAAGACGGCGTCCACCGCCGCCAGGCCGGGACCGGTAACGACGATGTCGCGCAGGCCTTCCTGCAAGAGTTGCGCTGCGGCCATTCCCAGCGCCGCGGACTTGCCGCGCCCGCGATCGGCCACCAGCACCGTGGGGCGGCGGCGCTGCCCCGTGATGACCTTCTTCACCGCCGCCACCGCCTGCTGTTGATCCGCGCTGCGGTACGGCGCGGGCGCCCCGGCCTGCATCGGCGCCGCGCCCCGGCGAGCCTCGCCCGCCGCCGCGCCGGGATCCGGCAGGGGACGACCCTGCTCCACACGGGCCACGCGGGGATCGGCGCGCAGGTAGGTGACGAAACGGCGCACGAAACGCCGTCCCACGTCGGCGGCGGTATACGGCGCCACGGTCATGCGCGCATAGCGGGGATCCGCATAGTCGGGCCAGGTATCCAGCGCCGGGCAGAGGAGAAAGCACAACCCGGCATCCGTCCCGGCACGCAGGGTGCCGCTGATGGCGGCAAAGGCGTCGGCATCCAGCCCCGCCCAGGCATCGTAGATGAGCCGATCGGTTTCCCGGCCGATGTGCCGCACCGCCGCATCCACGGGTATGGCCTCGACACCCGCGGGCAGGCCGGCCGCCGCCTCCCCCACCCACAGCGTGGACGGCGCGGGCCGGTCTTCGAGCACGGCGCGGATCAGCCCATGGCTCCAGTCGCGCGCGCCGGCGAGCACCACCAGGCAACGGTGGCCCCGAGACTGTGCCGCGGCCTGTAGCGTCCCCAGCCAGTGCAGGAAGGCCGTGGTCTCGGCATCGCTGAGGGGCCGGGCGGCGGTGGATTGATCCGACATGGCACGAGTATATCGCACCGGCGTGCCCGCACCGGCTCCGGGACGGGAACCGGTCGGGCGCGGTGCTGCCATTGGCCCCGCCCGCCGCCGGCGGTATCATGCGGGCCTCTGCCCCCAATCCGAACCAGTCCGAAGCCGTCGAGCCAGCCGTACCCATGGGCCGTTACCGTCCCCCGCAACCCAAAGCCTCGCCCTACATCACCGCCGAGGGCTTCGCCCTGCTCCAGCAGGAACTCGAGGATCTGTGGGGGCGGCGCGCGGTGGTCACCGCGGCGCTCTCGGCGGCGGCGGCGGAAGGTGATCGCTCGGAGAATGCCGAGTACATCTATCGCAAGAAGGAGCTGGCGGGCATCGACCGCCGCATTCGCTACCTGCAGAAACGCCTGCCCCTGCTCACCGTGACGGCCGCCGTACCCGCCGACACTTCGCGGATCTTTCTGGGCGCGTGGGTGGAGCTGGAGGATGAGGCGGGCGAGGTGCATCGCTACCGCATCGTCGGACCCGACGAGTTCGATCGCGACCCCGCCTATATCAGCCTCGATGCGCCGCTGGCCCGGGCGCTGCTGAAAAAGGCCCGCGACGAGGAAGTGGAGGTGGCCACCCCGCAGGGCAAACGTACCTTTTATATACTGGACATCCGGTATCCCGACCCACAGGAACCACAAGCCTCATGAAAGACTTCTGGGACAAGCGTTACGCCGAGGAGGAATACGCCTACGGCACCACCCCCAACGATTTTCTCGTCGCGCAGAAGGCGCAGCTCAGGCCGGGGATGTCGGCCCTGAGCATCGGCGACGGCGAGGGCCGCAACGGCGTGTGGCTCGCCGAACAGGGCCTCGCGGTCACGACGGTGGATTATTCCCGCGAAGGGGTGGCCAAGGCGCGCCGCCTCGCCCGGGAACGGGGCGTCGAAGTCCATGCCCTGTGCGAGGATCTCACCGAGTGGGACTGGCCCGAGGCGGCCTTCGACGTGGTGGTGGCCATCTTCGTGCACTTTCCGCCCCACCAGCGCCGGGCCATGCACCACGCCATGCTCCGCGCCCTGAAGCCCGGCGGCCTGCTGATCCTCGAGGCCTACCACAAGGATCAGCTGGACTACGGCACCGGCGGCCCGCCCAGCCTGGAGATGCTCTATACCCGCGAGGATCTGGAGGGCGACTTCGCCGACGCGACGATCGTCAGCCTGGAACACAAGCTGCGCGAGGTCCACGAGGGCCGGCACCACCACGGCACCTCCAGCGTGCTGCAACTGCTCATTCGGGGACAGACCACGTTTTTCGGCGCCAATGAGGGCCAGGACCGCCCCTGATACGGCTATCTCCCTGATTGGAGACGAAAAACCGGGTTTGACAAGGGGATCGGCAGGGCCTATATATGGGGTATCGAATTGTGATGCAGTTCACAGTTTGAGGATGCAGGCTAATCCCATATATAACTCAAGGGAAATAAAACAATGCGCCATCCCATCTTCGAGTCCATCGCCATTCTGCTGATTGCCGCCGGTATCTTCGCCACCCTGCTGTTCTCGCCCCTGTCGCTGCTCTCGGGCGCGGGCATGGTGGCCGCAGGCGTCGCGATACTGTTGAAGCACTACGGCCGACTCGGCGCCGACACCGACCAGTTCGCCTGAGCGCCGCCTCGGTCCGCCAGGCCCCCCCGCGCGGGTCGCGGGCGGAAGGCGACGGCGTGGTTGGGCCACGCCGCCGAAGGCCGGCCTTCCCCGCCTGCCGCGGCCTCAGGTGACGAAGAAGATCTCCCAGCCCAGGTAGGCCACGCTGGCCACCGCCAGTCCCCCACCCCAGATGGCGAGCCAGTACTGGCGTCCCCGCCAGCCCCCGATGACGAAGCCGATCCCCATGAGCAGGCCAACGATGGCCGTGGCAATGAGCATGCCCTCGTGGACGCCGGTGGGGGCGAGGATCGCCTCTCCTTCGCGGTAACGCATGGATTTCTCCCTGTTGTAGTTCTTCGACGAGCGCAGGGGCCTCAATCGTCCTTGTTCTTTTCCGCCTCGCGCAACAGCGCCGCCATGCGTGCCGCCGGATCCGCCTCGCCATCGCCACTCGCTTCCCCTTCCGTGTCGTCGCCGAACAGGGCGGCGAATTTCGCCGCCGCCGCTTCCCCGGACAGGACCTTTCCGCCCTCCGCCGCCCGGGGCACGGGCTCGAACCAGTCACAGAAGTTGGCGACCTCCGCCTCGCGCGGCGGCTCTGCCTGGTCCTCGTCGCACTTGCGCGACAGACGGGGATTGTAATACCGACACATGCGACAGACGTGCAGATCGACGCCGCACTGGCGACACGCCGAGCGGCGCGTGAGGGGCAGGTCGTCGGGCGCGATGGGCGCGCCGCAACGCCAGCAGGAAAGTGGTTCCGCCATGCGCGGCTCCTGTAGCCAAGACCCCGTAAACTATAGCGTTATGCGGCGGGACGGGCAAAAACGCGCATTGACTTGCCCGGCCCCCTCCCCAATAATGCCCGGCCGTTCATCAAAGCCACGACCCGCCATGAGTGACCGCAAAGACAATATGCCTGACAACGCCGAGGCGCAGATCGCCGCCAGCGGCGCGCCCCTGTTCGATGCCTCCACCCGCGCGGAAATGGAGCGCCGCCTGCGCGAATGCGAACAACGTTTCCAGACCCTGCCGCCGAGCACCGATCTGCTGGAGCGCGCGCACCTGGAACTGGAAATCGCCGAGCTGATGCTCAACCTGCAACGCAACAGCGCCGCGTGGGAATACGCCCGTGGCGCATTCACCACCTTCATCAAGCGTGAACAGTGGCAGGCGGCCACCGAGGCCTGCGACATCCTCTATCGCAGCGAACAACCCGCCTCCATCGTCGCCCTCGCCCACGGCGTCTGGCTGGCGGTGACCTACCCGGTCAACATCGAACTCACCATCGGCATGCTGTCCAACATCGTCGACGAGACACCGGATCACTCCGACGGCGCCGCGGTGGCCGCGGTCACTGCCCACTACGTGGCCGACATGCGCGCGGTGGACGAAAAGCAGCACGAATCGGTGAGCTTCCTGAGCAGCAACCTCATCGCCCGCGTGGCGCGCCGCCACAGCAAGGTGGAGAGTCAGGAAGAACTGGATGCCTGGCTGGATCGTCTCGAACTGCGCGACCCGGCCGTGTTCCTGCCGCGCCTGTCGAAGATCCTCGACATCATGGCGGAAGACAACTGGTGGATCGACCGCGACGAACTACGCGCAAAACTGCCGGTGAACTGAAAAGGCGCCCACCGCAAAGGACGCAAAGGCACGCAAAGCCACTGAAGCGCCTTACCCTCTGCGCTACTTCGCGACCTTTGCGGTGAAATGTATATCTCAGCAGCAGGCCTTCACCGCTGCCGCGCCATCGCCTGTATGTCTTTCGCAATACCGCGCAGTCGGGAACGCAGCACCTCGCGGGTATCCTCGGACAGTTCAGCAGTGCCGTCGAGCAGGACGAAAATCCTCTCCAGCATCACGTCGAGCAGCCGGTCGAGTTCGGCAGGCGAAATGCCCTGCGCTTCACTGCTCTCCTCAGCCTCACCCTGCTCCACTGCTTCGATGCGACTGACAGTGGCATAGCGCGGGATCATGGCGCTCTGCCCGTCGGACTGGCGCACGGCCGTGAGCGGGCCGGTCCTGGTCCAGCGTTCCCCCTGGTATTCGAACTGGTCGCCGATATTGAGCTGCGGAAAGCGCATCCTGTCTTACTCCGAACTCAGCGCCGCCACCAGCGCCAGATCGCCCGGGCGCACCGAGTCCACGTCGAACTTGCGCGCCGCCGCAGCCATGCGCGTCAGGGCCACCGACATGCTCATGGGCGGCGTGCTCACGCCCTTCTTCTGGCGGTGAAACCGTACCGGGTTGATGCGCGCCACCACCAGGTTACGCAGGTAGGGGGACTTGAAACCGCGCGCCTTGAGTTCCTCGATGAGGTCCCTGACCATGTAGTCGATGTCCAGCAGGCGCGCCGCCCAGCCTTCGCGCTGGCGCAGGCTGGCGCGCAGGGTCCTGTCGCTGAAGCGATCGATCTTGCGCAGGAAGGGATTGTAGGCGCTGCCGGCGAAACGCTTGTTGTCGGCATAGATGATGCCGAGGGTGAGCAGGGACGGCGCCTCGAACTCGTTGGCGTAGTCCATCTCCTTCGCGCGCGGCCTGCGCTCGGCGATGTTGCGCGCCATGCGGATGACTTCGAGGCTCTTGTCCTTGAGGTTGTGCGCCTTCTCGGTATTCAGCGCCAGGATGCGGAAGGACAGATCCTCGTCGGGGGACACCAGCGCGGTGATCTGGCGCAGGCCGAGCATCTTTGCCGCGGCAAGACGGTGCCGCCCGTTGGGCGTCCACAGGCTGCCGTCCTCACCGCGCACCACGATGAGGGGATCGAGAAAGGCGCCGCTTTCCTCGATCTTCTCCGCCAGGCGCTTGACATGGGTGGGCGACAGATCGCGCTGGAAGGGCGTCGGCTGCACGGCCTTGATGGGCAGGGCCGCCATGAGCATGGGCCGCCCCGAAAGCGGCTCGCGGTAGGCGCCGATGGGCGCGCCGCCGGCCTCACGGACTTCCTCCACCAGCATCGCCAGTCCGGGATCGTCGATGCCCAGCACCATCTGCGCCGCGGTGAGACCCTGCTTTTCCTTGCGCGGCGAGAGCTTGCCCTTCCTGCGCGTGCTCTTCTTTTTGGTGGCTTTCTTCTTCGCCTTTTTCTTCGCTTTCTTTTTCGTTGCCATCAGTCGGTCACTCGGTCAGAAAAGTGGATTATATCGCTTCCCATGCGACTGGATTCCGGGTCTCGCTGCGCTCGCCCGGAATGACCCCGGAAACAGAAGCCCCGTCATTCCGGAACACGCGTAGCGTGTATCCGGAATCCATAAAATACAACCACGGCAAACCCGACGGGATCCCTGCTCTTGCTCCCTCCCCGACGTGAGGACAGGCCGCTATGTCAGCATCTCGCCAAAGCGCCGCAATACTGCGGCGGCGACGGGGGTGTCGCGCACCGGCGCATGGCGCTGGGCGGCGGTGAGCCTGCCCTGCTCGGCATAGTGCGCCACGTAGGCGCGGGTCACCTCGGCGGAGAACTCGGGATGGAACTGCACGCCCCAGGCGCGCTCGCCGTAGCGGAAGGCATGGCAGGGATCCTGCGCGGTGGTGGCGAGCAGCACGGCGCCCGCGGGCAGGCGCATGACGCGTTGCTGGTGGCTGGTCTGTACCGGCATGGCGGGCGCGCCCGGGCCGAGCAGGGGATCGCCCGCGCCGGCCTCGCTCAGGGTGGCGATGACGGTGCCCACTTCCACGCCGGCGGGGTTGTCGGCCACCTCGCCGCCCAGGGCGTGGGCCAGCAACTGGTGGCCGAAACAGATCCCCAGCACCGGCACCGCCGCGGCCACGGCCGCGGCCAGCCAGCGGGCGGTGTCGGCGATCCAGGCATCGCCGTCGCCCACCATGGCGGGCGAACCGGTGATCACCACGCCGCCCACCTTCTCCACCGGCGGCAGGACCGCGCCTTCGTGCACGGCGCACACCTCGGCCGGCGTGCCCAGCCCGGCGCGCACCCAGTCGTCGAAGTCGCCGGCGAGCGGGGCGAGACGCGGCAGCTTGCTGCCGGTGCGGAGGATGAGCACGCCCGGCGCGCTCATTCCTCGCCGTGCCTGTCGCCGGTGTTCTCGCGCAGCATGTTCATGAACAACTCGCCCTGCTCGCGCGCGTCATCCAGCGCCACGTGGGTGTGGGCCTGTTGCGAGAACCAGCGTTGCGGCAACCAGGTCTTGGCGCACTCGCGAAACGGGCGCCGGCGCATGCCCATGGCATAGGAGCGCATGTCGATGCCGTGCTCGGAGAAGGGTCGCCGATCGGTGAAGTGGATCAGGTACCAGTAGATCCACATGAAGTCCCAGGTGGCCGGCCAGGCGACGAAGATGGGCAGACCCGGCAGGCCTTCCAGCCAGTCGGCGAACTCGTGCATGACTTCCGCCGGCGGCCGCGGGTTCTGCCGGCAGGCGGCCCAGGCCTCGGGAAACTTCTCCCACCACTCGGCCATGCGCGGGTGCGCCTCGGCGCCGGGCAGGGTCTCGAGGTTGGCGCTGAAGGTGGCCAGCTCCTCGCCGTCCGGGCCATAGGCCACCGCGCCGAGGCTCAGCATGGAATGGGGGCCGGGGATGGGGCCGTCGGCCTCCATGTCCACGCTGACATAGATTTCGGCTTGTTTCTTCGCCACGGCGGGCAACTCCTCGGGTGATTGGCCTGCAAGATACCACGAAGCCGCGCACCACGCGGTGGCGGCGCGGATAAAAAAACGGGCAGGACCTGCGCCCTGCCCGTCTCCGGGTCCTGCCCGTGCGCCGCGGCTACGCGGCCAGCTTCGCCTTGATGGCGTCGATGACGGCGTCGCTGGAGGTGGCGTTGACGGTCAGCAGCATGCCTTCCTTCGCGTAGAAGTCCACCAGCGGGGCGGTCTTCTCGTTGTAGGTCTCGAGGCGCTTGCTGATGGCCTCCTCGGTCTCGTCGTCGCGCTGGATGACCGGGCTGCCGCACTTGTCGCACACGCCTTCCTGCTTCGGCGGGTTGCTCTTGACGTTGTAGATGGCCTGGCAGTCGGAATTGGAACAGGTGCGACGCGTGGTGAGGCGGTCGAGGATCACCTCGCGGGGCACGTCGATGTTGACCGCCATGTCGAGGGTGATGTCCAGGCGCGCCAGCAGGTCCCTGAGGGCCTCGGCCTGGGGAATGGTGCGCGGGAAACCGTCGAGCAGGAAGCCCTGCTTGCAGTCGTCTTCCTGCAGACGATCTTCCATGATGCCCATGATGAGTTCGTCGGGTACCAGATCGCCGGCCTTCATGAAGGCCTCGGCCTGCTTGCCCAGCTCGGTGCCGGCCTGAACCGCGCCGCGCAGGATATCGCCGGTGGAAATCTGGACGGAACCGTCCAGCTCGGTCAGCATCTTGGCCACGGTACCCTTGCCCGCGCCCGGTGCCCCTAACAAGATCAAACGCATAATCGTTCTCCAAATCCGCTTGTGTGCCAGTGTGGAATCGCTTCCACCCAAATTCTCGTGGGGCGCATTTTGCACCTTGCGGGTTTGGCTTTCAATGACCGGGGCATTCACGCAGGACAGGGACCGGCGGATCCGTTCGGACGGGACATGCCGAGCGCGGTGGCGCACCGCGCCCTCCTCACGCCGGGGGACGGGCGAGCGGCCTCACCCATCGCCCGGGATCCCGTGGTGGTATCCCGTGGCAACATGCCGGGCTTGCATACTTACTTACCAGTAGGTAAGCTTTTCCCTTTCATCCCGGGAGCCCGCCATGCCCGCCACCCAGCTCCGCGCCGCCAGCCCCACCGGTTCGCGTACCGGTACCCGTGAGGCCATCCTCGCCCTGGCGCTGGATCTGCTCCAGGCGCGCGGCTTCAACGCCTTTTCCTACCAGCACATCGCCGACCGCCTGGGGATCCGCAAGGCCGCGGTCCACTATCATTTCCCCACCAAGGCGGATCTGGGCCTGGCGCTGGTGGCCCACTACCGGGCGCAGTTCGAGGACTGGCGGGGCGCGCAGATGGAAAAGGGCGCCGGTCCCCTCCAACTGCTGCGCGGCTACATGGCCATTTCCCTGCATTTCCTGCGCGACGGGGGCAAGGCCTGCCCGCTGGGGGTGCTGGAGGCGGAGTTTGCCTCCCTGCCCCCACCGCTGCGCGAGGCCGTCACGGCGCTGGATACGGAGTTGCGGGAATTTCTCGCCGGCGTGCTGGAGGCCGGTCGGCGCGCGGGGATCTTCCGCTTCGACGGCCCGGCGGCGGACAAGGTGCTGGTGATCACTGCCAGCCTGCAGGGGGGCCTGCATATCGCCCGCGCCGCGGGCGCGCGCAGTTTCACGCGCATGTTGCGCCAGCTGGAGCGCGACCTGGGGATCACGAACGACTGACAGGAGGTCCACATGGCAAGCACAGGGAAACGAAAACGCCGCGCCTCGGTGACCGATCAGCCGCGGGTACGCCTGCTGCGCGCGGTCTTCCGCCTCGGCCGGCTGGCGCCGGGGCTGGCCGCGCGCCTCGCCGAGCGCGTCTGGTTCACCGTGCCCCGTTTTCCCACCCCGCCACGCGAACGGGACGCCGAAGCCCGTGCACGGGTGGATTTCATCGACAGCGACCACGGCCCGCTGGCCGTCTATCAGTGGGGGGAGGCATCGGCCCCGCCGGTGCTTCTGCTGCACGGCTGGGCGGGGCGCGCCACGCAGATGTATGCCTTCATCGAGCCCCTGCTCGCCGCGGGCTACCGCGCCGTCGCCCTGGACGCGCCGGCCCACGGGCGCAGTCCCGGCCGCCAGACCAATATCTTCGAAATCGTTCACGCGCTGGAACAGCTGGATACCCGCT